>Ga0315331_10002152_pt1 | contig 14945 bp, 11 predicted proteins | sample M160m34915metaG_FD_203456 | JGI IMG/M metagenome (GOLD analysis project Ga0315331, IMG submission 203456) | Ammonia-oxidizing marine archaeal communities from Monterey Bay, California, United States - M1 60m 34915 | ecosystem: Environmental > Aquatic > Marine > Intertidal zone | place: USA...
CAGCACCAGAAAATCCAGCTTTCTAATGGTGTACCTTGCAGCTCCGGCACGAAAAGCGGCCGCCTGCAACACCACCCAGGCCACGACCTCGGCGACCAGGATCAGGGCCGCTGTGTAATGCAGATGAAACAAAAGTGCTCCACTAGCAATCCAACCCACGCGTCCCCAGTTGGGTCGACCAGGGATGACTGCTGCACCTCCCCGCTGGTATTGCCACCCCAGGTGAAGGTGGATCACGGTGACCAATTGAACCCATGCATAGGGGCGTGCTTCGCATGAAAAGATCACGCTAAAACGATCCACGCTCACCACCAGGGCCGCCAGCCAGCCGGCCCAGGCATTACCACAGGCCTCTCGAACTACCAGGAATACGACGGGAACCAGTAGCAATCCAGCCACGAGACTCAAGCAACGATACCTAAACACGCTGTTTTCACCCGTCTGACTAACAAGCCACTGGGCATAGTAAAAAACGGGCCCCTGATTCCCCGCTGCGGCTCGCCCAGCAACATCACTGACACCGTCTTCAACCACCCAGGCCGTATGGAGTTCATCCAACCAGAGTGGCTCGCCCACGTGTTGCGCTCTTAGCATCGCAGCCAATAGCATGATCAAGAGCAGCCCCGCAACCACGTCCGGAGACGGAAAGGGAACCTTAGCAGGCCGTTCTGTAGAAACTTCGTCAGACATATTCACGGAACGATAGGAACGATGGCCTCTTCGACAACGGCATGCACTTCTTCAACACCGATTTCATGGCGTTCCTGGGCGTAGCCCATCAGTAATGCCAGGTCGCAGATGCGATTAATAACACGCGGATTGCCACTGGCCCCATAATGGATCGCCTCCAGGGCAGCATAATCAAAAATCGGCTGATCAACGCCCACTGCTGCCAGACGAAACTGGATATAACCAATCGTCTCATCGATGGACAAAGGCTGTAACAGGGAACAACTGTCAACGCGTCCCTGCAGCTCCAAGGAACCCTCCAAGGTCGACAGCAACAGGCGGTTACCAACCAGCACCAGGGTAAACATGCAACAATCATGATGCCGGAAATTCAATAACAAACGAAATGTCTCCAGGGCCAGTGGGTCCGACATCAGGTGAGCTTCATCCAGCACTACTACCGGATGTTGTCCCGATTCAACTGCCGAACGCACTACGTTCTCAAAACGATTGACGGACGTTCTCAGGTCAACCGTTTCCTCCAAAACCCGGCCAGCTAACTGATCCGTCACGTAAACCAACAATTCTGCCACTGGCAAACGAGGAAATACGATATGACAACGCGGCTGATTCTCAGACGACAATGAACGCAAAAGATGATGTACCAGCAATGTTTTGCCCGTACCGGAATCCCCTGCCAGCACAGCTAATTCGCGGCGATTTTCGATCGCATAGCGCAATTTCAACATGGTCCCATGATGGGTCTGGCTAGGATAAAAGAAACGTCCATCGTAACCATGATCAAAGGGGCGACAGGACATCTTCCAGTGCGATTGATACATGGCTTGCAATTGACTCCCAAAACAGTGACCACGTGGCATACACGTGACCCACCTAGCTGTTAAGACACGAAATTGTCTGCCGCAACCACTTCCAGGCCCGCGCGTCTGAGGCGGTCCATGGCCGACTCCACCGCAAAGGCATCTGCCTGCCGCCGATCCCTTACCATGACAACTCCATTAATCACGTTTTTCACGATCCGGCTGAATCCATATCCCCAGGCAACCAATACCGATCCGACGTCCAGGACCACCAGGTCGTGGCCAGCAGCAACCTGCTGCAAGGATGGCAACAACGTCGGACGTGTCCAATCGGTAAGATCCTCGTCCGAATCAAGCTGCAACGGATAAAACGTGACACCTTCCTTGGTCAGCGGAACCGGGAGTTGCTGGCTACCAGCCGCTGCATGCCACGATCGAAATGCTTTAAAATGCATCTCCCCAGCCAGCTGCGGGTCGGCAAAATGTGCATCTACCAGGGCCACTCGAAGCCCTTGCTGGGCCGCTGCACGAGCCAGGCAAATTGCCGTTGTCGTGACTCCTACACCTGTTACGGCACTGGTGATGGCAAGGTACCTCATGCCTTCTTCGACCGCCTGCACCAGGGTCATGCCTGCTGCCCGCAATGATTCCGAAGCCTCCCGTACCAAGGATTGGCTGACTGCTGGCCAGTGAATCTCTGCGCCCAGCAAAGGACTCCTCACGCAACTCGCCGCATATTGCTCGGTTCCCTGGGCAAACTGGTCCAGTGCTGGCACTCTCTCTGCCTCCACGGTCACCATGCTATCCGTGCTTCCCGAAGCCATGGCTACTTGCCCCGAGGTCACGATATGTGCACTAGCCTCCTGGCCAGAGATATCCTGTCCACCCGCAATCGCATCAATAGCAGGGGCAACTATTTCCGGCGCACGCACCGCATCCGTTCCCGCATCCACACGCAACTGGACTCCCTGCGGGCCCATGCGAATTGCACCAAGATCGGACTTTGAACCGGGACCCTGTTTCGCATAAACCTTGATAAAAGCCTGGTTAAGCGTCGTCATGATTCTGCACCTGATCGTTTTCCAAAAACCACATCGTGTTCCAAGCCCATTATCTACCCCGGTCAACGAGGTACCGATTTCAATACCTGCTGTGTATCATCTCCCTCTTCGTCCTGGAACAAAACTTTGCGCCGTGCGGTTAGTACTGGGTCGACCGGCTGCACGATTAATTGTCCTACCCGCGCCGGCGTATGTCGCTCTAGCAACCCGGTCGATTCCGATTCTGTTACTTTCAGCAAGTCTGCTTCAGACCGTACCTCTTCCATGAAAACTGATTCCATGGAAAGTTCTTCCTGGAAAGTCAAATGCAACGTATCCGGCTTAGAGACATCCTGGCGAGCCTCGATTGTTTCCGGGTTGGCCCCGGGCATCACCAATCGCAACTCCTGGCTGGTCAAGCCCCAGTACGTTACAAGCGTAAGCACCAGCATGACTCCAACGACGGCCATTTTCCCAGTGAAACCGACCGACAGGCGACGCCAGTTCAGTTTCCGTAAACGGCCGGACTGCAAACGCAAGGACTCCTTCTCCTGCGCCCGCTGGTTGGCTCGTGTTGCCAGTTCTGGTAGTGAAACCAGGACAGGCACCTGGTCAACCATCGACGCTGCAACAGATGGTTCATCTGGCGTCTGGACTGTCACCAGCTGAGATTCATTGTCCACGGAAGCGTGCTGATGACTCATGAGTTCTAGCCCTCGCGAACGATCAGCCAACATGGCTTGTTTATGCGTGATGACGCACACGCATAAAATCAGACCGCTGTAGAGAATTATCGGTCTTCAAACGAGAGAAACTTGAAGGGTTAGAAAAGCTGGATGGCCCAGAACCTGTCCAACTGGAACAGACTCCATCAGGAGATCAACAGTTTAGCGAAAAGCGCCATGTTGCGGTAAAGAGGGGCGTTTGGGATACTCGATTTTTGGCCACCTTTCACAATTGACTCTTTGCAAGCCACACAACTACATGCCCAAGCAGTTCTCACAAACAACCGCAACACAATTAGCCGACCTGCTAAACGAACGAATACTCGTTCTCGATGGTGCCATGGGGACCACGATCTTCGGTATGGGGATTACCGAAAAAGAGATGCGGGGTGATCGGTTTGCGGATCACCAGAAGGACCTGAAGAATTTCGTGGATGTGCTGGCCCTGACTCACCCACAGTCGTTGGTAGAGGTTCACAGGCAGTTCCTGGCCGCCGGTGCTGACATCATCCAAACCAATACCTTTGGCGCAAGTCCGGTGGCCATGGAAGAGTTTGGCATGGAATCGCACATGCGAGAGCTCAACACGGCGGCCGTGCGCTGTGCCCGTGAAGCGATCCAGGAGTCACTCCAACTAAAGCCGGATCAGCCAAGGTTCATTGCAGGATCGATTGGTCCCACGACCAAAACAGCATCCATGTCACCCCGCGTTGAGGATCCAGGTTATCGCGCCATCACTTTTGACCAGCACGTGGAATCCTATTATCAGCAGGTCTCAGCATTGGTCGAGGCCGGCGTGGACATCCTGTTTCCAGAAACTACTTTTGACACGCTCAACCTGAAGGCCTGCCTGTTTGCCATCTCTCGTTATTTCGATGAACACGATGTCCATCTACCGGTGATGGCATCCGTTACCATCACCGATGCCGCTGGACGTACTCTATCAGGACAAACCATTGAGGCCTTCTGGAACTCGGTCGCTCATTTCGATCTTTTGAGCGTGGGAATCAACTGTGCATTGGGCCCGGAAAAGATCCGACCTTACCTGCAGGAGTTATCAAAGATTGCTCCGACTTACATCAGCTGCCATCCCAACGCGGGACTGCCCAATGAATTCGGCGGATTCGATCAGACACCGGAAGACATGGTTGCCTCCATGCGCGAATTCGTGGAGCAGGGGTGGGTGAATATCCTGGGTGGTTGCTGCGGAACAACACCTGAATACATCCAGGCCTTTGCTGAATTGGTTCGTGGTGCTCCGCCACGTCGCCCTCCTGAAGCAAGCCCTTACCTGCAACTGAGTGGACAAGAGGCCTTTACGCTACGCCCTGAAAGTAACTTCACGATGATCGGGGAACGCACCAACGTTACCGGATCACGGAAGTTTGCCCGACTGATTCGCAGCGAAGAATACGAGCCAGCAGTCGAAGTCGCACTGCAGCAGGTACAAAACGGGGCTTCGATCATTGACATCAACATGGATGACGCCTTGCTGGACGGTGAGGCTGCCATCACGCGTTACCTGAACCTGATCGCCGCGGAACCGGACATCACACGGGTCCCCGTGATGATCGACAGTTCTCGCTGGTCCGTAATTGAAGCCGGTTTAAAATGCGTGCAGGGAAAAGCACTGGTCAATTCCATCAGCCTCAAGGATGGCGAGGAAGAATTCCTGCAACGGGCAAAAATCATTCGTCGCTATGGTGCAGCAACCGTCGTCATGGCCTTCGATGAAACGGGCCAGGCTACGGAAATCGAAGACAAGGTTGCCGTCTGCCAACGTGCTTACCAACTCTTAACCGAGCAGGTTGGCTTTCCTCCCCAGGACATTGTTTTTGACCCGAACATCCTGACGGTGGGAACGGGTATCGAAGAGCACGACAATTACGCCATCAATTTCATTGAATCGATCCGGCAGATCAAGCAATCCTGTCCTGGCGCCTTAATTTCCGGTGGCGTAAGTAATATTTCGTTTTCCTTTCGTGGCAACGACACGGTACGAGAAGCGATGCATGCAGCCTTTCTCTTCCACGCTATCGAGGCGGGCCTGGACATGGGAATCGTTAATGCCGGGCAACTAGCTGTCTACGAACAAATCCCCACCGAACTGCTCGAACACGTTGAAGACGTACTTTTCAACCGCCGCCCTGACGCCACGGACCGATTACTACAGCATGCCGAGACCATCGACAACAAACGTAGTACCAGCCAGGGCGAGGACCTGGCCTGGCGTGAGCAACCGGTTCACGAGCGACTCTGCCACGCACTCGTCAAGGGAATCGACAAGTTCATCGTGGAAGATGCCGAAGCTGCTCGGCAGGAAGCGACGCAATGCCTGGATGTCATTGAAGGCCCGTTGATGGAAGGAATGACCCACGTTGGCGACCTTTTTGGAGCCGGCAAGATGTTCCTGCCACAGGTCGTCAAGACTGCCCGCGTCATGAAAAAAGCGGTGAATTACCTGACGCCGTTCATGGAAGAGGAAAAAGAGCAAACCGGCACCAGTGGTAGCCAGGCACGTGGCAAGATCGTCATGGCCACGGTCAAGGGTGATGTCCACGACATTGGCAAGAACATCGTGGGCGTGGTCCTGGGCTGCAACAATTATGAAATCATCGACCTGGGAGTCATGGTGGCCTGCGAAACGATCCTCGACACGGCCCGTGAAGCAGATGCTGATATCATCGGACTCTCCGGGTTGATCACACCGAGCCTTGACGAAATGGTCCATGTCGCCCAGGAAATGCAACGCCAGGAAATGACGATCCCCCTGCTCATTGGTGGTGCCACGACAAGTGCCAAGCATACGGCGGTTAAGATCGCCGACCAGTACGAGGAACCGATCATCCATGTCACCGATGCTTCACGCTGCGTTGGCATCGTGGATCGATTGCTCAGCAATGAACTCCGGCCTGTCCTGGTAGAAGAAAACCGGCAGAAACAGGACGACTTGAACCGTGCTTACCAGCAACGCACGTTGCCCTTGATCAGTTACCAGGACGCCTGCCAACAACCGTTCCCGACGAACTGGGACACGGTGGCTATCGATACACCGGACAGCCTGGGTATCCAGGTGCTGGACGACTACCCGCTGGAAAACCTGGTTCCCTACATCGACTGGACACCATTCTTCATGGCCTGGGAACTCAAGGGAAAGTACCCGGGGATCCTGGACGACCCACAGCGAGGTGAAGCAGCACGCGACCTGTTCGACCAGGCACAGCAAATGCTGGAACGTATTATCAGCAAGCGACAACTGCGAGCCAAAGCGGTTTACGGAATCTGGCCAGCAGCAGCCAATGGAGATGACCTGATCATCTTTGGTGATGAAGGACGCGATGAGGAATTAACGCGTTTGCACACGCTTCGTCAACAATGGCAACGGCAGGGACAGCAGGAATTCCGCTCGCTGGCCGACTACGTGGCACCCCTGGAATCCGGCCGCACCGATTACCTTGGCGCCTTCGCCCTCACGGCAGGTATCGGTGTCGACGAACTAGCAGCTGAATATACCGCGGCCCAGGACGATTACAGTGCAATCATGGTCAAGGCACTGGCTGATCGACTGGCCGAGGCATTCGCCGAAGCACTCCATGAACGCGTACGCAAACACTGGAAATACGGGGCGGACGAACAATCCAGCAAGGAGGATTTAATCGCCGAAAAATACCGCGGCATTCGGCCTGCACCTGGTTACCCGGCGCAACCTGACCATACAGAAAAAACATTGCTATTCAGACTCCTGCAGGCAGAAAAACACACGGGAATTGAGTTGACCGAAACCCTGGCCATGACTCCGGCAGCCAGCGTCTGCGGACTCTACTTTGCCCACCCCGAGGCACGATATTTCTCCGTTCATCGACTCGGTAAAGACCAGGTGGAGGATTACGCCAACCGCAAGAACATGTCCGTCCAGGAAGTCGAGCGATGGCTGGGACCACACCTGGGTTACGATAAAAACTCTTCCTGAGATGACGCGTGTCCATGATCGATGAGAAAATCGTGAAGGACCCTGTGGATTCGCGGTACAAGGACTATGATGCCCATAGAAACCCGCTCGTCATCCTTTGACACATCCATCTACTCGCCATGCCAAACTACCAATCAACGTGCCGACGAGCATACCTGGCAGCCACCTTACTTGGCAGCCTGGTCTGTTCTGCAGTGCAGGCAGAGTCTCCTGTCCAGACCGACACCTCGGCTGCCAACCGAGGATACCGGGCACTGACAGAAAAAGCGTTCTTACCCACTGATTTCAGCCAGGAAGTCTTTGATGCCACCTGGCGAACCTGGCCGGAACCACTGAAATCCCGGGCTGCTCGCAGCTCCCTGGTTGAGCGGCGTCAACTGGCATTCCAGCGATATGGCCTGACCCCCCGTCCCCACGATTCTTCCGGCAAGCCGCTGCAGTACGTTGTCGATGCGAAAGGCAACTGGTCCCTGAACTGTTTCAGTTGCCACGGTGGCAAGGTCTCAGGCCAGGTGATACCGGGCTTACCCAACACGCATTACGCGATGCAAACATTGAAAGAGGAAATAAATTCGACCAAGATCCTGTTGGGAAAACGATTGAACCGTCGCGACCTGGGAGCGGCCCTGTTTCCCATGGGAACCACCCACGGCACGACCAATGCTGTGATGTTTGGTGTGGTACTGGCAGCCAGTCGAGATGCGGATCTTAATTTTCAACAATTCAAAAGTCCCCCCAGACTCGTCAACCATGACATGGATGCGCCGCCCTGGTGGCATTTTCGGAAACGTCCTCGAATCTATATCGACGGTATGGCAGAACGGGGACATCGTGCCCTCATGCAATTCATCATGGTACGAGAAAATACCCCCGAGCACTTCCAGCAATGGGAAAGTGACTTCAAGGACATCTACGCCTACTTGATGTCGCTGGAAGCACCCAAGTACCCGTTCCCCGTTAACCGCCCTCTGGCCAGGCAAGGCGAACTGGCATTCAATCAACACTGTGCGGACTGTCACGGTAACTATGGCCCCCTGGCCGATTACCCCAACATCATGGTGCCGATTGACGAAATCGGTACTGATCCAATTCGTTTCAAGGCCTTAAGCGAATCTCATCGCAGCTGGTACCAGGCCAGTTGGTTTTCCCACCACGGCAAGAAGAAAGTGGTAATCAAGCCAACCGGCTACGTGGCGCCTCCGCTGGACGGCGTCTGGGCCTCGGCTCCCTATTTCCACAATGGTGCTGTCCCTACGCTCTGGGGCGTCTTGAATCCCGACCAACGGCCTACGATCTGGAAACGGACGGAAAACGGGTACGACCAAAAGGAAGTCGGGCTCGAAATAAAGAAATACACCGAAGCTTCTGGAAATCCAAAGGATCGCTGGGAACAACGCTCATTCTTCGACACGCGAAAGCCGGGCAAAAGTGCCGCTGGTCATCGATTCCCGGAAATCCTGACTCTCGAGCAAAGACAGGCTGTCCTGGAATACCTGAAAACGCTCTAGCTCTGACGGCCCTGGTCCTGCCGTTGCTCGCTGCCCCAACCGCTTCATGGTTGTTACTGGCAATTTCCCCGGGGTTGATTGACAATTCAAGGGATCCGGCTACGATGTGCTACAAGGAATAAGATGTAACTGGCATCCCTCAAATCGCTTACAAAAAGTTGAGCGGCTGCCAACGGATTCCTTCACATTTATTTGCTCAATTACATCGGGCTTCGAACAGATAGCCCATCATCGATCACAAGGAGGTCGTCATGTCGATGACACAACTGGAAGCTGCACGTGCCGGTCAAATCACCCCGGAAATGGAATACGTCGCAGAGCGAGAATCGCTGACACCCGAAGTCATCCGTGAAGAAGTTGCCACGGGACGCATGGTCATTCCGGCCAACACGGTCCACCTGGCCGAAAGCCTGGAACCGATGTGTATCGGCATCGCTGCCAGTTGCAAGATCAATGCCAACATCGGAAATTCGGCGGTCACCAGTGACGCTGAAACCGAGTTAGACAAACTCCATACCGCGGTTCACTTTGGTTCCGACACGGTGATGGATCTGTCCACCGGCAATGACATCGATCAGATTCGCAGAAACATTATCAAGGCCTCACCGGTTCCCATTGGAACGGTCCCCATTTACCAGATGCTCGAAGAACTTGACGGCGACATGGAATCCATGCGACCACAGCATTTCCTCGACATGGTGGAACACCAGGCCAAGCAGGGAGTGGATTACATGACCATCCACTGCGGAGTCCTGCTGGAACACTTACACCTGACCACCGAACGCGTCACGGGCATTGTCAGTCGAGGCGGTTCGTTGATCGCCAAGTGGATGATGGCTCACCGTCAGCAGAACCCCTTGTACGAACACTTCGACGATCTGTGTGACATCATGCGACAATACGACGTCACCTGGAGTCTTGGTGATGGTTTGCGACCGGGCTGTCTGGCGGACGCCAGCGATGCGGCTCAATTTGCCGAACTGGATACACTCGGTGAGTTGGTCAAACGCAGTTGGGATCGTGGCACGCAGGTGATGGTGGAAGGTCCCGGACACGTCCCGATGGACCAGATCGCCATGAATGTTGAAAAACAAATTGAAGTCTGTCACGGGGCACCGTTCTACCTGCTGGGCCCCCTGGTCACGGACGTTGCTCCGGGCTATGACCACATTACCAGCGCTATTGGAGCCGCCATGGCCGGCTGGAGTGGTGCCGCTATGCTCTGCTATGTCACACCCAAGGAACACCTCGGGCTACCGAACAAGGAAGATGTCAGACAAGGGGTCATCGCCTACAAGATTGCGGCTCATGCTGCGGACGTTGCTCGCCAGCGACCTGGTGCACGCGACCGTGATGACGCGCTCTCGAAGGCCCGCTTTGAATTTGATTGGAACGAACAGTTCCGTCTTTCCCTGGATCCGGAAACGGCCCAGCGATTTCATGATGAAACATTGCCCCAGGACACTTTCAAAAGCGCTCACTTCTGTAGCATGTGTGGTCCCAAGTACTGCAGCATGAAGATCACCGAAGACATTCGTGCCATGGAGTCCGAAGGGCAACTCGTGGAGATCGAGACCGGCAAAGAGACGTCATGAACCCCACTGACCGTGGACTCTGGCAAGATCGCTCCTTCTGGGGCCATCTTTCCACCCAGTTCCTGGGAGCATTCAACGACAACGTCTTTAAGCAGGTAATCCTGCTGATGGCTGTCTCGGAAGTGGCCAACATCGATATTCAATCGTTAGCCATGGTGGTCTTCGCCTTCCCGTTTATTGCCCTGGCTGGAATTGCCGGCTACCTTTCAGAACGCTGCAGTAAACAGCGCGTATTCATCTGGTCAAAAATTGCAGAAATCGTCGTCATGCTGCTGGGCATGGTTGGATTCTTACTGCTGAACCGAGATACGTTACAGGAAGCCAACGCTCGCCAATTGATCCAGACCCTGTTACCGCTGCTCGGAATCCTCTTCCTGATGGGTGCCCAAAGCTCATTTTTCGCTCCTGCCAAGCTGGGCATCCTTCCCGAGTTATTTCAATCAGCAGACCTCCCCAAGGCCAACGGCATGGTCGTGATGACTACGTTTGTCGCAATCATTCTTGGCACGGGAGTCGCAGGATTCATACTGGACAGCTTCAGCGACGACCTATGGGTACCGGGCGTCGTATGCATAATCATCGCCACTCTCGGCACTGCGACCGCCAGCTTGATCCGACGGGTCCCGGCGGCTAATCCCAAGCTAACCTTGAAATTTTCATCCCTGGTCGTGGCTCCAGAAGTTCGTCAAAACTTCCGACAAGATGGCGCCCTATTGTGGGCCATGATTGTCTCCAGTCTGTTCTGGGGTGGCGGCGTGGTACTCATCATGTCAATCAACTCCTTTGGTAAACAACAGTTGCTTCTCGGTCATGAACGTGCTGACACCTGGACAAGTTATCTCGCCGCCAGTACCTCGATTGGTATCGCTATCGGCAGTGTACTTTCCGGTGTTTTGTCCCGTGGTGCCATCAACGTAAAAATCCTGCGATACGGATGCTGGGGCATCGTGACTTTCATGTTACTGCTAAGTATTCCTGGATCGCGTGACAATCACCTGCTGGGCTACTGGGGATGTTTTGCCACTATGATCCTGCTGGGACTAGCCACGGGACTGTTCTATGTACCCCTGGCAACGTTTATGCAGATTCGCCCGCACAGCAAGATCAAGGGAAGGATTCTAGCCACCACGGGAATGGCCAATTGGGTCGCCATCTTGCTATGTTCGATCCTTTATTCAGGCTTTGACTATATCATCAGAACCAACGGCTGGCCGCGATCTTTTCTTTTTGCGTTCAGTGCCTTGTTGTTCCTGCCAATTCTCCTGTTCTATCATCCTGATGAGACTGACATGAACCAATCCCAGGATGATTGTGATAGCCACCTTCTCAATGAGGATTTTCATGCTCGGTACCAGTCTTGACTCGGCGCAATACCTGGAACGACTCCAGGCGGAAATCGGCCGCATCGACCAACAGGCCTTGAAACAATGGGCAGACCTGGTCTACCAGGCCTGGGAAGATGAAAAGTTTGTTTTCATCTTTGGTAACGGCGGTTCCGGGACCACGGCTAGCCACATGGCGGAAGATCTTGGCAAAAGTACGCTGCCTGAATCCGAACTGCATGACTCCACCCGGAAACGCCTGAAAGTCCTGAGCCTGACCGATAACGCTGGCTGGATCATGGCTGTCGGCAACGACCTGGACTACGACCAGATTTTCGTACAACAGTTAATGAATTATGGCAGCCAGGGGGACCTGGTGATCGCCATCAGTGGATCCGGCAACAGCCCCAACGTTCTCAATGCTGTCGAGTGGGCGAACCAGCAGGGGCTCACGACGTTTGGCCTGACCGGCTACGACGGCGGCCGCCTCAAGGACCTTCAACAGAGCGGACTCCACGTGGACCTGGATGACATGGGCATGGTGGAAAGCATGCATCTCTGTCTGTTCCACTGGGTCTTGAACGATGTGTTTGCCCGTATCAACCGGCAAGGACGCTACGCATCCTGACCTTCAGCGATCGGTAAAACCATGCACCTGGGTATCGAAATCGGCGGCACCAAGCTGCAACTGGGAGTCGGGCTTCCCACCCAGGCCACCCTCACGAAACTGGAACGGCTGGACATCCATGCCAACGCTGGCGCCGAGGGTATCCTGCAACAGATCGCGGAAACCGCTCCGGCGTTGATTGAACGTTTTGGTGTGAAGAAAATCGGCATTGGTTTTGGTGGCCCGCTCGACACCACGACCGGAATCGTTACCACGAGCCACCAGGTCGCAGGCTGGGACCATTTCCCACTGGGCGACTGGTGCCAACAGAACCTGGGCCTGACCGGTTCACTGGGGAACGATTGTGACGTGGCCACGCTGGCGGAAGCGGCACTGGGAGCTGGAAAAGGTGCTCGGTCGGTATTTTACGTGACCGTCGGTACGGGTGTTGGGGGCGGCTTTGTCGTCGCTGGAAAGGCTCCGGCAGACGGACGACCTGCCGCAGCGGAAATTGGTCATTTACGCCCAGGCCCATTGGCTACTGATCCCTCAGAGACGGTGGAATCTATTGCCAGTGGCTGGGGCATCGTGGCACGTGCCCGCCAGCAGATCCAGGAAGCAACTCCTGGAAACCTGGAAGGGATTGCAGATCTTCTCGCCCGTTGCCAGGAGCAACCGGAGAACCTAACCGGGCAACACGTGGCCAGCGCCGCCGGTGAGGGCAACCCGCTGGCCGCCGAGATTCTCGATCACGCTATTCGCGTGCTTGGCTGGGCGATTGCCCAGGTGATCACATTGCAGGCCCCGGAGGTGATCGTTGTTGGAGGGGGGGTTTCCCTGATCGGCGAAAAGAATTTCTTTGAGCCCTTGCGGGCAGCAGTCGCCCAGTACGTTTTCTCGCCCCTGCGTGACTCGTACCAGGTTTTGCCGGCAGCCCTCGGTGAACTGGCCGTGGTTCACGGCGCAATCATCCAGGCCAACCGTGACGGATCTGCCTAGCCTTGCTCGGCCTGGCGACGTAACGCTTCGCAAACCTCCGGCAGCGGGTACTCGAGAATTGAAAGATCCGATCCAGCAATCTCCTGCAGGCGTTTCCAACCTCGCGTCACCAATGATTCACGCTCCTGGACGAACGTGACATCCAGTTGTCGCTTGTCGAAATCTCCCTCCAGCACCACCGCATCAAAACGCACATCAACGATAAACTGGGACAGCGAAGGATTGCAGCGAAGGTGACGCTCGGCGCTCGTGTGCAGGATCTCCGGATCCAACATGCCGATAACAAAGCGAAGATAGAGATCACTTTCCGTGATGGCCTCGACCTCTTCCCCGCAAACATCGCAGATGTATCCCTCGTCGCACTTCGCCATCTGCGTTGTCCTGTCTGGGAAATCGATTCAGAGACCAAGCACGTCGTTCATGGCATAAAGCCCGGGATCTTTGCCGGCCAGGTACTTGGCTGCAGCCAGGGCACCGAGAGCGTAGCAATCGCGGTTCGTGGCTCGCACGGTCAATTCAATCGTTTCACCGAGCATGCCAAAAACGATCGTATGTTCACCCGGGTTATCACCGACCCGTAACGCGTGGTAACCAATTTCGGTTTGCGGCCGTGGACCCAGGATACCCTCGCGACCATGCACATGCTCGGTCTGCCCCATGCCCTCGGCAATGATCTGACCAAATTTGAGTGCCGTTCCACTGGGTGAATCTTCCTTGTAACGATGGTGTCGATCAATCACTTCTGCATCAACACCTGAGGTGACCCCGCCGAGCACCTTGGCGGCCATGGCTGTCAACTGCATGGTCAAGTTCACTGCCATGCTCATATTGGGTGCCCAGACCAGCGGGATTTCCCTGGCCGTTTCCTTAAGTAACTCCTGCTGCCCCTCATCCAATCCGGTCGTGGCAACGACCAGTGGAATGGACTTGGCGCGACACAATTCAACGATACCCTGCAGTGCTGCGGGCACCGAGAAATCGATAATCACAGCCACATCCGAGGTTAATTCCGCAGAAAGTGGCACATCAAGTTGCCCGTGACCGGCGACCAGGCCCGCATCTTCGCCCAGGCGCGGATGACTGGCATTTTCCAGGGCGGCAGTTACCTGTAGTTGCGCATCGGCCGCTCCGAGTGCTACCAGTCGCTGCCCCATGCGTCCTGCGGCCCCATGGATCCCAATTGAAATCTTACTAGTCATCGTCTCTCCGTCATCTCATGTTCTGCGTAACTCAAACAAACATTACTAACGCTTACCTCTGCGACCGCAGTATGGTTTAGCCGACAAATCCTGGTTTGACCACTAGACCGGTCTGCCGATTCTACCCGTAACAGACATGCTGATTCAGCTATAAAGCTGAATAGCCTTGATGATTTCACTCAGGTCATTGGGTACAGCCACTGCTCGGTTGGCATGCGAAGCACGTTTGACACCGCGTTGCCCTAGAACCTCGTTAAACTTTTCCTGGTCTGTCGTGTGGTAGGCTACCGTCGCTGTAGGGTCTTTGAGTTGATGACCGGTCAGGATACAGACGACCCGATCACTGGGCGCAATCACGCCGCGTTCTCGCAAGATCCGGGCACCGGCCACGCTGGCTGCACTGGCTGGTTCACACCCAATCCCCCCCGCACCAACTTGTGCCTTGGCATCCATGATCTGCTGGTCATCAACGTCGCATACCACACCGTCA
>Ga0315331_10002154_pt1 | contig 14944 bp, 12 predicted proteins | sample M160m34915metaG_FD_203456 | JGI IMG/M metagenome (GOLD analysis project Ga0315331, IMG submission 203456) | Ammonia-oxidizing marine archaeal communities from Monterey Bay, California, United States - M1 60m 34915 | ecosystem: Environmental > Aquatic > Marine > Intertidal zone | place: USA...
ACAGGCTGTGGTAAAACCCTACTGGCACAGACCTTAGCAAGAATAATAGATGTTCCTTTTACTATGGCTGACGCAACAACCCTCACAGAAGCCGGATATGTGGGTGAGGATGTTGAAAATATAATTCTTAAGCTTCTCCAGGCAGCAGATTATAACGTGGAAAGAGCGCAGAGAGGCATTGTGTATATTGATGAAGTCGATAAAATTAGTCGTAAGTCAGATAACCCATCGATCACAAGAGATGTTTCGGGAGAGGGTGTTCAGCAGGCATTACTGAAAATAATGGAGGGAACAATCGCTAGCGTACCTCCCCAAGGTGGACGCAAGCATCCTCAACAGGAGTTTTTGCAGGTTGATACAACTAACATTCTATTTATATGTGGCGGTGCGTTTGCTGGTCTGGATAAGATTATCGCCGATCGCGGGCAAGGATCGTCAATAGGATTTAATGCAGACGTAAACTCACCAGATGATAGAAAAACTGGTGAAATTTTACAGGATGTGGAACCAGAGGATCTTTTAAAATTTGGTTTGATACCAGAGTTCGTTGGAAGGCTGCCAGTTTTGGCAACCTTGGAAGATTTAGATGAAGATGCTCTGGTCGATATATTAAGCAAACCAAAAAATGCCCTGATAAAACAATATCAACGTTTGTTTGAGATGGAAGACGTTAAGTTAGAGTTTAGAGATGATGCGTTGCGCAGCATAGCGGTCAAAGCCATTGAACGAAAAACCGGGGCACGCGGCCTGCGGTCTATCTTAGAGGCTATACTTCTCGATTCTATGTTTGAATTGCCCGAAAAAAGTGATGTTGAAGAGATAATTATTAACTCTGACGTAGTTGAACATGGTTCAAAACCTATCTCTGTTCACTCGGAACGCCGCGAAGAAATTGAGACAAGTGCATAGGCGCTCAATATTTTTTTACAGAAAACTTTTCTAGATCTTGATTTTTTATCAAGACGAGGCCAACTATCTAGTGTGGACAGGTTTTTAGACTTGAGACCACCCGTTAAAAGCTAGAAAAAGGGCTGCTGATCCTATGACTGAAGAAACTTCGACTTATCCTGTTTTACCTTTGCGGGATATTGTAGTATTTCCGCACATGATAGTTCCTTTATTTGTTGGCAGAGAGAAGTCAATAAATGCATTAGAAGATGTGATGCAAGAGGACAAGCAGGTATTTTTGGCTACCCAAAAAAATGCAGGCGTTGACGACCCTAGCTATGACGATGTGTTTGAGATAGGAACGATCGGAACTATACTCCAATTGCTAAAATTACCAGATGGCACGGTCAAGGTATTGGTGGAGGGCACGCATCGAGCAAAAATCAAAAAATATTTAGATAACGATAAATTTTTTGAGGCTGAAGCAGAAAAAGTTGAAGATCGTAACGATGATAGCCAGGAACAAAAAGCTCTTTCACGAGCTGTTGTGACACAATTTGAGCAGTATATAAAACTGAACAAGAAAATCCCTCCAGAAGTATTGGTGTCAGTTAACCAGATCGATGATGCTAGTAAATTGGCAGACACAATAGCATCTCATATTGCGGTGAAGATTCAGGAGAAACAGGAACTTCTCGAATTGGGTTCAATTTCGGAGCGATTGGAGAAAATTTTCAGCCATATGGAGGGTGAGATCGGCGTTTTGCAGGTTGAGAAGCGAATTCGAAACCGCGTCAAGAGACAAATGGAGAAAACTCAAAGGGAATATTACCTCAATGAGCAAATGAAAGCGATTCAGAAAGAATTGGGTGATAACGAAGACGGCGGGGACGAATTAGCGGAACTGTCAGAAAAAATCGCAAAAACAAAATTCTCTAAAGAGGCTCGGGAAAAGGCGTTGGCTGAGTTGAAGAAACTTAGGAATATGAGCCAAATGTCAGCAGAAGCAACTGTCGTCCGTAATTATCTCGATTGGATGGTTAGTATCCCTTGGAAAAAACGGTCGAGGGTAAAAAAAGATCTCTCTGTTGCTCAGAATATTCTAGACCGTGATCATCATGGTCTCGAAAAAGTCAAAGAACGTATATTGGAATATCTCGCGGTCCAACTTAGAACGGGTAAAGTAAAAGGTCCCATTTTATGTTTAGTTGGCCCTCCCGGTGTTGGTAAAACCTCACTTGGAAAATCTATTGCAGAATCAACAGGACGTAGCTTTGTTAGAATGTCATTGGGCGGAGTTCGGGATGAAGCCGAGGTTCGAGGGCATAGACGGACGTACATAGGTTCTCTTCCCGGAAAAGTAATTCAAGGGATGAAAAAGGCTAAAACGTCGAACCCATTATTTTTATTAGATGAAATAGACAAGTTAGGAAACGATTATCGGGGCGATCCGTCCTCGGCACTTTTAGAAGTTCTTGATCCAGAGCAGAATAGTAGTTTTCAGGATCACTACCTGGAGATAGACTACGACCTCTCAGATGTGATGTTTGTTACAACAGCCAATACCTTGCGGATGGCGCAGCCATTGCTAGACCGTATGGAGATAATTCGACTATCTGGTTATACCGAAGATGAGAAAGTTGAGATTGCAAAAAAACATTTAATAGGGAAACAAAGGGATCAGCACGGATTGCTAGATTCCGAATGGAGCATATCAGACGATGCCTTGAGAGACTTAATTCGCTATTACACTCGAGAGGCCGGAGTTCGCAATCTAGAACGGGAAATTGCCAATTTAGCGAGAAAGTCAGTAAAAGAAATACTGATGAAGAAAGTTAAGCAATTAAAAATCACCAAGAAAAATTTAGAGAAATTTTCGGGAGTGAAAAAATTTAGATTTGGCGAAACAGAGGATAGTGATTTGGTTGGAGTTACTACTGGCCTAGCTTGGACGGAGGTAGGGGGCGAACTGTTGTCAATAGAGTCAGTTACGGTTCCGGGCAAGGGCAAGGTAACATCAACTGGGAAGCTTGGCGACGTAATGAAAGAATCTGTTCAAGCGGCAGAGAGTTTTGTTAAATCGCGCGCTGCTTCATTTGGGATAAGACCGAAAACCTTAGAGGAGAAGGATATCCACGTGCATGTGCCTGAAGGAGCAACCCCCAAAGATGGTCCCTCTGCAGGCGTTGCTATGGTTACGTCGATTGTCTCAGTTCTGACAGAAATACCTGTGAGGCGTGATGTCGCTATGACCGGTGAGATAACTCTTAGGGGTAGAGTTTTGCCCATTGGAGGACTGAAAGAAAAACTGTTAGCCGCGTTGAGGGGCGGGCTTAAAACAGTTCTTATCCCAAAGGAAAATGAGAAAGATCTCGCGGATATTCCGGATAACGTCAAGAAGGGCTTAACGATAATTCCTGTTACTGTTGCTGATGAGGTCATATCACACGCTTTGGCTACTGAGCCAGTCCCGGTTAGCTTGGGAGAGGATAATGCCAGCACCCCTATTAATAAGCCGGAAGAACACGTGCAAGAGGAGGTCGTTAAACATTAAAAAATCAGACTGAAAATCGAAGAATGGGCGCAAAGTCGTGTTTATTTTTGAAGACACATTGTTTTTATCTAGAGAAGGGTAAAAAAATAGGAAATTCTGCTATCCTTACATTGACGCAAGGCTACCCACCGATTTAAACTGAATGAGTTAGCCAGCTGAAAATTGTTTTAGTGGGTTCAATTTCTAAAGGATACTGGAAGGGGCATAGCGTGAATAAAAACGAACTAATTACAAAAGTCGCCGATAGTTCGGGGCTCTCCAAAACTGATGCGGGCAATGCCGTCGATTCTGTTATCGAGTCAATAGTTGGCGCTCTAAAGGCTGGCGATGATGTGCGGTTAGTTGGATTTGGTACGTTTAGTGTATCTGACCGGGCGGCAAGCGAAGGCCGTAACCCGAGAACAGGCGAAAAAATTGATATTCCAGCCTCAAAACAGCCTAAGTTTAAGGCTGGTAAAGGCTTGAAAGATTCATTGAATTAATAGGCTCAAATAATAAAAGTGCCGAATCAGTCTAAGGTTCGGTGCTTTTAATTTGGGTAAGTTATTTTAATAAAGGGCGCTTAGCTCAGTTGGGAGAGCATCTCGTTTACACCGAGAGGGTCGGCGGTTCGAACCCGTCAGCGCCCACCATAGAAACGTATTTTTATCACGCCCCATTGTTTTTTATTGCGTGTGTATTGCTAAGAGACTAATTAGTAACGCTGATTAGTATTGTGTGCCCCGAGATTAGGGGGTGTAGCTCAGTTGGTTAGAGCGCCGGCCTGTCACGCCGGAGGCCGCGGGTTCGAGTCCCGTCACTCCCGCCATATCGGAATTAAGTATTCAAAAAATCTTTGAAAATAATATTACCGAAACCAGATTTTTATTAGTTAGTTTATTCTACAGTATAATGCGCAAAAAATCGGTCGATCCAATTTTAGTAAATATGCTCTGAATATTATTACATACTGATTAAAAGGCAGATATATTTTGCTGAACCCTTTGCTTGCGGCATTTCTATTGATTGCCATGATTTATTGTGGAAAGGTTTTTCGACAAAACTGGGTGAGTCAGGGACCTGGTTGGGTTAAAAGAGCTTGGATTTATGGCTCGCTGGCGTTCTTGTTTTTTGTTATAGTCGCATTTGTTCCTCTTGATATGCCCAATTGACAACCTCCTTAACTTCCAAATCAATCCCTCGTCAACTCATAGTTGCATAACAAGAATACACCTAATTAAGGATTTAGTATTAGAATTCACGAATGATTTGATGGGCCCGATGGCATCTCAATTTTTCATTAAGAGGGCTGTTAGGGTCTATATCTTTTTTGCAAACCACACATTTGTCTGCCCCAGTTATTGCGTTCAGTCCCCCACAGCTTCCTTTTATATTCTTTCCCATCAACAGCACGCCTAATGACATAATGAGCATCAATATTAGAAGGATAAAGAAAGTAAAAATGAAAGTTTCCAATTAGATATTTCCTTTTTCCCTGTGGTCGCTACTTCTAATGATTTCCTGCAGCAATTTTTTTAAACTCGTCGCTCTCTTCGGTTATAAACATTTTTTCATGACTTGAAATAAAAAAAACTGGTATGCCGAGTTTGTTTGCTACAATCATCCCGTCGTTGTTTCCTAATACTAACATAGCGGTTGCCCAGCCGTCAGCAAGTGTAGCGGTCTCAGCCACAACTGTTACAGACAATGTTTTGTGTCGAATAGGATAACCCGTTTTGGGATCGATTATGTGAGAGTATCGAATCCCATTTTTTTCAAAGAAATTTTTGTAATCTCCCGACGTGGCCATGGCTTGGTTTTGAATTTTTATGACAGACTGAACAATCCGACTTTCTACTTTGGGTGCTTCTATACCAATCGACCATGCATTGCCATTTTTGTTGGTGCCTGACGTTATGAGGTCACCGCCGATCTCCACAAGAAAATTTTGTATTTTTTGTTTTTTCAGAGTGCTGGCGACCTTATCAATACCGTACCCTTTGGCTATTGCGGACAAATTTATCGAAACTAGTGAATTTCTTTTTTTTAATTGGTTCAATCCCGGTATCAATTTTAACAGTTTTTTTTGCCCTACCAGTTCTAGAGCGGCGTTTACTTCTGAAACCGATGGCACTTTCCTCTCAGATTTATTAGGCCCGAACCCCCAAAGATTAATGAGTGGCGCCGCCGTTATGTCAAAAGCTCCGTTACTTTTGTTATGTATATCTGTTGATATGTTAATCACATCGAAAAGTTCTTGGGACAAATCAATAGGTTTCCCTCTAGTATCGTCGTTGACTGCGCTTATTTCAGAATGATCGTACCAATTAGACATCTTTTTGTTTACTTCATTGAGTGCTTTTTCTATGTGCTTTTTCAGATTTTCTTTAGATAACCGTAATGGATTATCAACAACGGTTACATTGTATGTGGTACCCATTGTTTGACCACTTATAGAAACGGGCGATGGTTCCTTATCCTCTCCAAAGCACCCGATCAGGAGAAACAATATCGATATACTCAATATGGATTTAAAATTGTTAACCATGAAATTTTACCATTTCGGGTAGTGGGTTGGCCGGTTGATACGCGCTAACTGCTGCCTTTACCAATAAGCCTAGCCCTAATTTATAAAAAAATAGCATGAACCTCAAAAGAATCATAAAAATATAGTAATTTTTCTTGGTTAAGAGATTGCTATAATGGTAAAAATTAATATGTTACTTGGTAAATATTGTCGAGTTTAACGCGGGAAAATTTTCTATCTATAAATTACACATTTAAATAATTGTTCGCATCTGCTTTGCCTAAAATGTAACGCGTCAGGGGAATTGTTACTAATGTCAGAATTTCGGCTTAAAATAGGGCTGGATCTTCCAATAAATGGAATACCGCAACAAACGATTCACGAAGGCGCTACTCCTAAGAGTGTTGCCGTCGTAGGAAGCGACTATAACGGTCTAAAACCACGAATGCTTGTTGCAGAGGGTGATGAAGTCGTCAGAGGGACGCCTCTTTTTTCTCACAAGGAAGCGCCGGACATAATGTTTGTTTCGCCTTGCAAAGGGAGGGTTCGCGGGGTCATGCGTGGGGCAAGACGCGTTTTACAAAGTGTCATTATAGACGTTGATGATATTGACGATAAAGGAGTGAATTTTGGGGCCAACGGTTCAGGCAAATTTCAGAGGGATGAAGTAAAAAAAATCCTTTTTGATTCTGGGCTCTGGACTTCCTTTCTCACAAGGCCCTATTCCAAGATGCCCTTAGAGGAGGATGTGCCCTCTGCTATCTTTGTTACTGCAATGGAGACTGAGCCTCTCGCTCCTGACGCATCTATTATAGTAAGCCAAGAACAAGAGGCGTTTAATCTCGGGGTGAGTTCGATAGCAACCTTGACGGATGGCAAAGTCTATATTTGTAAGGCTTCGAATGGGACTATTGGTGATGTGACCGGGGTTGCAAATGCAGAAAGTCATAAATTCGATGGACCGCACCCGTCAGGATTGGCTGGAACCCACATGCATTTTCTTAACCCGCCATCTGTGACTAATGTGGTTTGGTCGATTGGATATCAGGATGTCATAGCCATTGGCCATTTGATGCGTTCAGGATATATAAACCCTACACGTGTCATTTCCTTGGCTGGTCCATTAGCTCGCAACCCAAGGCTATTGAAAACCGTCTCGGGAGCTTCTTTGGACGATTTAGTCGAAGATGAATGCGATCCACAATCTCCTTGCAGGATAATCTCGGGTTCTATTCTGAGTGGGCGCGCGGCGGAAGGGCCTCTAGCATATTTGGGTAGATTTTCTAGACAAGTTACCTTAATAAAAGAAGATACCGAACAGATACCTTTTGGATGGATTAGGCCGCAACCTAATAAATTCGCCGTAATGCCAGTTTTAGCTTCAGCTTTCCGGCGTTCAAAACTATTTAATTTTACCTCAAACCTAAATGGTGGAAGGCGAGCGATGGTCCCAACGGGTGTTTTCGAGACCTTAATGCCCCAAGACTTCCTCCCAACGCAGCTACTGAGATCGTTATTGGTTATGGACACGGATGCTGCTCAGTCTCTGGGAGCGCTGGAGCTCGATGAGGAAGATCTTGCTCTTTGTACATTTTCGTGTCCGGCGAAGTATGAATATGGTCAGGCTTTGCGTGATAGCCTTCTAAAGATTGAAAAGGAGGGTTAGGAAGTGGGATTACGTAGTTTCTTCGATAGTATCGAACCGAATTTTGAAAAGGGCGGAAGATACGAGAAATACTATCCAATCTATGAAATGATAGAGACTATTTTGTATACTGGTAAATCTGTCACCAAAGCAGCGCCCCATGCCAGAAGTTTTGTAGATATGAAGCGCATCATGACTTATGTCGTGATATCAACCATCCCGTGCATATTGTGGGCTTTTTATAATACTGGCTTGCAAACAAATATTGGGTTAGCGGAACTAGGCGATGCCAGCCACATTGGTTGGAGGATCTTTATAATAAAGATGTTAGGTGTTAGTCTTAATCCAGATAGCATACTGGCCAATATGTTCCATGGAATGCTTTATTTTATGCCGATATATATCGTAACGCTGGTGGCAGGAGGAATTTGCGAGGTAGTATTTGCGACAGTGCGTGGTCATGAAGTTAATGAAGGGTTTTTGGTTAGTTCTATGCTCTTTGCTCTTACGATGCCAGCTTCAGCGCCACTATGGCAGGTAGCATTAGGAATAGCTTTTGGTGTGGTTATTGGAAAGGAAGTTTTTGGGGGAACAGGGAAAAACTTTCTTAATCCGGCTCTTACAGGCCGTGCATTCCTGTATTTTGCTTATCCTGCAAATATGTCCGGAGATGCGATATGGACACCTGTGGATGGGTTCTCTGGTGCTACAGCACTAGGTTTATCCGCTGCCAAAGGGGTTGAAAGCCTCGCGATAGAAGGCATAACGTGGTGGGACGCTTTTTATGGAACGATCCAGGGTTCACTCGGTGAAACATCTACGTTAGCTTGCTTTATCGGTTTGGCGTTCTTAATGCTCACGAAAATTGCAAATTATAGAATGGTAGTAGGATGTTTGGGGGGAATGATAGGTTTCTCATTGCTGCTCAATTGGATCGGATCTGACACTAACCCTATGTTTGCTATGCCTTGGCACTGGCATTTGGTTTTAGGTAGCTATGCATTTGGGCTTTGTTTTATGGTAACCGAGCCAGTATCTGCGAGCCACACCAATTTAGGTAGATACTTTTATGGTGCATTAGTTGGTTTTATGGTTGTCATGATACGGGTTTTAAACCCTGCTTTTCCCGAAGGTATGATGTTAGCAATTCTATTTGCAAATATGTTTGCGCCATTGATAGATTATTTCGTTGTTCAAGCTAATATCAAACGGAGGATAGCGCGAAATGCCTGATAGAAAGACAAGTACTCTATGGGGTAGATTAATTGCTTTGCCTGTCGATAGCACCCCAAAAACAATACTTGTAGCCGTCACGCTCTGTCTCTTTTGTTCAATGATAGTTGCTTTCGCAGCTGTTAATCTGCGCCCTATCCAGATGTATAATAAGGCTCTGGATAAGAAGGTTAATATTTTGCAGGTTGCTGGTTTATATGACGAAGGGGTTGATGTGGGAGCAGTATTTGCCTCATTCGAGCCCCGTATAGTTGATATGAGAACAGGTAAGTTCACTGACGCTGTAGATATTGCAACTTTTGACGAACGCGCCGCAGCAAAAGACCCAAGTATGAGTACGGAGTTAATGGATGATCCCGCATCAATAGGACGGAAGCCAAATTTCACAACTGTCTATCTACTCAAGAATACAGATGGGTCTTTGGATAAAATAATATTGCCAATTTACGGATATGGACTTTGGTCTACGCTCTATGGCTTTATAGCGTTGGAAGAAAATGGTAACGATATTTTTGGCCTTCAATTTTACGACCACGCCGAAACACCAGGATTGGGTGCCGAAGTTGATAATCCTCGATGGAAAGCTCAGTGGCAAGGTAAGAAGCTGCGGGATGATAACGGCAATCTTATGATACAGGTTGCAAAGGTCGCAAAAGCAAGAGAACACCACATCGATGCGCTTGCTGGGGCTACGTTAACGTCGGACGGGGTTGACAATTTAGTCAAGTTTTGGATGGGCAAATCTGGGTTTGAGCTTTTCATATCTAATTTAAAGTCGGGGGCAGCCTGATGTCGCAAACAAAAAGAGAACTCCTCGTTGATCCTTTAGTTGATAATAACCCAATAACCTTGCAGGTTTTGGGTATTTGTTCAGCGTTAGCTGTGACGTCGTCTCTCCAAGTCGCATTGGTGATGTCAATAGCGGTGGTTGCAGTAACTGGTTTTTCATCATTGTTTATCTCGATTATTCGTAACTCCATCCCCAGTTCTATTCGCATAATAGTACAAATGGTCATAATAGCTTCGCTTGTAATTCTAGTTGATCAAATATTAAAAGCATTTGCATTCGAGATTTCGAAAACATTATCGGTATTCGTAGGCTTAATAATCACCAACTGCATTGTTATGGGAAGGGCGGAAGCGTTTGCAATGAAAAACCCACCAATCGCCTCCCTCCTAGATGGTGTTGGCAATGGGCTGGGTTATGGTTTGTTGCTGATGCTTGTTGGGGTTGTGCGCGAACTTTTCGGATCAGGTTCTCTGTTTGGTGTAACAATTTTAGAGTCAGTAAATAATGGCGGGTGGTATGTGCCCAACGGGTTGCTTTTACTTCCTCCATCGGCGTTTTTCATCATTGGATTGCTAATCTGGGCGGCGCGGACATGGAAACCGGCCCAGGTTGAGGAAAGAGAGTTTAAGATCCAGGTGGTGGAGGAACATTGATGGGAGATCTTGTTTCTCTAGCTGTTAAAGCGATCTTTGTCGAAAATCTTGCCTTATCGTTTTTTCTTGGAATGTGCACTTTTATAGCTGTCTCGAAGAAAATCGCTACCGCCATTGGTTTGGGAATATCGGTTATGGTCGTCCAAGTTATCACGGTTCCAGCTAATAACTTAATTTTGACTTACCTTTTGAAACCGGGGGCTTTATCTTGGGCCGGGTTTCCGGATGTTGATCTCACTTTCCTCGGATTAATTTCATATATAGGGGTTATAGCTGCAATGGTTCAGATTGTTGAGATGACTTTGGATAAATATTTTCCTCCCTTATACAACGCCTTAGGTATATTTCTCCCACTTATCACGGTTAATTGTGCGATTCTTGGTGGATCGTTATTTATGGTTGAGCGTGATTATAACTTTGCCGAGTCGACGACGTATGGTTTGGCCTCCGGGTTTGGTTGGGCTCTGGCGATTGCGACAATGGCAGGTGTCAGAGAGAAATTGAAATACAGTGACATACCAGATGGGCTACAGGGTCTCGGTATCACTTTTATCACAGCTGGTCTTATGGCTATGGGTTTTATGTGTTTTTCCGGTGTAAAATTATAGGAGAAAGTTAGATATGGAAACTTTTACACTAGGTATCGTTTTCTTTACGATGATAGTAATCACCCTGGTGACGGTTATAATGTTTGCGAAGAGTAAATTAGTTTCTACCGGTGACGTAAATATTACCATTAATGGAGAAAAAACTGTCAGTGTTCCAGCTGGTGGCAAGTTGCTCCAAACCTTGGCTGCAGAGAAACTTTTTGTTCCGTCTGCTTGCGGGGGCGGTGGAACATGTGCCCAATGTAGAGTGAAAATACATTCCGGTGGCGGTTCCATTTTACCTACTGAAGAGGGACATATTACAAAAAGAGATGCAGCATGCGGTGATCGGCTATCGTGTCAGGTTGCAGTTAAGCAAGATATGGAGATTGAAGTCCCTGAAGAAGTATTTGGTGTAAAGAAATGGGTTTGTAGGGTTCGTAGCAATGAGAATGTTGCCACCTTTATTAAAGAACTTGTTCTAGAACTCCCTGAGGGAGAAGATGTCGATTTCAGGGCAGGCGGGTATATTCAAATTGAAGCGCCAGCATATTCACTCTCTTACAGAGATTTTGATGTAGCTAAAGAATATCACGAGGATTGGGACCGATTTAAAATTTGGGACTTTAATTCAGAGGTAACAGAACCAGTCGAAAGAGCTTATTCGATGGCCAACTACCCTGAAGAAAAGGGCATTATTATGTTAAATGTTCGTATAGCTTCACCGCCGCCAGGATCAACTGGTATTCCCTCTGGGCAGATGTCATCCTACATATTTAATCTGAAGCCCGGTGATGAAGTTACAATTTCGGGACCGTTTGGAGAGTTTTTTGCCCGAGAAACTAAGAAAGAAATGGTGTTTGTCGGCGGTGGGGCTGGGATGGCACCCATGCGGAGCCATCTTCTTGATCAGCTAGATCGGATCAAAACTGATAGAAAAATCACTTTTTGGTACGGTGCCCGTTCAAAGCGCGAAATGTTTTATGTTGATGACTTTGACAGATTACAAGCAGAGAATAAGAACTTTACTTGGCACGTAGCGTTATCTGATGCGATGGAAGAAGACGAATGGACCGGACACACGGGGTTTATCCATAATGTTCTGTTTGACGAGTATCTAAAAGATCATCCAGCTCCTGAGGATTGTGAGTTTTATATGTGTGGTCCACCGATGATGAATCAATCTTGTATCAACATGTTATTAGATCTTGGAGTAGATGGTGAAGATATTATGTTAGATGACTTTGGTGGGTAATGTTTGTGCTCTTTCGATCTTAAATAGATTGCCCATCTATTCCATTAATATTTATATAACCTAGTCTCACTTAAACCGGTAAGACCATCTCTTTTTGACGAAAAAGATTTGGTCTTGTATAACACATGTCAGAATGTCTCGTGAAAAAGAGATTTATTAGCGAAAGTTAGTTGCGTATAATTCGACGTCTGAATTTTGTAATTGGTGAATCTTAAGTTTGTTATTCCTAATTCAGGGCTATGTACAATGACCAATGCACTCACTTTCTTTCTTCTAGCATCTATCATTGTCGCCTTTTCTGTTCTTTCAATAACGGCGCGTGATTCTATTCGTTCTATTATATTCTTGTTCGGGGTTATGTTTAATGTGGCGGCGCTTTTTGTTTTGCTTGATGCAATATTGATTTCGGTAACGTTGCTAATACTGTATTTGACCATTTCAACTTGCTTGTTTTTATGTGGCATATTAATTTTCGATTTGAACTTATTTCAAATGCGTAAAGTTGTCGCACAATATTCAAACCTTGGACTAACCGTTACTTTAATATTACTGATAGAATTATCTGTTGGGGTTGTCGCCTATTTATTTTCTCGATTGTCGTCGATAGGTTCAGAACTATTGAGTAATAACGCTTTCTCTTTTTCATCATTACATACATTGGCAGAGAAATTATACGTAGATTATTTTTATATTTCACAAGCCACTATGTTAATCTTATTAGTTGCTGTTATTGGTTTTGTGGTGTTGACGATAAAGAAGAGCGAAACTCTACGAAGAGATAAAAATATCTTAAGCTTAGAGCAGAATCATAGTGATATTAACGGTAGTTGATAATGTTCGAAATATCCTTATTACATTACTTGTTGTTGGCATCTGGGATTTTTATATTAGGGACGCTAGGTCTTATATTTAGATCGAGAAGTGTACCTAATATCTTTATCTCAGTTCAGTTAATGATAGCGGCGATATGCATAACGTTCATTGCTTTTTCCTATTTCAATAAGAGTTTAGACGGACAAGCATTTACTTTTTACATCTTAATTATTACGGCTGTCAGCGTTGTTATTGGTTTGGCTCTGGTGATAGCAGCGTTTCGAAAAAAAGGCCTTCGAATTTTTGAAGACCAAAACTTAATTAACGACTGATTTAACCGATGTATGCATGCATTTTTTTTGCTCCGTTATTAGCATCGATTTTTCTCTTGAGATCACGATTTTTTACTCAACGGGTCATTCATGGCGTTAGCTGTGGACTGGCGATATCTGTGTTTTCTGTAAGCCTTGGTGGAATGATTGAGATGATTTACAGCCAAGGATTCGAAAGCATCCAGATAATGACATGGATAAAAACAGGCTCGTTCGTTGCAAACTATTTGTTAAGATTTGATAGTTTAACACTTTTGATGACATCAATTTTTGCATTAGCATTGGTGTTTATTCACCTTCATTTAATTTGGAAAAAAACTCGAGGATACTGCAGCAGAAATTTGTTGTTTTATTTGCCGCTCCTTACTATCGCAGTATTTTTATTTCTATCTGCTAATAATTTCCTACAATTATATTTGGGATGGGAACTCATAGGGGTCATCTCCTGCCTTCTCTTAATATCGTCAAGGAAGGACATATCACGGGCAATGGCAATCAAAATGTTTGCTGTTGATCGAGCAGGTAACCTCGCTCTCCTGGTTGTTTTAGTGGCTGCCTATATATCATACGACACTATAATATTTGATGAGATGTTTTACGTCATCTCTATTGCTCAGAATGTTGAATTAGAACTATTAGGGAGTAGTCTAGACGCATTAACTGTTTTGAATGGTCTGTTAATTTTTGCTGCTATGACAAAATGCGCCCAATTTAGTTTTCAAAGATGGTTTATAAAGGAATCTTTGATCAATCCTGCGTTAGTTACCTTCATCCATCTTGTGAGTACGGGCTTGGCGGGTGTTTTCATTCTTGTGCGTTTTTCCCCAATGATAGAGCGGACGCCAAATATTTTAATCAGTCTCTCCATTGTTGGCCTAGTTGTATCCGGTCTATTCCTTGTTAGGGCTTTATTATGTCATGACTTGGGACGCATGATAATCTGTTTAATTTTTTCTCAATTAGGATACATTTTTGTAGCTTGCGGATCCTCTGCGTACATTGGAGGAATTTTTCATTTTTTAAACGTCGTCGTTATTGTGGCACTTTTACTTTTTTCAAGTGGAGCATTAAACCCGTGTATCTTTTTCAATATGAATAAAGGAAAACTGGTAGAGTACAAGAACTGGCCACCTATCTTCTATATTTCAGCTAGCCTAGGGTTGTTGAGTTTAACAGGATTTCCATTTTTATCTGCATATTATTCAGAAATGATAATATTAGAAGCATTACTGCACCAAAATACCTCGATCGGTACTTTTGTGTTTTACGCGAGCTTATTAGTGATTGTCATGACAGCTTTCCTTGGCTTCAAGATTTTATTAATTATTTGGCGCAACGCAAATGGAAACAAAAAGGAGGCAAACACAGAAATAAATAAAGTCTCTTGGATATTTAAAGCTCAACTAATCTTCTTAAGCTTTCTTACTTTGTTTGCCGGAACGATAGGGTTTAATACTGTATTTGGAGATATTTCCTCAACATTTTGGGGCAACGTTATCCCAACTCCGATGAGGTTAGAGAAGGGGTCGGTAAACATAGGAAAATTTACGACATTTAATATTCCCCTGATAATCAGTTTTTTTGGTGGGACAGCGATAGCTTATTTTTTATATGTTTTAAAACCGGAGTTACGGATTAGTTTACTTAAAAATTGCCAAAATTTATTGGCAAGGGTTCATGCTGAAAAA
>Ga0315331_10002155_pt1 | contig 14939 bp, 12 predicted proteins | sample M160m34915metaG_FD_203456 | JGI IMG/M metagenome (GOLD analysis project Ga0315331, IMG submission 203456) | Ammonia-oxidizing marine archaeal communities from Monterey Bay, California, United States - M1 60m 34915 | ecosystem: Environmental > Aquatic > Marine > Intertidal zone | place: USA...
GCTGAAGTGACAGATGCCCTGCCCTCCCTGAAGCGCCTCGTCGTGGTTCCCGAAGATCCGCTGGCCGGGCCGGTTGGCCTGCTGCCCGACGGGGCCATCACGTTGGACGAGTTCCTAGCGCCGCACCAGGTCGACGTGGTCCGGTACGTGGACCTCCCCTTTGACCACCCGTTGTACGTCTTGTACTCGTCGGGCACCACTGGACGCCCCAAATGCATCGTCCACCGGGCGGGCGGCATCCTCCTCAAGCACTTGGTCGAACATCGTTTGCAGTGCGACGTCCGGGCTGGTGATCGGGTCTTCTACTTCACGACGGCCGGTTGGATGATGTGGAACTGGTTGGTCTCCGGACTGGCCGCCGACGCCACTGTGGTCCTCTACGACGGCTCACCCTTCCAACCCAACGGCAGTCGACTCTTCGACCTGGCCGACGAGTGCGACCTCACGTTCTTGGGGGTTTCGGCCAAGTTCATCGACTCGGTGGCCGCTGCCGGACTCCGTCCCGTCGAGACCCATGCACTGGAGAACCTCCGGACGGTCTGCTCCACCGGCAGCCCCCTCAGCCACGAGGGATTCGCCCACGTGTACGCCGACTGGTCGCCCGAAGTGCATTTGGCGTCGATCTCCGGAGGCACAGACCTCTGCGGCTGCCTAGTGGCCGGACACCCCGCCGGGCCGGTCCACGCCGGGCAAATCCAGGGGCCGGTCCTAGGGATGGGCATGGACGTGGTGGACGAAGACGGCGCTACGACTGGTCCCGGGGTTCGCGGCGAACTGGTGTGTCGGACAGCGTTCCCGTCCATGCCGTTGGGCTTCTGGGACGACCCCGGTGACAAGCGTTACCGCGCCGCCTACTTCGACCGGTTCGAAGGGCTCTGGCACCAGGGCGACTTCGCTGAACGCACCCCTGAGGGTGGCTTCGTCATCCACGGGCGGTCCGATGCCACCCTCAACCCGGGCGGGGTACGGATCGGCACCGCGGAGATCTACCGACGGGTCGAGCATCTCGACGAGATCGTCGAGGCACTCGTCATCGGTCAGCCGTGGCAGGGCGACGTCCGGGTAGTCCTGTTCGTGGTGACCGCCGACGGCGTCGTGCTCGACGACGACCTCCGGGACCGGATCCGCGCCGACGTGCGGATGGGCGCATCACCGCGCCACGTGCCGGCGGTGATCCTCGAGGTGCCCGAGCTGCCCCGCACCCGATCGGGCAAGCTCGTGGAGCTGGCCGTGCGTGCCGTGGTGGAGGGCCGGCCGATCACCAACGTCGAGGCGCTGGCCAATCCCGAGACCCTCGACCACTTCCGGGACCTTCCGGAACTGGTGCCGTGACCCGGGGCCTCTGAGGGGGGGGTCGGTCAACAACTGACTCCCTGCAGGCTGACCATTAAGCCGGTCAAATGTCGCTGAGGGACACTCCAGCCACCTGTAGATGGCCCAGTTCGTTCATGGAACGCACCGACCGGTGCCCGGCTGATGACGCGGCCACCCGCGCCACCGACGTGTAGTGGGCCTCATAGAACATCACTCGCCCGATGCCCAGCAGGTGAGACAGGTAGGCCGACACCACTCCGCCGTGACAACCCACGGCCACGGTCCGCCCCGGGTTGGCGGCGATGATCCGGCCCATTCCCTCGACCACCTGGGCCTGAAAGGCCTCGGGGTCGGGCAGGTCGTCGCCGGCCATCATCGCCTCCCAGCGGGGGTCACCGCTGGCCTTTAGGTGCTCAATGGGGATGTACTCCGGCTCACCCTGGTCGTACTCGTTGACCATCGGCTCGATGACCAGTTCGAGGCCCAGGCGGGCGGCCAAGGGTGCCACAGTCTGCTGCGCCCGGGCCTTGGGACTGGCGTACACGGCGTCGATCCGCTGCGCGGTCGGCGGGTTCACGAACCAGTCGGCCAGCGCCTCGGCCTGCCGGCAGCCCAGCTCAGACAGCACCGGGTCGGCCTCGGCCCCGGTGTCACGGTTGTCGACGGTGACCGGGAGGCCGTGGCGGATCAGTAGGAGCTCCATGACCGGCGGACAGTAGCGGCGCGACCGGCCCCCGCTACCTTCGGCGCCATGAAGATCGACGGAGGACTCACCGGACTCACCACGCCCGCCGACAAGAGCGGCATCGGCGCCATCGGCGAGGCGGCCCGCCGCCTGGAGGAGGCCGGCTACTCCGGGGCCTGGACGGCCGAAACCAGCCACGACCCGTTTCTGCCCCACATGGTGGCCGCTGAACACACTGAGCGCATCGAGTTGGGCACGTCGATCGCCGTGGCGTTCGCCCGTAATCCGATGCTGCTGGCCAATCTGGGCCATGACCTGCAGCGTTACAGCGACGGTCGGTTCATCATGGGTCTGGGTACTCAGATCAAGCCCCACATCACCAAGCGCTTCTCGATGGAATGGTCCAGGCCGGCAGCCCGCATGCGCGAGATGATCAGCGCCATGCGGGCCATCTGGTCCACCTGGAACGACGGCGAGAAGCTGGCCTTCCGTGGCGACTTCTACTCGCACACCTTGATGACCCCGTTCTTCGATCCCGGCCCCAACGAGTGCGGACCTCCCAAGGTGTTCATCGCCGCGGTCGGTCCGCTCATGTCCGAGGTGGCAGGCGAGGTATGCGACGGACTCATCTGCCATGCCTTCAGCACTGAGCAGTATCTCCGGGAGATCACCATTCCGGCCATCGAGCGGGGCCTTGAGAAGTCGGGCCGCACCATGAACGACTTTGAGATCGTCGGACCGGGCTTCGTGGTGACCGGCAGCACCGAGGAGGCCATGGCGAAGGCAGCCACCGGGGTCCGTCAGCAGATCGCCTTCTACGGCTCCACGCCGGCCTACCGGCCCGTTCTGGAGACCCACGGTTGGGGTGACCTCCAGGACGACCTGAACCGCATGTCCAAGCTGGGCCAGTGGCAGGAGATGGGCGAACTCATCGACGACGAAGTGTTGGACGCCTTCGCGGTGGTCGGCGAACAGGGCGCGGTGGCCACCGGCTTCCGGGACCGCTACGGCGACTGTGTGGACCGGCTGAGCTTTTACACCCAGGGCGGTGAGGGTGGTGCAGCGTTCTGGGAGCCAATCATCGCCGACCTATCGACCACCTGACGCCCATTAGTAGATTTGAAGCCGTGGGAGCCAGCGTGACGCCGTAACCGGCGGCGCCAAGGCCGTCCTGCGGACCGGCAGCGTGTTCGACCTGTCCCTGCGGTAAACGGCGAAAGAGCGCCACCCGAAGGTGACGCTCTCTGGCGTTTTCGTTCGTCTGGCCAGATGGTGATGACGGTCCGCTCCCCTGCCCTGATTCCGTACCGTCCATCTGCCTGTTGCCGGGCCCGGTGGATCAGCTGTTGTCGACGTAGCTAACCGTCCCGGCATCCTTGCCGCCGTCCACGGTGAGTCGCAGGCGGTCCCAGATGAAGTCGAGGGTCACGGCTATCGGCTCGTCTCCGACGGCGAAGTTCACCTGGGTCTCCCAGCCGGCGTCGTGTGCCATCCCCTGGGCTTCGCGCCACGGCAGGCCGATCAGCAGCTCGGTGTGGATCCACGCCTCGCGTTCGGTGCCCGACTTGAGCTCTACGAGGGTCTCGTAGTCGGGGCTGCGCAGTCCGGAGTCCGAACCACATCCGGCTAGGAGGCCGATGGTGAGGGCTGCTGCTGCGAGGAGTCCGCTGAAAGGCATGGTATGGAAAACCGTCCTGGCTGCCGTGGGGCGTGTTCGCATTTCTTGCGTGCCTAGTGACAGATCGCCCCGTCTGGGCGGTCGACGGTGGTGACCGCCATGACGAGGTCGTCGGCGTTGTGGTACGTCGGGTCGGATAGTTCATCTACGACGGTTATGCGGACGTCTGTGATCTGGTCGCCGTCGGCTATTCCGTCGCCGGCGCCTGCCGTGGCGTACTCGACCATCTTGTTCCAGTCGTCGGGTTCGATGGTGGCCTGGACGGTCGTTGACGTCACGCTCTGGTCGACCAGGTCGCATCCGCCAGCTGCGGCTCCGACGTGGACCTCGGTCGGGTCCCAGGTGATGTCGAGGACCACTGCGGTGGTCGGCCTGGACGACAGGCGGAAGCTCAGACCCAGGTCGGTTCCGGACGCCTCCCAGTACGTAATGTCCTTACGGCATGTCGAGTAACCACCCGGGCCGAGGCCGGCGCATTCCGGACCTGCTTTGCCGGCATCGACCATCCATCCGGTCTGCCAGACCAGTTGGCCCGGTGTGGCGCCCTCGAAGGCGACCGGCGTCCCGGACCAGTCAACCAGGGCGCAGTTGTCCCTCTTGAGGGCGGTCTCCAGGTTCAGGTCGATTCGCACCCGGCCGACGTCGAAGACGTAGACCTCGCCGTCGACTTCCACGGCTCGTGCCCTGTAGTCGTAGACCGTGTCGCCGTACCTGTCCCGCATCGGCTCGATCCACCACTCCTCGTACTGTTCCGGGCCGAACTCCGGTGGGTGGTAGTAGTCGTTGGCGACGAAAACCCCGTCGATCACGTACCACACCTCGCCCAGGCCGAACGGTCCGCAGTCGAAGCCGATCTCGAGTAGGTGCCGGTCCCTCTTGGAGTCCCTGACTGTCGCCCGGCGTAGGTGATCGAAGTCCATGGTGCATGTGTCCAGGTCGACGTCCAAACCCCTATCTATGGCGTCCTGCCGAATGCCCGGATGAAGGTAGGGGCACGCGATGTCACGGAGGTCGAGCTGGTCCCAGAGGACCTCGGTGACCTCGATCGACCTGCCGTCGAGATAGTCGTCCCAGGTGTTCGGCTCGACCGTGATCGTGTCGAGTTCGTACGGTTCACATGAGCCGTCGGCCAGGTCATCGGCCCACCAGCCGCCGTCGAACAGGTAGTCGACGTCGTCGCCGTCGACGGCAGCCACCACCCGGTGGTAGGTCTTCCCGAGAGCAGTCGTCGCCACTCCAGCCGTTTCGGGTTCGACGGGTTCGCCATCGATCCGGTGTTCGGCGCTCAGCCCGTCCGGGCCGCAGCTAACGACCGTCTCCAGGGTGACGTCGCCGACCTCCCGGGTGAATGCATCCATCACCAGGATGGCCGGCGTCGGGGGGTCGACAACCGTCGGACCGGGCAACGTCGGCAGCGTGGACGTCGTCGTGGTCGTAGACGTCGTGGACGTGGTGGTCGTGGAGGTGGTCGTGTTAGTGGCTGCCATGGGGCCGACCGTCGTTGTCGGAGCTGACGTCGTGGTCGGAGTCACCGTCGTAGACGTGGTCGGAGCCACCGTCGTGGACGTAGGTGGAGCCACCGTCGTGGACATGGTGCTGGACGTCGCAGCAGCCGGCTCGGCTACCGGCTCAGGGCCTGCAGATCCACAGGCCAATCCGATGCATGCCAGTACGGAGACCGCCGTAGAAATCATAAGTACACGCACTTTGCGAACTCTCCTATACGTCTGGAGGAACCGGACCTGTTGGATTGGATCAGGTATCTGCATGGACCAAGTTTCGGCACCGGAGGTCCCGGTGGCTCCCGCACATTCGAGCGTGTGTCGCCCCCTCGTATGAAGGGGTGCGGGTGCCGGCCCCCTGCTAGGCAGGTCCGAACCGCATCTGGTCAGGAAGGTACAAGGAAGGCGGCGATGACGATGGGCAAGGGAAACATCAGCCAAAACTAAAAGTGTGGACTAGAAGATTCCTACGTGGCCCAACTGACTTTCTAGACCTACGACAGTCCGGGTAGCCCTGTGGGCTAGGAATCGGTCGTCTCCAATTTGTCGACCACCTAGCAACCCCTCCAAACGCTCCCACGAAGAACCCCCGCAGGCCGTCGCGGGCTCGACCGGTAGGTTGGAGGCCATGGCCGACGCCCTCCTCCCCCTCACCGAGGACCCGCACGCCACCACCACATACCGGCACCTGACCGCCGACGGCGTCTCCACCGTCGAAGGTCCCGCCGGACGGACCTTCCTGGAGGTCGAGCCGGAGGCCATCCGGCTACTGGCGGCGACGGGCATGCGTGACATTGCCCATCTGCTTCGCCCCGCTCACCTAGCTCAGGTGGCGGCCATCCTCGACGACCCTGAGGCATCCCCCAACGACCGCTTCGTGGCCACCGAACTCCTCCAAAACGCCTGCATCGCAGCCGGCGGAGTGCTCCCTTCCTGTCAGGACACTGGCACCGCCATCGTGTCGGCAAAGAAAGGCGAACTCGTCCTCACTGGCGGCGACGACCGGGAGGCCATCTCGCTCGGCGTACAGGACACCTACCTCACGTCGAATCTGCGTTACTCACAGCTCGCTCCGGTGGACATGTTCACCGAGCGCAACACCGGGACGAACCTGCCGGCACAGATCGAGATCGAGTCCGTTCCCGGTAGCGCCTACAAGTTTCTCTTCATGGCCAAGGGTGGCGGTTCGGCCAACAAGAGCTTTCTCTTTCAGGAGACCAAGGCGCTCCTCAACCCGGAGAGCCTGACCCGCTTCCTCGAGGAGAATCTCCGCAGCCTGGGAACAGCCGCCTGTCCGCCGTACCACCTGGCCGTGGTCATCGGCGGCACGTCGGCCGAACACACGATGCGGACCGCCAAGTACGCCTCGGCCCACTACCTAGACAACCTGCCCACCGAGGGCAGCGAATCGGGCCACGGCTTTCGCGACCTCGACTGGGAGCAGCGGATCTTGGACATGACCCGCCAGTTCGGGATCGGCGCCCAGTTCGGCGGCAAGTACTTTTGCCATGACGTCCGGGTGGTTCGGCTGCCGCGCCACGGAGCGTCCAACCCGGTAGGGATCGCCGTGTCCTGTTCGGCCGACCGTCAGGCCCTCGGAATGATCACCGCCGACGGCCTGTTCCTCGAGCAACTGGAGGAGGACCCCGCCCGGTACCTCCCCGAGGTGACCGACGACGACCTGTCGACCGATGTCGTGCCAATCGACCTCGGCCAGCCCATGGACGCCATACGGTCCGAACTATCGAAGCACCCGATCAAGACCCGGCTGGCACTCACCGGCACCCTCGTGGTGGCCCGCGACATCGCCCACGCCAAGATCGCCGAGCTGCTTGACGCTGGCCAGCCCATGCCGGACTACCTGCGGGATCATCCCGTCTACTACGCCGGTCCGGCTAAGACCCCGGAGGGCTACGCATCGGGCTCGTTCGGCCCCACCACGGCCGGCCGCATGGACGGCTACGTCGACCGTTTCCAGGAGGCCGGCGGGAGCCTCGTCATGTTGGCAAAGGGCAACCGCTCCCGTCAGGTCACCGAGGCGTGTGCCCGACACGGGGGCTTCTACCTCGGGTCCATCGGCGGTCCTGCGGCCCGGCTGGCACTGGACTCCATCCGCAAGGTCGAGGTGCTGGAGTACCCCGAACTAGGCATGGAGGCCGTGTGGCGCATAGAGGTCGAAGACTTCCCGGCCTTCGTGGTGGTCGACGACAAGGGCGGCGACTTCTTTGACGAAGTGTCGACCCCGGTCGCTCTTTCCTGAAACCCGGTGAGGCGTCGATCAGACGCAGTGGTTGACCATGTGGCCCACGCCCACGATGTGCGAATCGATCCGCTGGCCCACTCCGAGGCACCGCCCCTGAGCGTCGCCCACACCGGACGGCGTACCCGTAAACACCAGGTCACCGGCCTCGAGCGTGCACACGGCCGACAGGTAGGCCACCAACTGCTTGACGCCTACGATCATGCGACTTGTCCGACTGTCCTGACGGACCTCGCCATCCACCGCGCAGGTCAAAGGCAGGTCGTCCTGCTCGTTGAGCAGGTCCGATGAGACCACGGCCGGCCCGATGGGCCCGAAGGTGTCGTAGCTCTTTCCGAGACTGAACTGGGCTGGGGCCGACGCGTTCTGCAAAGTCCGCTCCGAAATGTCCTGACCGACGGTCACCCCGGCCAGGGCATCCCATACCTCGGACTCGTCGAGGTCCCGACAGGTCCGACCGACTACCGCCACCAGCTCTACCTCGTAGTCGGTGCGGTCACCCACGATCCGGACATCTGCCGAAGGGCCGACCAGACACGACGGGAACTTGGTGAAGATCACCGGTGCGCTGGATGGCGCCCGACCCATCTCGTCGATATGGGCCAGATAGTTCATGCCGATGCCGAACACCTTCTGTGGTCGGGGTACTGGTGGGCCGAGATCGTCCAGGCCGACCATCCCGTCGGGATCCCCAGCGGGGATACCCCGATCATCGGTCAGCGCATCGAGCGCACTGCTGGCCGACACCGCGGCCATGGGGTCGGCCAGACGGCCGTCGGTGAGCCGACCAAGGTCCCACCACCTCGCGGTGGCCCCATCCGTCGATGTCCCGCCGCCACCCGGCGGGTCCACCAGCCCAACGTCCAGAAGGACGGCGCGTCCGTCGTTGAGTGCGGCCAGTCGGAATGCCATGACCAGAGTCTCGCCCCCGCAGCGCGGATCCGTCGCCGAACCGGACCTGACAGGCGGGCCGCGACGCGCCATGATGGACATACGCACACCGTCGATCCGTCAACCATCACAATGGGGCGGTCCGACCCCGACAACCGGAGGTTCGAGCTTGACCAAGCCACATGCCGTCTGCGAGGTGGAGTTGCTCACGAAGGGACCGGTGCGGCCAGCTGACCGGACTCTGGCTTCAGCCAAGATCCAGGCCATGTGCGAGGTCGGACACGAACCGGTGCTTTCCGCGGTGGTCAAGCTGCGCATACGGGACCATTCGATGGACTCGCTGGCCGCCATTGCCGAGGCCACGCTTGACCTCAACGGTGTACCGGTCCGGGCGCACTCCTCGGCCAACACCATGACCGAGGCCATCGACGAACTCGACGATCGTCTCACGCGTCGACTCCGGCGCCATCGCAAGCGCCTGGAAGACCGCCGCCACGATTCCGAGCCGGATGCCAGTCGAGCCCACCCCGGCTACGCCGAGGTTCCGGCCGACGACCGCGAGGTGGTCCGCCACAAGACCCTGGCCATGGCATCTATGACCGCCGAGGAAGCCGTCGACGAGATGGACCTGCTGGACCACGGCTTCTACCTCTACGTTGACGCAGACCACGACATCGACCGGGTCGTGTACCACAACGGTGACGGGCTCATCTACGTCGTCCCGTCGGTGGACGGCGAGGAGCTTCCTGGCGACACCCGGCCCCCTATCCACCCAGCCTCGCTCGTGCTGAACCACCTCCCGGTGGAGGAGGCGGCCATGCTGCTCGACGAGGGAGACGAGCCGTTCGTGTTCTTCGCTGAACCCGAAACGAACCGTGGCCAGGTGCTCTACCGGCGCTTCGACGGCCACTACGGCCTCATAACCCCCGCCGTCTGATCAGCATCTGCCTCTTTCGGTCCCTCTGGTGACCCACAGGATCCGGGTCGTTGGCCTCTGTGGAGGCATCGGCGCCGGTAAGTCCACGGTGGCCACCCTGCTGGCCGAACGGGGCGCCACGGTGATTGACGTGGATGCCCTCGGCCGCCAAGTCCTTACCGACGATGATGTGCATGCCGCCGTGGTGGCCGAGTTCGGCGATGGCGTGCTGGACGCCGATGGCGCCGTCGACCGAAAGGCCCTGGCCGCCGAGGTGTTCGCATCTAAGGGACGCCTCACCGACCTAGAAGCCATCAGTCACCCGGCCATCAACCGGGAGCTGGACCGCCGCCTCACCCAGTTAGCCGGCCCGACGGAATCAGCCGGCAACATGCTGGTGATCCTGGACATGGCGGTCCTAGTGGAGAGCGACCTCGGTCGTCTCCCCAATGGTCGGGGTTACCGCGAGGTAGTTGTCGTCGAGGCCGACCTTGAGATTCGCCTGGCTCGGCTGGTGGGTCGCGGCATGACGGTCGAGAACGCTTCGGCCCGCATGGCCGCTCAGGCTGATGACGCGGAACGCCGGGCGGTGGCCGACCACGTGGTGGTCAACAACGGCGACGAGGTCGAATTGGCTGCTGAGGTCGACCGGCTGTTTGAGCAACTCACCAGTGAACCGGTTACCAGTGGAGAGCGCTCAGCACCCGATCGGTGTACTCCGGGCTACTAACCACCAGCCCGGCCACCACCGGACGGGGCTTGTTGAACACCAACTGCGAGCCGTCGATGCCCGACACGTCCAACCCGGCGGCCATGGCCACCCCGGCCGGCGCGCAGGCATCCCACTCGTAGAGGCCCGAGGGGTGGACGTAGACGTCGACCGCTCCGGACACCACGGCCATGGCCTTCACGCCGGCCGAGCCGCACGAACGGACCACCCCACCGATGGCGGCTGCCACCTCCTCGGCCTCACCCCACTGGGACCGGCTGGTGACGATGATCGGTCGGTCCCGATTCGACGTCCGGTCGACCACCGAGACCCAGGTGCCGTACAGGCCACCGCTGGGTGGCAACGACACGGCTGCTGCGGTCGGCACGCCGTCCTCCACGAGGGCCACGTGCACCGCCCACTCCACACTGCCCGCGCGGGCGAAGTCACGGGTCCCATCCAGCGGATCGATGATCCACACGCGATCGGCACCGAGACGGGCTCTGTCATCGCTGCCCTCCTCGGACAGCACCGCATCCTCGGGCCGGAGCTCCGACAGACGAGCCATTAGGTGCTCGTGGGCACGGTGGTCGCCCTGGTCCTGGATCTGAGACGGGGTCCAACCGCCGGCCCGGCCCTCAGCTAGCACGCCGAGGAGCACGTCACCGGCCTCCTGGGCCAGAAGCCCGGCCAGTTCGTGATCCCTCATCGTCGGGCGACCCTAACCCCAGCCGGTGGCTACCCTTCCCCTGGGGCTGATCGGCCCCAGCTGCACACATCGGAGCACCCCATGGCCCACGGCCGTATCACCGGTTGGGCGACCCATCTTCCCGAACGCCGGCTCACCAACCACGATCTCGCTGAGATCGTGGACACCACCGACGAGTGGATCCGTGAACGTAGTGGCATCGGGGCCCGCCACGTCGACGGCAAGGTGACCGAGATGTCGGCGGAGGCCGGGCGCGACGCACTGGCCATGGCCGGCGTGGACCCCGCCGATGTGGACCTCCTCCTGCTAGCCACCTGCAGTAGCGACCAGCAATTTCCGGCGAGCGCCTCGGTTGTCCAGCAGGAGTTGGGTATGTCCTGTGGCGCGATTGACCTGAACGCGGCCTGCTCAGGCTTCGTCTACGGCCTGGTCACCGCGATGCAGTTCGCCGAGGGCGGCATGGAAACCATCCTGCTCATCGGCAGTGATGCCCTTAGCGGCATCACCGACTGGACCGACCGGGGAACTTGCGTCCTATTCGGCGATGGTGCCGGCGCCGTGGTCATCCAACGCTCCGCCGACGCACCGACGCTGCTGGGCTGGGACCTCATGTCGGACGGCTCGGCCGCGTCCATCCTGACCTGCGAGCACGGCGGGAAGATCTTTATGAACGGCAAGGAGGTCTTCCGTCGCGCCATCCTGGCCATCGAGGGTGCGGCCACTAGAGCCCTGGAACGGGCTGCCGTGTCCATGGACGACATCGCCCTGGTGGTTCCCCACCAGGCCAATATCCGAATCATTGAGGCTGCCCTGAAGCGGCTCGGCGTTCCTATCGGAAAGGCCGCCATGGTGCTCGAGCACACCGGCAACACGTCCGCCGCCTCGATCCCCCTGGCCTTCGTAGACGCTCTCGGCAAGGGTCGGGTCGATCCCGGCGACCTGGTTCTGATGGTCGGATTCGGTGCCGGGATGTCCTCGGCAGCCGCTGTGGTCCGCTGGGACCCACCCGGCGCCTGACCCGCCTCACAACCCGGACCCTCCACCATGCTCACCGCCACGGGGCTGTCGCGTGCCTTCGGTCCGCGCCTGCTATTCCATGACGTTGCACTCCAATTAGGGGCCGGCCGGCGGGTGGCTCTGGTAGGCGGCAACGGCACCGGCAAGACCACGCTGATAGAGACCATCGTCGGGCTTCAGGAACCCGACACAGGGGAGGTCCATCGACCACGGGATCTGCGGATCGGCTACCTCCCCCAGGAACTGCCGACCGAGACGGGAAGATCTGTGTTCGAGCAGGTCATGCTGGGTGCCGGGCCGGTCACGGAACTGGCCACCCGAATCGAGGATCTCGGAGTACGGATCGGTGCCGCGTCGGGCGACGAACAGGCCCGCCTCCTGGACCAGTTCGGTGAAGCCCAGTCACGCTTCGAGCAGATCGGCGGTTACGCCGTGGAGGCCGACGCCCACCGAATCCTCTCGGGGCTCGGCTTCGACTCGGCCGACCACGACCGACCCATGGACGAGATGTCCGGTGGCTGGCGAATGCGTATCGCCCTGGCCCGCCTCCTGTTATCGGCCCCCGACCTCCTGATCATGGATGAACCCACCAACCACCTCGACGTGGACAGCGTCGCGTGGCTGGAGCAGCACCTGGCCAACTGGTCGGGGGGCCTGTTGTTCGTCAGCCACGACCGGGACTTCATCGATGCGGTGGCCAATCGGATCCTGGAACTGTCCGGCAATCGGATCACCGAGTACGTGGGCGGGTTCGCCGAGTTCGTAGTGGCCCGCGAAGAGCAGTTGGCCGCCCAGCGGGCCATCGCCGCCCAGCAGAGCCGCCAGGTGGCCCAGACCGAGAAGTTCATCGAACGGTTCCGCTACAAGGCCAGCAAGGCCCGTCAGGTCCAGAGCCGGGTCAAGGCCCTGGAGAAACTCGACCGGATGGTGGTCGACAAACCCGATGACCCGGCCAGCCGGTTCGGGTTCCCCAAGCCACGGCGGTCATCGCGTCTGGTCGCTGAACTCCACGACGTCACGGCCGGCTACCCGGCCGAAGGCGGGACCAGCGTCCCATCGAGCGACCAGTCAGGCAACGAGCCGGGCGACGAGATCATCCTGCGGAATGTGACCTTCGACGTGGAGCGGGGTCGCAAGGTGGCCCTGGTCGGTCCGAACGGGGCCGGCAAGACCACGCTCGTCCGGCTCCTAACCGGCGACATGCCGCCGTTGGCCGGGCAGGTGACTCGGGGCACCAACGTCGACCTTTCCCACTTCGACCAACTCCAGGCCGAGATACTCGACGATCAACGCACCGTGCTCGACGAGTTCAAGACGGTTCCCGGCGTGGGGGTCGACGGTCGCAACCCACGGACGTACCTGGCCTCCTTCGGCTTCCGAGGCGACGCCGTCGACCGCCGTGTGGGCGACCTGTCAGGTGGAGAGCAGACCCGACTGGCACTGGCCAAGACGTTGGCCGTCCCGGTCAACCTTCTGGTACTAGACGAGCCCACCAACCACCTAGACCTGCCGAGTTGCGACGTCCTGGAGGACGCCCTACTGGCCTACCCGGGCACCGTCGTGCTCATCACCCACGACCGCCACCTGATCCGATCGGTCGCCGACTGCGCCGTCGAGGTCAGGGACGGCAGGGCAACCTGGCACGAGGGCGTCCCCGACCGGGTGCTCTACCCGGTGAAGGTGGACTCGACGCCTGCCCCGTCATCCCACGGTGCGACGGCCCGTCGCGGAAACGGAACCCCGGACGGAAACCAGAAGGGCGGTGGCCAATCTGCCGGGAAGGGCCGCCAACGCGATCCACGACAGGGCCTCCAGCGGAAGTTGGGGCGGGCCGAAAAGCAGTGGGAGGCCGCCGAGGCCGCCGTGGTGGAGGTCCAGGAGCGTCTGGCCGACCCCAACCTGTACCAGGACCCCGACGGTGCCGCCGCCGTAGTTGCCGAGCACGAGGCGGCCAAGGACCGGGCCGCCGAGCTGATGGCCGAATGGGAACGCCTCAACCTACAACTCGCTGACTGACTAGGGCCCGCTGACCAACGCCCCACTGGCCAACCAGGTCGCGACGCTCACTACGGTCGGGAACCATGCGAATTCTGGTCACCAACGACGACGGCATTGACTCGGTGGGCCTCCACGAACTGGCCCGGGCTCTGGTCGACCTCGGCGAGGTCACAGTGGTGGCCCCCGATGCCGAATACTCGGGAGCCGGCGCCTCGCTCGGGGCCATGCACCTGATCCGCCCCGAGGTCCATGACGCGACCATCGACGGCATCGACCGCTCCTGGTCCGTCAGCGGCCCGCCGGGGCTGTGCGTCATCTACAGCCGCCTCGGTTTGTTCGGCGACCCATTTGACCTAGTGGTGGCTGGCATCAACCCAGGGATGAACGTTGGACGGTCCGTGTACCACTCGGGCACCGTGGGCGCCGCTCTTACCGCACGCAATGGAGGCACTACAGGCATCGCCGTGAGCCAGGCCGTCACCGGTTGGGGCATCGAGGGTCAGGGGGCCGACGAGGTGCTGATCGATCAGCACTGGGCGACAGCAGCCACGGTGGCCCGCTCCGTGGTGGAGGCAATGGCCCAGAACCCACCGGATACAGCCGAGGTGCTCAACGTGAACGTCCCCAATATCCCGTTGGGTGAACTGCAGGGTTGGCGCCACACGGTGACCGGATCGGCTCCCCCTCGAAGCCTGACTACTGCCGACATGGTCCCCAAGGAGGGCCATGCCGGGAGCTACCGGGTGGAGATGCACTGGGGTGAAGCCGGCGAACTCCCCGTCGACACCGACGGTGGCGCAGTGATGGCCGGTCTGGTCAGCCTCAGCCGCCTGAACCGCCTGCACGATGAGCCGCCCCCGGCCAATGACCCGGCAGCTCGCGGCCTCGATGATCTACTGGGTCGAGCATGACCGAACCCGGATCGACACCAGTCTGGTACGTGGCCTACGGGTCCAATCTGCTGGCCGCCCGGTTCGACGCCTACCTTCAGAGTTGCGGCGACGACACGCCGTGGGGATCCCATCGGGGTGCCACCGACCCCCGTCCGGCAACCGGTGACAGACGGGTCGTGGTCCCCCATCCGGTGTTCTTCGGCGGCCACTCCTCACGTTGGGGCGGAGGCTGCTGCTTTTGTCCTGACGAACCCACATCGGCCGGCCGACGAGACGTGGTGGGTCGGGCGTGGCGCATCACGTGGGATCAGATGGCCGACGTGGTCGCCCAGGAGAACGGCCGGCCCACTGAAGACGCCTTCCTGCC
>Ga0315331_10002157_pt1 | contig 14932 bp, 9 predicted proteins | sample M160m34915metaG_FD_203456 | JGI IMG/M metagenome (GOLD analysis project Ga0315331, IMG submission 203456) | Ammonia-oxidizing marine archaeal communities from Monterey Bay, California, United States - M1 60m 34915 | ecosystem: Environmental > Aquatic > Marine > Intertidal zone | place: USA...
AGCGGTTTCCCAATGAAGACTACTACGTCTCGCTTAACGCTTATGGCAACGCGAGGCCCGCTCCACTGAAGACGAAACCGGACGACAATGTGGTCGTAATGAACGTGGCCAACAACTTCTGGAAAGTTGATACGCCGGACAAAGATTGCCTCGCAGGAAAGACGTATGCGAAGCACTACGCAGATTGGAGCAAGCTGACGAAGCAGCAGGTCTGGCGGCCGAACACTGGAAATCCAGCGGGTTGGCAGAGTGGTCTGCCGGACGTACCGATCGAACGCACGATGGAGAGTTTTCAATTTGCGATGGGTCACGGCTGTGTCGGCATCAGCGTTGATTCGATTCTGGAGAACTGGGCGACGCAGGGACCGTTGTATTACGTGCTCGCTCGCATGACGTGGGATCCGTCGCAGAATTGGCGAGCCGTGCTGGATGACTACTACACACGTGGATTCGGCCCGGCGGCACTCGAGATCAAAGAGTATTGGAAATTGTTGGAGACAGCGCGGAATCGGAAGGTGGATGACTATCCGGGCGAGTCGAATGGATACGTCGAAGTCTATAACGAAACGTTTTTCAAACGGGCTTACGGACTGCTTGATCAGGCAGCGAAGAACGCAGCGGAATCGCGTGAGGCGAAGTATCGTCAGCGGGTCGAGTTTCTTCGGGTTGGACTCGATCACACGAATCTGACAACGGAACTTCGCGAACTCAGCTTGGCACTGGTGCAGTCCGATGGGAAAGACGCTGACGTCGCTGATCAGGCGAGGGCAAAGTGGAGTGAAATCGAAGCCAACTGCATCAAACAACCGTTGGCGGTCTACTGGCCGCCGCTGCGCCCTGGCGAACGCATGGCCCGCGCCGGCCTTTTTCATCCCGACTTCATGGACAAGGTGAAGTCAAAGACCATCGCCGCATGGAAGAGGAAAGCTGCCGGGGAGTCGAACGCCAAAACCTCGCCAGCGGATAACACAAAACTCCGCGACGCCCGAACCGCCGGGTGGCATCTCCTCTTTCAGGACGACTTCGGCCGCAAAGAGCTGGGCGACAAGTGGAAGATTATCGACGGCAAGTGGTCGGTCGCTGAAGGCACGCTCAGCGGCAGCGGTACACTGATCTCGACCGAGGGCTTTCCGGCTGACAACAGGGCGGGATTCCAGCGACTCGAATTTGAAGCAGCGACCACCTCGCCGGCGAACTCCAGAGTCAGCGATCTGAGTTCTTTCATGCACTGTGAGTACAAAGCAGACGTTCGCGAACCATGGAAATCCGGTGGATACTTCTTTCAGTTCGGCGGCAGATATAACACCCTAACGCAGCTTACTCGTGGCGGCGAGTCTATACGCATCAGCTCGGAAGCAAAGATCACACCAGGACATGTGCACAAGATTGTGATCGAGAATGACCGCGGAGAGCTGCGTTGTTTCGTCGACGGAAAGGCCGTGTTTGTCGAGCGGGAGAAGAGTTCGCTGGTTGGAAAGTCACAGAATCATGTCGGCTTCTATTTCTACACTCCGGCAAAAGTCAGACGTGTGAGAGTATACGCGAAGGGGCTGCCCGGCGATCTGGACCTCGATTAAATGGAAGCTTCTTACAATAAAGAGGCAGCGTCCCCAATTTTCCGTACCAGCATCAGATATCGGGGCCTTCAGGTTGACCCGCACCCATTTTTGAATCCATCGGTTGTGTGAAAATTGGTGATCAGAATCAGTCCGTAGTTGCCTGGCCAGATTGAGCAAATTCTCCGGGGGCCAGATTGCCCAGAGCGCAGTCCGGTCGCAAGCGATTGCTCCTCGACGATAACCAGCGACGACTGCTGGCTGTGAAAAGGACAGGCCATTGGTCGCAAGGCCCTGTTCAAACTGACGACGATCGCTATTCCCGACACGCCGTGTGCAGAGTTTCGGGATCACGCCGAGCCCCAATGCCAGGTGGATGAAGCAGGTCTGTCGTAAATCTTACCGATTGCGAAGACGGATTCCTGATAGACGCCAGCCATCTGACGGATCCGTGCATGGTCCTCATGTTGGATGAAGATCCGTGAGAGCCTGAGTCGACTGCGTTTTCACACTCTTGAGAGCAGACGAGTGTCATCTCGGCTGAATTCCAAGCTGCATCGGCTGCTCAATTCCTGATCAGCACAGTACTTGACGGAATGATGAGTTTTTTCACCCTGCGAGGTAAACCCGACAGGAAGTCCTGTGTCTGAGCAACGAACAGCAGCTTGAATGGAAAAACCGGTAAGTAATTCGCGATCGTTGGTATCTTCAGGATTCGGTTCCTGAATGTGGTGGCATTGGCGATCAGGTCTATCTGAATTAACATGAGAATTCAAAAGGATTCTGAAACGCTATCCGTCTCTTTCTACATCGCCTGAACTGATTGTGTACCAATGCCGACATTCGGAGTCGGTATTGGAAATCAGAAAACACAATTTTGTTAGAGCTGACATGAATTAGAGCTGACATGAAGTGGACAATTTTTGCCGCGGTCCTGAGCGGCGTCATGGTCCCTTGGTCCCTTGGTCCCTTGCAATTGGTTGCACAGACCACACCTGCAACGGAGAGGGCGGTCAATACTGAACCGAACCCGACCGAGTTGAAGGGGCAGGCAACGCGGGTGCTGAGCACCTATTGCGTAATGTGCCATGGCCCCAGCAAGCAGGAAGGCAAGGTGCAGCTGGACTCGCTGGACTCGATCGATGCGGTCGATCGACAATCGTTGTTCCGTAAAGTGCAGGATGTCGTCCACCTGACCGAGATGCCTCCCGAAGAAGCCAGGCAGCCGAATGATGCTGAACGCAAGATCCTGTTGCAATGGCTGAAGAGCCAACTGAACGGCAAGGCGGCGAAGGCACTTGCTGAAAAGCTGCAGCGGTTCGAATACGGCAACGTCGTTGACCACGAGGACCTGTTTTCGGGCGAGTACGCCGATGTGCCAGCCTACACAGCGGACCGCCGATGGTTGATCAGCGAGTTCATCTTCAACGAAACAATCAATCGTTTGCTCGATTACCAGCCCACGCGGACGATCTACGGAAACTCACAGCAGGTGCAAGGTGATAGCGGCGTCCACTGGAGTCCCAAAACGGAGCGTGGAAACAAATTCCGCAGAACGATTACCAACCCGTACCTGCTGCCCGGCAATGTTGGTGTTCGCTACAGCGTCCACAAACGACTGACGACCGGTCACCTGCTAACAATGGTCGGTAACGCCAAACGGGTCGCGGGACATATGTCGACCGAGGCGACGATGAAGACGCACTACCCGGCCATGTATAACCTGATGAAGACGGAACTGGATCACCGTGAGACGCTCCGCTCGCGTGAAAAGTTCTTGAGAACCTATTCCTTCATGCAGCGTCTGCTCAAGGAAATTTATGGGAACCAGCACAAGGACCTCCTGCCAAAGCTGATTCGAAAAGAGATTCCGTATCCTGGACCTCCGAAGCACTCGACAAACGGTATCCAGAAGCGACACGAGAACCTTGAATTTCTGGACCGTTTTAACAAGGAAGATATTCAGGCCATCCTGCAGGGTATCGCAACCTACAAAAGCACTGCCTACAAGGTCGACGAAATCACGGACAAAAGTGAACTGGATCTCAAAGGCAATCCCGTCTGGGCCCCCTACAGCAACACAAATCGTGCTGAGTTTGACAGCATCATTCTGCAAAGTGAACGAGACTGGTACAGAGAAGGGGTGACCGACTACCGCATCCAGAACCGCGTCACCACCATGAAACTGTTCTATGACACGTGGGACATGAACCGGCTCTACAGTTACATCCAAAAAGGCAGTTTTGGTCCGCCACAGTACTTCCCGCTCAACGATAGCGAGATGGCGATAATAACCGAGACGATCAATAAGCACCGCGAGCGGGGCAACACGCACCAGCAGATCATCGACAAATGCCTTGACGACTGGAATTTGACGTTCAAGGCTTTGCGAGAAGCCGCGGATGGTACCGATGAAACGCTGATCACGCAGATGATCATCGAGTTGTATGCGAAAATTTTTGAGCGGAAGCCCACGGATGCAGAGGTCACCGAAAATAGAGAGCAGTTCAAACTGCACATGGCCAGGCTCGATCGTCAAAAGGCCATCGGGAAGCTGATTGAGTCACTGCTCCTGAGCACGGAGTTTGCCTATCGCAATGAGTTTGGACAGGGCAAGCCGGACCAACACGGCCGGCGGATGATGTCGCCACGCAATGCCAGCTATGCTCTGTCCTATGCGTTGACTGATGCGAGCCCTGATGAAGAACTCGTCAAGGCAGTAGAAGAGGACCGGCTGAATTCTCGCGGGAATTATGAACGTGAAGTTCGCCGTATCCTGAAACGCCGCGACCAGTGGTACATCGTCGACGAAAATGTACAGGCGGCGAATCTGAACGCGAGCACCACGAACCAGCCGATCCGAAAGCTGCGCTTCTTTCGAGAGTTTTTCGGGTACCCAAAAGCTCAGGAAGTGTTCAAAGACGACTCACGTTTCGGTGCGGGACGTCACGAGCAGGCCGTCAGCCGCCTGATTGACGAGGCGGACATGCTTGTCGAGCACATCCTTGAAAATGATGAACATGTTTTTGAAGAGCTGCTCACGACTGACAGATTTTACATTTACCACTCGGGCGACAACGAGGCGATAGAGGCGGGATCAAATCAACTGAAAAAAGTCTTCGAGTACTTCAGGAAACTCGACTGGGAGAACTGGAAGCCAGAAGACATCGTCCCTCATAAGGAGTTCCTGCTGACGATCTGGGAATTTCGCAAGACACGCGGCGGTGACAATAAAGCGCTGCTGACCACGCTAAAGAGACTGATGCCGGCACTGAAACTTCATTTCAGCAACGGCCAAAGCAACGGAATGCCTTATATGAAGATGTCGATGGGCTTCTGGCACGGCGGCAACGTGCTCGGTCGCACCGGCCAGCAGATGCGTGGGGAACAGGTCACCTCGTACTGGAATATTGACTGGAAAACGTGGGACTACCCGACACACCAACCGGCCAACATCCCCAATCGCAAAGGCCTGCTCACTCACCCCGCGTGGCTGATTGCCCACTCGCAGAACCTGGAGACGGATCCGATCCACCGCGGCAAGTGGATCCGCGAGAAACTGTTGGCCGGGACCATCCCGGATGTCCCGATCACCGTTGACGCGGTAATCCCACCGGATCATCACAAGACACTACGGCAACGAATGGAAAATCGGACAGGGGATGTGTACTGTTGGCGTTGCCATCAGAAAATGGACCCACTTGGCTTTCCATTCGAGACCTACGACGACTTCGGTCGTTTCCGAACTGAGGAAAAACTCGAGCACCCGGAAAATCTGATCACAGAGGCCAGGCGGGGCGAGACCAATGAATTTGGCGCTTCGCTACCGGTTTACAAGACATTGCCGGTAAACCCTCGCGGAGTTCTGGATGGGACGGGTGACTCAATGCTGGACGGTAACGTCGAGGATGCGTTTGACCTGATCGATCGCCTTGCGACTTCTGACAAAGTCCGGCAGTCAATCATTCGCCATGCCTTTCGTTACTTCCTGGGCCGCAACGAAACGCTTTCGGACTCCAGGACTTTGATGGACGCAGACAAAGCGTACGTCAATAGCAACGGCAGCTTCGACGAGGTGATCGTTTCGCTGCTATGCTCTGATTCTTTTATCTACCGCAAAAGTAACGCCAGGGAATAGCCGATGCTGATCAACCGACGAGAACTTTTGAAGACCACTGCGTTGGGGACTGCCAGCCTGGCGTTTACGCCTTCGTTCAACCATGTCCTGGGCGCACCAGCGAATGCCAAGGGTGGCAACCTGCACCGATTCGTCTTCATTCGTAAATCCAATGGCAACCTGACCAACCAGTTCGGGCTGCCTTCCTTCTCGTCCCAGGAGCTGAAGCAGCACGATGAAAAGCGGGCCTTCGATGTGGATCTGGCCAGGCATGAACTGCCCGTCTGGCTGAAAACGCTTGACGGGTACAAGGAGAACATGGCCATCCTGCACGGCATGTCGATGTCGGTCAGCGGTGGCGGGCACTACTCGTACTCCGGTTGCATGGGTGCGTATAAAGCCGGGCGTGACATCCTCAGCAACATCAAGCGTGCAACCATCGACTTCGAACTGGCCAAACTTTTTCCCTCTCCATTCGGTCATGTCGAAATGTCGCTGGCGGTCCCCCACGGGCGTGACCACAGGACCGGGATCGTCTCAGGCTATTCCGCACCCGCAACAAAGCAGCGCAACTACTGTTACGCCGACCCAATGACCGCCTACCAGGAATTATTCAAGTCCGTCACAAACACAGACGAGGTTGCTTCCGACATCGCTCTGTTTGACTATTTGCACGAACAGGAAAATCGCCGACTTCAGGGACTGAACGGTGATGAACGTCTGAAGATCAGCGATCAGGTTGACTCGCTACAGTCGGTCCGGGACCGCAACACCAAGGTCGAGTCACTCGGTGACAGGGTCAAGAAAAATCTGCCCGCAATTGATCCCATTCACGCGGGCGGAGGCGAGGATGCAACACTCCCACAGAAACAGGCTGCCTTCACCGATATCATCGTCGGTGCGATGGCGTCGGGGCTGACCAACGTCGTCACGTACACCATTGACGATCTGGGCACCGACATTACCTCGCTGCCCGAGAACAACCAGAAGACGAGTATTCACCAGATCGGGCATGGCGGTCAAATTGCCGATGCCGCAAACATGAGGAATGCCATCAAGACCCATCACATGAAGCAGGTCAAAACGCTAGTGACTAAGCTCAACGCTATTCCCGAAGGCAACGGCACGATGTTCGACAATACGACGATCATCTACATGCCCGAAACCGGTGCCGGCCATCATAGTCCTGACACCGAGGCGCCGATGGTAATCATGACGGGCAAGAACTCCAGGCTCGACATCGCCGGCCGTTATATACGCTTGCCGTTCCATGGCACCAAAGGCCACAAGACACTGAGCAATTGGTACACGACTCTTCTCAACGCCTATGGCAACCCGATCGAGCACTACGGTGACCTGGACCTGACCATGCAACGCAACCGTCTGGACCAGACCGGGGCGATTGACCGGTTCCTTATCTAAACTATCGCATTCAAGCACGGGCCCCGTTCGTCGGTATTCGATCACTTCATGCGGTTTGTAAGGGCGTATGTCATATGATTTTGAGCATTGGACGCCGTCGATTCTTTTCTGCCGCGTGAAGGACGCAGAAAGTTGATCGCATACGAAACGATGCTGATGGAGATCGTTTCGCTGCCTTGCCGAGAAAATGGCAAGCTGGTTACTGGCTTGCCATTCTTTACAGAAACGCGTCCCTGGCTGTTTGACTGTCGTTCACACTCTGGTGTCGATTGCGTTGAGATCAGTCTCGAATGATGTGGCATTGCGGAAGAGCACGTTCCAGTGCTGTGATCCTACTCTGCGTGAGGCCGGGGCAATTTTCGATGACAAGGTACTCAAGTGATTGCAGATGCTCGAAAGTACTCAGGGACTGGTCAGTCAATTGAAGGCAGCCGTTCAATGTCAGCTCGCGCAGATTCGTCAAATCCGACAGTTGGGCCACTCCGGCGTCGGTGATCTTTGTGCAATTGTCGAGATAGAGTTCTGCGAGCGTTGTCCTGCTGCCGACGTACTGCAGAGCAATGTCGGAGAGTTCGGCGCAGTCCGCGAGATTGAGTGTATTCAGCTGTGGCATTTCGCTTAACACTGCCAGTCCTTCACCTTGCAGATTTGGCGTGCTCCATAGATGAAGTTCCCTCAGCGAGTGCATTTGCTTCAGGTGCGATAGGCCTCGGTCGGTGAAGTTGTCGTTGTCGCACAAGTTTAGAAATTCGAGCCCTGTATTGCCGTGAAGATTCTCTAATCCATCGTCTGTCAATGCGGCGATGCAACCGATATTCAGGGACTGCAGATCTGGCAAGTCGCGTAATGCTTCAAGGCTCTTGTCAGTAAGTTCCAGGCAATAGAACAGATTGAGCGTTCTTAGACGCTGCTTGCCCTTGAAATCGAGATTGACGACGGCCGCATCTGTGAGTTGAAACGACTCCATCATGTCCAGTTCTTCGAGCGTCGTTGGAAGCTGGATGTCGCGGCCTTTGAGCGGCCAGTTGAATCCCATTTCGAGAGTCTTCAGCTTCCTTAAGTTCTTGAACAGCGGATTGTATCCCTTCGCTGTGAGGTTGAAGTGCCCGAACAGTCCAAGGAACTCCAGCGACGTCAGACCTTCGATATGTTTCAACCCTTTGTCTGTGAGGCCTTTGTTGGCACTCCACTGTCTGCTGCCATTCAGATTCAGATATGTCAGTGATGTCAGTGTCGCCAGTGGTGCGAGGTCAGCGTCCTTGATTCCACCGGTAGAATTGGAGATGTCCAGGTGCTTCAGGTTTGGCAGCGATTGCAGACCGTCACTCTTGAATCCGCGAATGTCTCGAACTTCCAACCGGGTAAGCGACGGCAGCTTTGTGAGTTCGCTGTAGACCGCTGGTAACGGAATTCGCGTCTGGCTGATATCCAGTCGGGCGAGCACTGGCAGATCTGAAATCGCTCGAATTCCGTCAATCGTGACTCGGGGGCAGCGGATAATGCTCAGCGATGTCAGCTCTTGAAGTTTGGCAACGCTGGACACGCCTTTGCTGGTGATCTGGTTGCAGAACGACAGATCAAGTTCGGTCAATTCTTGTGCCGTGCATATTCTCGCCAGATCCGCATCGGTAAGTTCTGTGCCGATTTTCGACAGAATCGCCTGAGCTTCTGCCACACTTAAGGGCTGGTCCGGCTTCGATTGCTGTGGGAACGCACCGCCTGGAAACAGGCCGCCAACCAGAACAGCAATCAGCAGTGTGCGTGCGATTGGGGCTTGGTGTGTCAATTTCATGCCAGCAACTCGTTCAAAGGACCAGACTGATCTTTCGCTTTACCCAGTGCCATGTCCGGTTGCCCGAACAGGTCCTGCGGAATTCCGGCAAGATGGCACAGTGTTGTGAACCAGTTGCAGATCGTGTGTTTGTGATCCGGCCGGCCGTATTGCGGATACGCCAGGTATCGTCCCTTCGACTTGAGCTTGCCGCCCATGTTGCCCAATACAACCATCGGCCAGTCAGCGCCGATCGAATGGTGTTTTGCGGCGTTGTCGCTGGTGTAAACGATGATTGTGTTGTCGAGCATCGTTCCGTCTCCTTCGGGAACGGCTTTCAGCTTAGCGGCCATCATGGCGATCAGATCGATGTGAAACGTGCGAATCGCGTTGCGGCAGTCCTGAGCGGAAAACGTTGCATAGCCGGCTCCGTGACCAATCGCGTGCACGTTGTTGCCGATGCCGATTCCCGAGTAGACCGAATCGAGGCCATCGGCATGCACGGTGACGACATTGGTCAGCCCGGATATCAACGCGGCAGATGCCATATCGAAGTGAGCTTCAAGGTGGTGTGTCTTGAATCGCGACGTGTATTTGTCGTCGAGCTCGGGAGCGTTCTCCCTCAGGATGTTTTGCATCGAGACCAACTTTAATCGGCGGTCCCTCAGAGCTTCGAAGCCGTTCAGATAATGGTCCAGTTTTTCCTGTTCCGTGCCAGGCAGGCTCTTCTGCAACTTCGTGATATCGGCCGACATCGCATCCAGAACGTTTCCGGTTAGCGTGTACTTCTTTTTCAGATCGCCGCCTTCAAGAATGCTTCCGAACAGATTTTCAAAGGCCGCCATCGGGTTTTGCTGGAAAGGAAGTTGCTGCCCCTTGCCTTTCGCCGAGATCGCAGGAAACGTGACGCCCTGGCTGCCTTCGCCCATCTTGAAACCGACATGGTTAAAGACGGATGGCAGCTTCTCGGAAAGATGTCCGTCAATGGTGGCGTGCAGCGGCGGTGCATGTGCCGCCGCTTTGTAACCGCCGAGTGCGCCGTAATGCGCGCTGTGACCGGAAAGTGTCATCTTCCCGCTCAGGCCCTGGATGATTGTCAGTTTATCTTTGAACGGTTCCAGCGACTTCATGCTGTCGGAGAGTTTTCGACCAGCGAGCGATTCGTCGACGATTTTATCGCCTCGATGTTCGAGTCCTTCAGGGTTGAGATAGTCTCCCTGAAGGCCGCTGCTCTTCACGACGAAGACGAACCGCTTTGGAGCCTGCTGCTGTTCAGTGGCTTCCAGGTGTCGCAGGAACGGCGAGAGTGCCACAGCTCCGGCACCAAGCGAGACGCTCTTCAACATCGTTCGGCGATCAGTTGATTTCATTGGAATTATTTTCTGTACAGAAAAGAGTCTGACGTCAGCAGAGAAACGAGGAGTTCTTTGAAACTGCCTTCACTTTCGACGTAAGCAGTGTCCATCGCAATGAGCGTTCGGGAGTCGCTCAACAGTTCGTTGCGTCCCATCCAGTATCGAAAGACGTGGCGAATGAAGCTCTGTCGAACAAGGTCGGATTTCGCCAGCTGTTCCATCATCTCCCGCACGTTGCCGACATCCTGATCGAGCGACGCGTCTCCCGTATGCGTGATCGCGCCCGTTGTGTCGACGGCTTTGTCCTGTTCCGTTGCCCGCCATCTTCCGACGTGATTGAACGCTTCGAATGGCATCCCCAGCGGATTCATCTTTTTGTGGCACCGCCAGCATTCGGCATCGTGAACGACACTGAATCGTTCGCGGAGCGTTTTGTGTTCGTCGTCGGGAATCTGAGCATCAACATTGATCGGCACGTCCATCACGATGCCGGCAAGCAGTTTTTCGCGAATCCACTTTCCGCGACGCACCGGGTCGTTGTCAAAGTTTCCGCTGTGAGCAATCAGCCAGCTTGGCTGTGTCAGAATCCCACAACGCTGGTCCTTTGGTGCCCGAAACACTTTGCCGTTCTGGCGGACCAGCTTGTCGCTGCTCTTGTCCCTGTCGTACTCGTGCTCGAACGGGTCGAGATTGTAGCTCTGCACAAGGTGCGTTTGCCGATAATTCTCTTTGCCTCGAGCACGCTGAATCTGCTGGGCGTCGTTCGCCCCATTCCAATACGCCGACACGACCTTGTCTGTGGTCAACAATTCGTAGAGTACGTGTTTGTCTTCCAGCAGGATGTGCCGAATCAGGCTATCGGTGTCGTATGCCAGTTTTGAAGCACTGCCCTGAACGAATTGCTTAAAGCCGTCGCGTTTCGTGAATTTGTCAACGTCCTTGAAAACTTCATCCGCTTTGTAATAGCCGAAGAACTCGCGGAAGAATTGCAGAATGCGTGGGTTGGGAGTCGAGAGATAGGTGCGATTGTGAGTGGTCACCCAGCCGTTCTGTCGAACATCCAGAAGCCTTCTCACAACCCGTTCAACGTCAGCACGCGTCTTCAGTTTTCCCTCTTTCATTTCGACGACCAGGGAACTGTGTCCGGCCGCCCAGGCGGGTCTTGGCGTCGACATCGTGCGTTTAACAGGCGTTTCGCTGTTCTTTGTGTAGACGTCGACGGTTTCGATCTCGTCCACGCCGAATGCCGGCTTGTTTTGAAACGCGTAGTGAATCGCATAAGTCAATTCGTGCGGTGAGAGAAACCTGCGAGCATGCTCGTCAGCGTCGCCCAGACCCAACTCCATACGATAAACGAATTCCGGCGTCAGCGTGACGTAAATCAGAACGGCCTGCAGCGCCATCTTGTTCCCAAGTTCAGAGTTCTTCTGGAAAACGTTGTTCCAATAGCTTTCGTATTCGTCATCGCCAGCCGGCCGCCGCAGGAACAATTTGAAGGCAACATCCAGAGCTTTGTTGAAGTCTGCACGAGGCACTGTCCCGTCGGTTTGCACGATCTTCTGAAAGATCACGGGGACTCGCCCGCGGTATTCGTTTGCGGAAGTTGTCACTCCTCCGACAAACATGGCTTCGTTGTTGCCGGTTCGGCTTCCTTTGTTCTTCACCTGCGTGACGATCCGCACCTTCTGGCCGACGGTCAGAATCCGAGCCATCGTCTCCGCATTGACGAGCAGCGCTTCCAGCGAAGACTGGTCCGCGACAATCGAGGCGTAGTCAGTAAATCCTGATGCGTGATGCACGAATTCGAAAAACGGGTTGGCGTACTTCTGGTCGGCGAAATACCGAGTCGCCATCAGCTTTCCCTTGTGAGGGCCACGCGTGATGAGATGGTTGCCCGTGCCACCAATTTTGACGCTGTACCACGGCGCTCGCCCATAAGCGTTGCCCCAGATCGCGTCGTAAATGATCGGTCGCTGCCGCCACAATCGTGACGGCGTGTACGGCATCTCTTTCACGCTTCCGTCGAACAGCGTCGTGTGATCGACGTAATTTCCGAACTGCGGAAGTAGCAATTTCTTGTCCAGCCCGAAGCCCCGGCCAAACCGCGTCAGTTCGGCTTCAACCTGTTTGAGAAATTCAGACTTAGCGGACGTCTTCGGCTGAGTGCTGTTTTCAGGCGGCATCTCCCCAAACTGCACCTGAGCGAAAATTCGATTCCACGTTCGAGCCGTCTCGTCGTCCGACATGTCATGTCCGAGGGAATCAAAACGCAGTTCGCCTTCCTGATTATCCGGCCCGTGGCAGTCAACGCAAAATTCTGTCACGAAACGCCCGGCTTGCGTCTCAAACGCGATCGGGGCGGAAGCGTCTTGTCCGGCGACATCGGCTGTCAATGTCACCAGAAGAAGTGCAATCGACAACGCGGAATTAAACAACTGACGTAGACGATAGTCTGGCTTTAGTCGTTTGAGTTCCATGGGTCTACTCTAGTCTCTTATCAGTGAAATCCTGCGCAAAACGGTCAGAAAATCAGCCGATGGGCGATAGCCCCGGTTTCGTTGCGCTGGAGCCGCACGCTAGCGCGTGCCGGCTGATTCCGTTCCGGCTACGCCGGGTTAGGAGTGTGTGTCTGAGAATCAGAGGGGCCGGAGAATTGTTCTGTTTCACTGAGACTCTCGTTTGCTGCGGGCAACACCGCGCTACTCTTGCTTCTCGATCAGCTCGGCCATCGACGTTGCGAAGGAATCGCCTAGTCGAACGAAGAACTTGCCGCTGCCCAGGTAATGATAAGGGCGATCGCTGCCAACTGTGTTCCACACATAATAGTTTTTCGGCCAACCGGCATTAAAGACCTGCAGCGAATCAAGAGCGTATTCGGTATAGCTTTCGACCGCCACGACGTTGCCATTGAATTCCGGCACGGCAGCAGCTTCACGCTGCGCGACCGAAACCGCGTTGTCATCCACCTTTTCTTTGGTCTGGCCGGTCCCGAGGACGCCAATGACGAAGGGCATCTGAGGCGTCTTGTATTCGCGGCGGATCTCCTTGATGAAGGCAACCATGTTGTCCTTGTAGTTGGCCTTAAAGTGTTCGTTGAACTGGTCGTTGAATCCCTGGAACCAGACAAAGCCGGCGAGCTCGTATCCGGCGTCCGGATCGTAGGCCGGATGATTCTCCTTCAGGTTGTCCAGCACCTTATGAACCGCCTCGTTCATCATGCGGTAGTTGAGACCGGCGTCGTCCATGTTGAAGGGCCTGGGTTGGCGCGGTGCGCGTGGCTCACGGGGCTTTTTCAGCTTTTTGCGTGCCTTCTCGTCGGCGGTTTTCAGCTGCTCCTCATAGGCAGCCAGGTCGGCTTCGTACTTCTCCTGGTCCTGTGGGAACGACTTGACGGCGGCCTCGTAGCGTTTCAGGGCCTCTTCCGCCTTGGTCTTGGCCTCCGCATACTCAGGAGTGGTCTCGAAGTCAGGCAACGAGGGCGGGCGGAAATTGTAGTTCAGCGACTTACCGCCCCACGAGGTCTTGATGAGCAGGATCGGGCCGTCGATCTTCTGCGCGATCGAAAGGCCAAATGCGTATTCGGGGCCGATCTTGATCGGATCGCCACCGTAGCCCACCGCCAATTTTCCGGACTTCCTGTTTTTATCCGCGATGGAATTGATGTAGACCCTGTCCGAGACGGCGCTCGCCGCTACAACGTCCGTCTGGTAGGTCTCCAGAGTCGCTTTCATCCGTTCCGCTTCGGCTTCCGCGGCCGCCTTTTGAGCGGCGTCCGTCATGGCCTTGATCTTCGGGTCCCCGATGCCGCCCGTCAGCTCGTTGAGTTGCTTCGCCAGATCCAGCGTTTCGTCGAGCCGCTGTTCGGAAAGCTTCGCATCCTTCCCGAAGACCAGGTCAATGAGCGCTTTGTCTTTGGGGCCGTCTACATTGAACAGCGTGCCCATTGTATGCCCCCTGCTATGCCCCACCATGTTGGACTGGCCCGCCAGGATGAAGACTTTCACGGGAGGCGGCTCGGCTACAGCCGTGTCGGTCAGAGCAACCGTCATCAAGCACGAGGCAATCGTGAGAAAACAAAGCCGGCCGGATAAGCGGCCAGGCAAGCAGTGAGTTGAAGTTATCATCGATGGGCTGCCTTTCAGGTTCTGGGGAGTCTCCAAGCGGTTAACTGAAGAGTAGTCCTGTGCTTTCACTTATGCGAACGGCCGACGGGTTCTTACCAAACGCAGTTGAATTCTCAACAGGGCAGGCGACTGCCACGACTCTGCAGAAGTGTTAGTGTCGATTATTTTCTTCAAGACTTTGGTCCTCTGATGGTTGGGGCATCCCGGCTTGCGAATCCTGACAAGCTGCGACAGTGTAACTCGTCGCATCAACGAAACTTCGCAAATCTGCGACGAATACATGGTCCCACGCTCATGCCCAAGATACGACGCGTTGCCCTGAGCCTCGGTTTGGACTGGCCTTACAAACGACATACGGGCGTCTTTGCCGGCGCACAGCGGTATGCGGAAGAGCAGGGCTGGGAGACGGTCATCGATGAATTCGTTGACCAGCCCACGCTATAGGATGGAGTCATCGCTCGTGCGTCAAAATCGTTAGCTGAGCGGGCGATCCAGCGCACCACTCCGCTGGTGAACGTCTGGCTCAATTCGCCCGTGAAGGTCTGTTTTCGGGGGTGTTCCCCGACTACGCGGCCAGCGGGTGATTG
>Ga0315331_10002160_pt1 | contig 14926 bp, 21 predicted proteins | sample M160m34915metaG_FD_203456 | JGI IMG/M metagenome (GOLD analysis project Ga0315331, IMG submission 203456) | Ammonia-oxidizing marine archaeal communities from Monterey Bay, California, United States - M1 60m 34915 | ecosystem: Environmental > Aquatic > Marine > Intertidal zone | place: USA...
CTAACATTTCTTTTTCGTTATCAATATCTCTTTTTGCATCTTCAAAAGGTTCAACTAAATCATAGATTGCAGATTCGAGTTTGTTCACACACTTGCGAACTTCGTCAATCTTCCACTCTAATTCTTTTTCGTCAATACCGTTATCTTCTGCAAGTCCCATGACTGCAAGATAGATATTGGAAGGAACATCATTATATTTAATTCCTTTAGTCTCTGAGTTAACTGTTGAGATAACTGATTCCATGTCCCAAGATTTATCTTCCAGTTCACTAATTTTTTTATTTGTATCTTCTATATTCATTATGCGGCCTCCTTCGCCTCAAACCATTTTTTAAGTCCTGCTTCTTTGTGGACTATCGCACCATCTTCCATTGTGAAGACAGCATCATAATTAATTGAATCGGGGTTTGAACCTTCGTAAGTCCAAACTGCGACTTTCTTGAGAATCTCACTTCTCATATAACCGTAGTCGCCATTTTCTTCGGTCTTCTTAGAAGTCCAATTACCTTCAGCATTCTTCTCAAGAATGTAAGGGGACTCCCAGTCTGCAATATGTTCAGACAAATCATTCTCGTCAATGAGTTCCCAGTTAATAACATATTCCATTGAAGCACCATTCTCATAAGAGTGAATGAACGCAGTCTCCTCGACCAAGTTCTCAAGATACTCCGTGTTAATGAAATCTATATCAGTAATAAGATATGACGAACCACCCTTAAACTTCCAGTACGCTTCTGAAACACCATGCACATAATCCTCGTCATGAGCGGCATAGTTTTCTTTGTATTGGGTTTGAATGATTAGATTTAGCATATTTATTCCTTATTAATTTTCTACTCTACTAGTATAACAAAAAGTGATACCCATTGTCAAGCACTGATTATCTAAGATAATCAGGCCCGTACTTTCTCATACCAGTAATTTGGTATCCTTTGAAAAGGTTTCCTCTTGGAGCATTAAGAGCAGGAGTTGCCCACCCAGCAGACATTAAAACGTCTCCACATTTGAATGTGATTCCACTTGATTTAGTCCACTCTGCTTTATTAATGAAACCCCAAACTGAACGTTGGTTTCCACTGTTGGTTATAATTTTTATGTATTTCCTAGACACTTTGTATTCATAAGAATAATCTGTAAGTGTAGGATATTGTTTTAGGTGTTCAGATTGTAAATCCTCACACAACTTATTACATAATTGAAGTAATTCCTGTTCTTGATTTACTTCATTAACCAGTTCTGATACTTTCATATTTTCTCCGTTTTTCTTTATCATGTATACAGTATACTAAAAAAAGAGAGTCATTGTCAAGCTTTTAAAGCACAAATAAAGCATAAAAAAGTACTAAAATCATACCTAGAAATGCTAACTTCATTTCGTCATCATGTCTCATTTTCATTTAACCGTGCCTCCACTAACTGTTTAACCTTGTCTAACTTATACCATATTCCACTAAAAATTTCAGTATGGTCTTTCCATTCTACAATATATCTTTTATAACCATAAGGTCTTTCACTAAAGATACGGACATCTCCATAACTCTCTTCTAATAATCTCATAGTTCTTTCTTTTGATTTAAATAAGTTAGTACAGCTTTCCTTTCAATCTTATTGAGTTGAGTCATAGATTTAAAATTACTCCATACCATTCCATAAGTCGTCATTCGATTTCCTGCAGTTACAGCTGCATTCCATAACTCATAAGACTCATCGTCATTCCCTGCAAACAAAGTTCCGTTCTCACAATTTGTTATTAGTTCTCGACCCAGTTTAACCACTTGCATGACCTTTGGGTCTTCTGCATAGTATTCACCTGCTTTCATTGTATTCTCCATTTATTAAAGTTGATTCATTATATGAAAAAAAAGGGGTCATAGTCAACCCCTTTTTCATTATACTCCTAAAACGTCATCAAGAGTTATGGTTACTTGTGCTTGTAAAGAATCACTCTTTTTTGCACCTAGTGTTTCATTTGCAACTACAGAAGCTGCTTTATCCTTTTTCTCTTTTTGAATAGCTTTCAACTCTTTCTGTATTGCAGAGTGAGTAGAATAAACAGGTTGTGATTTCACTTCTGTTTCATAGTCGTCATGATTGTTTATTTGTGCAACAAAGTTATCTGTTTTAAAAATTTCAGAAGGATTAAGACAATCATTTTCACGGATTTTTTCAAAGATGGTTTCCCAAGTTTCTATTTCTTGATTGTAATCTTGAATAACCATTGCTCTTGCTTTCATAATACCATGTGTTTTTATTTGAGTATCTTCTGCATACATGATTGCACTAGTTGGTTTTCCAGTTTCCACATACTTCTTAAGTGCTTTAAGAAACTGTTTTTGTGCATATCCATTTGCAAGTGTAGTTCCATATTCTTCAGTATGATTGTTGTGTCTCATACCAGTCGCCTTCTTCAATTTATGGTCTGTAATCAACTTTGAGATTTTTGTTTCACTCATACTTTCACACATTGACACAACACCAGTTCCTTCCTTAATAGCTTCAACTATTGCCTTGCGAGATTTCCAATGGCATTGTGGGTCAATATCATAAACCCATTGTGCGATTACATCTTCGTCTTTTGGAAGTTCTTCATTATTAGTTAATCTGATACCAGCATTAATCAATGGTGTTGCAGATTGAGTTGTTCCTTTTGGTTTGGTCAAGTTGTAATTAGAACCTAAACCAATTTTAAACTTCTCAGCTTCATTTGGAAACTCCACAACTTCGAATGCATAATACTCAACACCATTATCATTGAACATCATTAACCTATGATTTCCTACTTCAATTTGAAAAAGAGATTTGTATACATTCAAACTTCCGTCTTCATTGTACTTTCCTTTCTTTATGGTAACCATAGGAATTGGTTGATTGTAATCTACTCCAGGCTCAAATTGAATTAGAAGTTTTTTTGAGTCTTGAGTTGATAATGGAACACCACTTTTATATGGTTGATACTTTACCAAGTTTGAATTTACATAGAAATGTACTCTATCCACTGGGATACAAAAGATTCCTTTCGAGTCATACTCTGCTCTTGGAAAAAGGTCGGGTCTGAATAGACCAAGTAGAATTGCCTCGTTTATTTTTTTCTCAGTTATGTCATCGAGGTTCATGACTTTTAGGTGCTGAGGCACGCTATGTGGTTTTAATACCATTTTCATTCTCCCGTAATACAGGGTGGTCTTTCTCCAAACCCATTTCGGAAATCGAAACGTTTAAGTTTGAGAAATGACTTCTGTCGTTACTATGTTCTATTATACTATAAACTACCGTCTATTGTCTAGAGGTTTTTTTGAATTTCGTCCAGTTCTTTTAGTTTCTTATTAATTATATCTACCCTGTTCGGCCAATAGATATAGTCCTTGTCTGAATCCTTTGCAAGATTTTCAAGTAGGGGTCTTACAAAATTATCGAGTTTGTTAATTACATCTGTTGCAGTTGTAGTCTTCTCAATAATCTTAGTGTCAATGGCCGCAAGTTCATCAGCGTCCATAGCAGTAAAACCAAAATCGTTATATTCTGTACTCATATTATTATTTATGATATCCTATGTTCTCAAAATCGTTAGGGAAAGATTTCTGTATGTATTCTTTTGTACGTTCCCCAAAAAGTAGATTAGATAAAGTATCTGCACCACTAGGTTTGATTCCATACTCCTCATATGCCTCCTCATTGGTGTTATAATATTTTCTCATATCAACCTTAAACCCTTCAATGGAAATTACAGTACCAGTAACATCTTCTAGTTTAATATGTTTAAGGTTTCTTAATTTCTCTCCTTCCCAACTCATATATTTCCATTGGGGACAAAACAATGTATGACCCGATAGTTGGTGTGGAGTTTTTTCAAAAAATCTCTCTGGCCTTCCACCATATGCCATAACTACAGGTATAAAGGATAGTTGTGAATTAAATCTTTCATAAGGGTGTCGAGTTATACAGTAGATAGGTAAATGTTTCCAATCATTCCAAAACCCAGGCATCATGTTAGCAATTTCATATGGTGTATAGTGTTCACATTCGGGAATTAAATGTACCACTTCAAGTTCTTCATGTTTTTGTAATTCTTCTCTCAATGTAGTTCCACCACATTTCATAGGGTGTGAAATAAAACAAATAAAGTCGCCTGAGGATTTTTCAATAACACCAATCATTTTGTAAATCTTTCCATGTCTCTGAAAGTTTCTTTGTCACTTTGGACTTCTTGGTAGTTTGCAAATGCCTGAATTGTAAGTTCGGGAATTTCTATGTCGGGATAACTGGTAATCAAATAATACACTACACTCGATACACTAGACCATTGAAGACTAGGTATATCTTCGTTCTGTAACAGTCCTAGGTTAAGTGTAGTGCATTTATATTTCTTATCGGAGTTGTACGTTAGGTTATTACTCAAATGGTTTAGAGAGGACTTCTGAGAGGCATACATATGTCCCTTAGAAATGTTTGGTTGACTTGCACGACTAGAAAAATTTATGATTTGTTTTGTACTATCATTTTTCCATGCACGGTGAGCTATCTCTAGGATTTTAGTTTGGTCAAAGTCTCTATGTGCAAAGTTAATTAACACGTCAATATGATTAGGGTTGTCATAATCAAATCCCCACCAGTTAACGTCATTCATTAGTATGTCGTCTATTCTAGGTGTAGACACTTCAATGGTGTCTCCTCTATAGGGTGTTGCTTCTAGTGTATCCTTTATGTTCTTTGCGAGACCACTACTTCCTGTTATTGCTACTTTCATAATATTCCTTAATCAAATCGAATGACGGTTTTCCAAATAGTGAACCGTCTACACTACACTTGTTACAAGGGGACTTACTTCGGTCTCCTCTCATTAATCTTTTCCTAATCTTGTTCATGGGTTTACTAAACCATACGTCATGTAAACTCTGTTGCATGAGATTACCCACAACGTGTTCTTTACCCCAGTCATTACTACAGAACAATACGTCACCATTCCAATCGACAAACATTTTATAGAACGGGTAGTGACATGGCTTTCCTTTTAGACTGGTAATGTCTGTTTCTTCTATTCCAACCCAGTCAACAACTCCACTACGATTGTTTAATATCAATCCATGTTTCTCGAAATCACCCCAGTGCATTCTGTACTTATAACATTCTTCTCGTATTCTTGCTTCGTTCATCATGTGGTCGAAGTGTTCCATTTGTTCCACTCCGTCATACAGGTTAATGTAAAGTAAATCTAATCCTGCACGAAATAATCCTTGGGTATAATCTGCTGTTAACTTATCACCGTTAGTGTTACACTCTAGTGTTGCTTGTGGTAAGCTGAATCTAAAGGTTCTTACGATTTGTTGAAACCAAGGATTCAATAAGTTCTCTCCAAATCCACTGAATGAAATCTTACCATGGAATCCATTGTCTGCTAATTCTTCTGCAATCAGTCCTGCACCTTTAACAGTCAAGTGTAAGTTTTGGTTTGGATAAACCTTGGGGTCATGTCTTGGACAAAACACACACGTTCTGTTGCACAACTCTGTAGTGTTAATCTCAACGGTAAGAATTGAATCGAGAGGACTGGAATCTTTATTTAACTTTTTGTTCCAGTGTTTCTTCTCTTGTTCCCTACGGTGTTCTAGGAAATCGAATTGGTCAACTGCAGTGATTGGGATATTACGAGACACGGTCTACTCTTATATAACGTTCTTCTTCTTCGGTTTCATTTACAAGAGAGTAAACTATTTTATCACCCTCTTTAAAATCTGTTTGGTCTTTTGGAATGCATATGAATTGTGCATCGTCATCTGCATTGAGAGTATTTGATTGAGGATTACCTCTAGGTTTATAAAGAAAACAATTGGCTTCTCCTAGTGAATTATCACTATCGAATAAGCTAACTTTTAATATCCCTAGATTATATTCAGTAATATAAACGAACCCACCGTTATAGTGGGAACCTAGTCTTATTGTTAATTCTTGGGGTAAGTCAAAACGAAGTACACTATCCTCAGTACCTTCGAAAAATACTCTATAGATATATGATACTTCGTTTAACCTTAAAGGTCTAACTACGGATTTAAAAGTACCCGCCGTCTCTCCTATCGTCATCACCATCTACAGTCTCCTCTGTAATAGATTCAAAGGATTCACCTGCAGTTAGTTCTTCAATAAGAGCATTTGCTTGTGATTCAAAACTATCAATCATTAGGGGTTTAGTTAATTTACTATCGATAACAAAACTAAGATTTCCTGCAGAGCTTAGAATTTCATTTTTAGTCATTCCTTCTAAGTCTGTACGATTAGGGATTACAACTTCTTCAAACTCTTCTTCTGCTTCTAAGTCTTCATAGTTCTCTATAGTCTTAATGTTGTCTGCAGATACGACTACGTCATTCTCACCAATCTCTTCTTTCTCAACATAGACTCCGTCTGCAAGATGTTCTTTAGTAATACTAGGTGCATTACCACCACTGATTATTGGTGCAGAAACGTTTTGAGGTTTAGGAATCTCTGCATTGATTTCATCACTTCTTTGACTTGCTTCAAGAGGGTCTAGTAAAACCTTTTCTCTTCGTGATATTTCTGTTGGTGGGGGTACATCATCAAAAGGTTCGAAGTTACCTGCAAAAATATTTTTACCTTCTTCTTCTGCAGTATCTTCATCGTCATAACCAATATCAAGTGTAGGGTCTTCCCATTCAGATTCAAAACTTTCTTCTTCTTCTGCATCAGTCATTGAATCAATGTCTGCAACTTCCTGTACTCTATCAACTTCGTCTAAGAATGATTCAGTATCTTCACCTGCAATCAATCCACCTGCAACTTGTGGTGGCATATCTTGAGACTCTTCATACTTTCTGAATGCATCAGAAGTCTCTTCAATTTTTTCTTGAAGTGCAGGGTCATGTGTAATATCTGCAACAGACATATCTTCTGCAGTTGTACCGTTCGCACCTTCCTCAATAGGATTCATCATTCGTGCAAGTTTAAATGCACCACTTGTTTTATGATTAGGGTTGGGTTGTACTTGAGGAACTTCGGTTGTTGGAGAACCATTTGCATCATAACCTTCGACAATAGAATCAACTTCTGCTTGTTCACTTGCACTTAGTGTATCTGCAACTTGTCCGTCTTTAAGACCAATCACTCCGTCTCCGTCCAAGTCCATATTGATTCCATGAGACTTAAGAACTGCTTCCATTTGTGCAAGTCTGTTCATTGAACCTTCGAGTCTATCTTGAGTAGATTTTCTCAATAGTCTTTCGTCTTCTATCTGAGTATCCTTTTCGTCAAGAACTCTTTGACGTTCTGCTTGTTGTTCTATTAACAAGTTCTGTTGAGCACGTTCCATATCCATTTGTGCAGACTTAACAGTAGTTTCATAATCAATGAGACCTTTATTAATTTCTTCACGAATAGAAATAATCGCATCAAGTTCTTCAACTTTAATGAGACCTTTACTTAAAAGAATTTGTATAGATGAAAGAGCTGCTTGTGCAGTGTTTGGTTTGAGACCAACTTTAAAATCTTGAACTCTATTTTGAATTCTTTCGATTTCTGTGGGTTGATGCTCTACTTGTTCCTGCTCAAATGCAGAAGGTGTTTCATGGTTTTCCATATTTAATTTGTCCTCTCAATCCATGGAGCGGTGTGCGACTATTGAAGTTATTTGTCCTTTAACAATAAAGACCAGTTTGTCTATGTATAGTCTCGAACCACTACAAGTATTTATTAAATGTTAATTTCTGAAAACGCTGTTTTTGCGATTTCTTTAGTGATATTTTTAAACGGCCACTTACCGTCTTTTACTAGGTCAATCAACTCTGCTTCCTCTTTAGGAATACCTTCGAGTAGACCAATCCACATATGTTCTCTTTTAACCACTGGAATCTGTTCCGTTACAAAGTACTTAAACAACTTGTGTTCAAACCTTAGAGAAGTTTCTGCAAGGTCTGTTGCAGGTGCATCATTTTCTCCGTACGGGGTTTTCCCTTCGGGTAAAGTAGAATTAATGTTGACATCAAATGCCCACTGTAAAACTGGTTTAACTGCACCATTCTTATCATTGAATACTTGAAGTCCTTGAACTGCAAGTTCAGGCGATTCTTCTGCAACGATATTTGCTTGACACAATATTTCGTATACGTCTGCATTACCTAGAAGTTCTTTCCTTTCGGTAACCAACTTCATTAATGGTTTATTTGGAGCTCCTTTAGGTCGCCCTCTTCCTCTTTTTTCTGTCATAATGTAAAGTCCTCTACATGATTTAATAACTCATTCAACCTATGCACTCTTAAGTAATCAAAGACCTTTCCTTTTACAGGTATGGTGTTCTCATACTCTTCAAGAATCTTATCCTCGATATCTTGAGGAATAAACTCTAGGTCAATAAGAGTTTGATTTCTTAAATAGTTACGATAGTATTTATCGTCCTTTTCAATGGTCATTCTGAGATAGGAATCTTTTATACCTTTTCTCAATGGGGTTTGTCTTATACCCTCTGCAAAACAATCATCATTAGATAATATGTTTGGAATCCCATCACTCTTGTCCCCAGTTAATATATGTTCCTTTAAAAACAAATCGGGGTTATCACAAGTAATTAATTTATTTAGGTTCGGAGACCATTGTTTTACATAATCATATTTATGCAGTTGTTGAAAGTCTTTATCTCCACTCACAATCATAACTGGTTCTCTTGCGTGTTTAACCAGTATTGCAATGATATCATCTGCTTCACACTTCTCAACATACAGATATCTGTAAGGGAAGTTATCTCTGATTTCTTCTTTGACAACCTGTAGTGTATCAAATAACATTTTCCAATCAAGGTCTGATGCATCTCTTGTCTTCTTACGATTCGCTTTGTATAACGGATAAAAGTCTTTTCTCCATGTATGCGATGAATCTGTACAAAGAACTATCTCACCATAATCGGGTGCATACTTCTTCTGATAATTTCTAACCGAATTAAGAATCATGTGTCGCAACATATCTTCTGATACTTCACCACCATTCATCTTAAGTTGTGCCATAAGGCCTGCAATTATAGTTTGCGTAAAATCTATTAGTACCATTTATTTAATCACTTTTAATAATATTGTATTTTTGGTTATTATTTTACTAGGTTCCTTTTCCTTGGTTTTTAATTCGTCTAAAAATCCCGATGCAATAATATTACCACCTTTAACCATTCTACCAAGTTTCTTCCTGTCTGTCAAGGTCTTTTCTCGCATTGAATCAATTCCGTTGATTGAAGTATTTCTTACACTTAAGTGTCCGTCATATTGTGCAATCTTTCTTGTCTTAACGTTATAGGTAAATAGAGACCTTGCACGAACTATGTCTTCGGGATTGATAGATACAAGTTCTTGGTCTGATTCTAAGTAGGGTAATTTCTTAACCTGTTGTGCAGGAGTCTTGATTCTTTTCCTACGAATAGTTTTGTTATTGATACAGTAAGTGTCAATGTCTTTGTCAATGTGTTTAAGAAATTTAAGAAATCCTGTTTTCTCTTTCTTAGAGAAATGACTGTATCCTTCTTCTAGTTGTTCACAACCTTCTTTGTTCTCAACCTCTTCTATAATGTTATCAACTTGTCCCTTCATATACTTAACAACCATGGGACTATATGCAAGAGAGTTTAAATACTTAAGACATTTCCAATCATTACCATATGGTTGGGTCATGTACTCGTCTATCTGAAACTCTACTTCACCAAATGCATCAAGAGCTTTGTTTGCACATCTTTCTTGGATTGATATTTTTTGGGTATTAGTTTTATTCATAACAATCATTATATATAAAAGTCTAGGTCATTGTCAAGCTGTTTCTATAACTTCGTCTGATTTATTTGTCAACATAAACTTCCTTGAAGAGTTTATCATGACGTTTGCACGTGCCATTAAATCTCGATTCACTAGGAATGGAATTGCGATACGTTGGTCAAGTGACACTTCGACATCTTTATAAGTAGTGTTCAAAAATTCTACGTCAAGTAAAACAACTGGTCTTGTCTCTGCAGGTTTCTTAAGTGTAACTTTTCTATGTAAAGGTTTGGAATGTTTCTTTCCGTTGAATGTCCATGTTACAGTTTTACCTTTTACATTTACTTCGTCTGCATGAAGTGAACAAACTGTTGTAGAGTTTCCTGTATCTAACTTACCAGTCATTTCTTGTCCGTCAACTGTAAACGTTTCTAACACTCCACATTGTTTAGGTTCCTTTCTCCATATGTCTCTATCAAAATAAAGTTTGAGAACCATTTTAGTAATGTCTTCTTCGATTGCTTCTGAGATTGCTTTACTTCCTGCACTATGATTGACTTCAAGAATGTATGGTGGTTGTTTAACACGATTGTTTGCAGGAATATAATCAACACCAACCCATTGTCCGTTAACACCTTTTGCGGCCTTGAGACATTCTTCTTTTTCTAGTTCAGTCATTTCAATCAACTCAACTGTTGCACCTTGAGATGCATTACTTCTAAAGTCGTCTGTAATCTTGTTACGTTTCATTGCACCAACGATTTCACGATTTACGATTACACATCTAACGTCATAATCGGATTCAATGTATTCCTGTAATAGAATATCAGTGAAGGGGTCAATCTTATAAATCAAAGAAACCTGCGACTGCAAACTTCTTTCGGTTTCAATTAGAATCACACCAACACCCTTTGAACCACTAAGTGTTTTAAGTACCATTGGAAATTTATTATCTAACGACTCATGAGCAGCGTCCACTGCTTCGGGTTCGTCATTTGGAATCAATACCGTGCGTGGTTGGTTCATTCCGATTTCTTGTAGACGGAGATAAGTTCTGAACTTATCACAGCACACTTCAATACACTCCCTAGTGTTATTGCATGGAATTCCGTATCGTTCAATCTGAGATATCAAATCCATGTAGGAATCTTTCTTAGTAACGTCTCCACGAATAAACACTATAGTGTCTTCGTCTAACTCAAATCCTTTCTCGTCTCCTTCATTGTGAATTGTTACCAGTTGTTTGTTTTCGTCAAACTGAATGTATGCACCATTGATTCTACAGTTGTAAGTTTCGATACCTAACTTTTCTGCTTTGGATACTAACTTTGCAGACGTTCCAGTCTTTGCAATTTTCTTTGGACGCTCAACTAATACGACCAGTCTGTAAGGGTCTTCTCGTTTTTCTACCTTGTTGGCTTCTGTTATTATATCGTTAAAGGACTTCATTTTACTATTTAGTCTTTTCGTGTAATTTGACGAAATGTTCTGCATCAACTAACACAAGGGGTTTACTTCGATTACGTTTAATTACAACTAAAGGTTCATAACCTTTGCAGTTGGATTCTGCTTGTTCGTATGCCTTCCACACGTTGACTGCTTCTTGGTTTTTACATTCGATGGAGTAGGGGAACTGTTCTCTTGATTCACGACCCATAATAATATCCTCACCTTGGGAACCCATAGGTCTTGACTCTAAGTCTTCTTCATTCAGACTGAGTCCTTCGATAAGAACATTGGTAAACCACTGTTGAAGTTTTCTTCCTTTTGCTTTTGCACTGGAAGTTTTCACTTTCTCCAATTCCTATATTTGTCGGTTAGTTTATTAGGGTCTACTTTTTTGACCGTGTCTCCTGCAATTTCAATTTTAGTATCTAAAAGTTTTTCAACATACTTTTCTTTATATTCTGTTATTCCAGTACTGTTGAGTAGGTCTTTTATATTCTCAGCTTCCCACCCTGTTGCATCATAGATATGAGAAACTTTTATTGTCGGTTCCCAAGTTTCTATATCTTGTATGTCATCGGGAAAATCAAGGGACTCACCACAACCACATTTGACTTCGACCTTCTCATTATCAAAACAAATTTTGTAACCCGTCCCATCGTCTACGTCTTTTAAATCAATGACACAACTTTCAATATATTTCTTATGTTTAGGGTCGATGTATATTCTATAATTGTGATTAAAATTAAGAGTGTAGTCTCCACCATTGTATTGACCTGCTTCCCAAATATACTCAAACCCTGCACAACCTTTATTAATCTTAACACCAAATCTAATTTCTGATATTCCACTCTTTTGAATGTAGTCATTAGCTCTTTGTGTTATTGTCAACATTAAACGTAACCCTCTTCGTTATGATTTACATTCACGTCTTCGAGTTTTTTATATTTAAGTAAATGTTCGGGAATATAAATGGGTTGGTCTTCGGGAACATATAGAAAATTAATTTCTGAACGATTACAAGTGTCGATTGCATCTTCGATTGTCTCGACTAGTGCTTCTCCACCTAAATTAAATGAAGTGTTGAATATCATGGGTACACCTGTACGTTCGTAAAATCCTTTAATTAAATTATAATAATTTTTATTCTGTTCTTCGGTGACTGTTTGAATTCTACAAGTTCCGTCTGCATGAACCAACGTAGGAACTTTCTCATATGCAATATCTTTTGCTTTAATAGCAAAACTCATCCAAGGAGATTCCTTCAACTGTAACATTTCAAAATATTCATGTGCGTGTTCTAACATGACACTACCTGCAAAAGGTCTGTAGTTTTCTCTCTTCTTAACCGTATTCACAATTTGTTTTGCTTCTACATGAGTTGGGTCAAAAAGTATCGAACGATTTCCTAATGCTCTCGGCCCCCATTCTCCCACACCTTGAAACATTCCAACAATTTGTTGTTGGTCAATAATTTGGTCGAGTATTTCTTCTTGGTCTCGTATTATTTGTGTAATCATCATAATCCCTATAGTTTCAGTGTGATTTTATGTCCTGCAGTTTGTTCTTCTTCGACTTTCTCGTCCCATACACTTGGTTTAGTGTAGAACTCTCCAGGCATTACGTTCTTTGTTCCCTTTACCATTTCAGAATACATTTGTAATGCAGCCCCAGCTGCAGTTCCACCGTCATGAGGAATCGGGTCAACAAATATTTGATAGTCGGGGAATCTTTGTAGATACTTATAATTGTTAGTGCAATTTAAACTGAACCCACCACTTAATATAATATTCTTACAGTCGGGTTTATAATCAATTGCCTTTTGAATTAATTCACAAGTATATTCGAAACTATCCAGTTCAAGTGTATGACCTATGTTATAACGATTATAAACATTCTTATCATTCGTTCCGTAACTTGCCATACCCATGACTTTACCAGCTGCACGACCCAGTTTATCTGTACCCAGTGCAAAAGATAAATTACTAAAGTTCATACCCATACTTGGAGTACTCACCATATCGTAATCCACTTCGTTGTCTCGAAAAGAATCGACTGACTTCGTCATGAGACAATCATAGAGTTCGTTCGGTAACTTCGAACTGAGGTCTGCACAAAATCGATAGTTGGATAATTTCTGATAGAGAGGTGTAATATCTTTATTTCCGTCTTCGTCAAGGTCACCATAATATATCGATTCTATTTCTTGGTGACTTGGATAATCGTCCCACCTCTTACGACAACCACCACCGTCCATGGTAATTACCAATGCATCGTCCATATCTGAAAGACTGAATCCACACCATGCATGATGTACATGGTGGTCAATGTTATACAGGTATTCACCTTCGTCTAAATCAAAATGATGTTGTATGATATCGTTTGCAATCTGTAGGTCGCCGTCTCCTTCTTCGTCACCACAATAGGTAAAGAGGTCAACATACCTTTCTTCGAGGTCTTGTAGACGTTCACGACTTAACTGATGTTCACACATATCTTTCATGAACTCTCGTGTTGCAAGTCTGTCTTGTGCAAGGGTAGGGTCAATATCATAATCGTAACACCTTCGGTCAAAACTCGAAAACACCACTTCGTCAATCGACTCGATATTAATCTTCTGTTCGATAGACTGTAATTTTGTTTCTTCGTCAGGCTTTGGTGCCCAATACTTTGACCGTCTACAACGTTCTTCTTCGAACACGTCTACGAGTACGCCGTCTTTAACGACTGCAATGGAAGTGTCGTGGGAAATGTTTATACCGAGAATGGTATTCTCAATCAATCCTGCCATAATATATCCTATATTAAATAATTATTCTGTTTCTTTTGGTGCATAGTGTTCGATAAGTTTTTTGGACGATACAAGTTTTGCATCTAATAGTTCTTCACATAAATGTTTTCTTCCTTGTGAATAACCACTTCTCCATACGAACCACACTAATGCGACCACATATGCTATATGTATAAGAATTAAAGTATCACTCATTTCTTCTCCTTATTAAATAAGTCACGATAATTTGGTAGGTCTTCGAAACGTTCCCATGGTCGATAATGTCGAAGTACCTCGAAGATACTCCAATAAACCACAAGTCCGAATCCATAGATAAAGAAGGTATGAAATACCCACCATGGAAATGTTAATACGTTATTAATAAATTCTATCATATGTTTTTATTTATACCACAAAGAAATATTTAATTAGACCACTTAATAAAATAAGAAATCCAACTCCATTTAATAATATAAGAGCTCGGTCTTCCCATAATAAAGAAACACCCAACCACCCACACACACCTACGAATGACAAGGACAAATCAAATATTTGTAGTTCGGGTACACCACTTGCACGAAACGACATACCCAAGACGAGACATACACTTGACGCCCATTTAAGATACCATGCAATTGTTTCCTTTTGTTGATTATTCATAATTTAGGTGTCCTTATATAATTCCGTATGACAATAAACCCATAAGAGAACCATGCAAGAATAAACAGACCCACCATGAACTCAATCATTTACCAATATCCTTAATGTTACTCTTATTAATGACTTGATATGCACCTTTATTGTATGCAGGTGCAACGGTGAAGTTCTTAGACTCTTCTATCTTCCATGACGTATCCTTAGACACACCACACGTCCCGCCTAAGGGTTTATCCGACACATACGAGGGGTAACGTTCCCTATGTGCATTAATCTCTTCCATACGAGGATTACTGACCTCTAAAGACGACTTGGATAC
>Ga0315331_10002163_pt1 | contig 14920 bp, 12 predicted proteins | sample M160m34915metaG_FD_203456 | JGI IMG/M metagenome (GOLD analysis project Ga0315331, IMG submission 203456) | Ammonia-oxidizing marine archaeal communities from Monterey Bay, California, United States - M1 60m 34915 | ecosystem: Environmental > Aquatic > Marine > Intertidal zone | place: USA...
ATGCGATTGGCTGCTGAGGTGACTTCTGATAAGTCGGATAATCACAATCAGAACCGCGATTCCTGAAACGAAACGGATGGTGTCAGAAATGGCAAAAAGCAACAAAATCTCAGTACGCTCGATCGATGAGCTCAAGGGCGAGTACGAACGCCTGAACGAACGGAAGATTCAGGCTCAGACCCAGCTTGAAGAAGCTACGAAACAGCTGGAAGCTCTGCAGAAGGACGCGGTTAACGAATTCGAAACCAGTGATATCGACGAACTGAAAAACAAGCTGGAACAGATGGAGACCGAGAACGAAAAACGACGCAGCGACTACCAGGAACTTCTGGAAGGGATTTCCGGCGAGCTGGCAAAAGTGGAACAGGAAGCAGGGACGCCGCCGAATGCCGGGAACGGGGATGATGTCTGAGCTGGAAACATCAACTGACCTGTTGGCAGGAATTCGCGGACGGGCAGACCGGCTGCAGGGCAAGCGAGACGAACTTGTCGCGCAGCAGACGGACCTGACCAACAGACGGAACAAAATTGATGCGTATCTGGCGATCGCAGATTCGGTCACCGATGCGCTGGAACAGTTGAGTAACGACGTGTTTCAGCGAGAGCTTTCGGTGATTGAATCGACGTTGACGAAGGCATTGCAGGAGGTGCTGGATCAGCCGGTCGTATTCAAAGCCACGGCGTCATTCAAACGAGATGCCGCCAGCGTTGAATTCTCAATTGAACGCAACGGAAATCCTGAAGATATAATGCGCGGTCAGGGTGGTTCGGTGGCCAATGTTGTTTCTGTCGGGCTGCGCATGTTTGCTGTCACGACCCTGGACGAACGACGGCATCGCAAGTTTCTGGTGCTCGACGAGCAGGATTGCTGGCTGCATCCGGACCTGGTGCCCAGACTTGTGAAGATTGTTCACGAAGCGGGCACAGCCCTTGGCTTTCAGGTGTTGATGATCAGTCATCACGACGTGTCCAGCTTTCTGCGTCATGCCGACCGGGTTTATCGGTTGGCACCGGACCGGGGTGACGGCGTGGGGCTGGAATTGGTGCGGAATGACGCAGACGTGATCGTGTCCGACAGCACTTCAGTTTGATGCAGCCAGCCGAAATCCGTGCCGCTTACTTGACGCCAAAGAACAGCCAGTCAGTCTGCTGGTGGTCCACAAGTGTGTTAAGTGTTGTGATTGGTTCGACATGGACCGTAGTAAACGTGTTCCGCAGCGCTTCGGAAAATTCACTGCTTTCCGCGTAGGACCAGACTGCAAGGACGCCCTTTTTACGCAGATGGGCTTTGGCCTTCAAAAGACCTGCTTTTGTATAAAATACGTGATCTTCTTCACCCAGCTGATCGCCGGGAGAATGATCGACGTCAATGACAATCAGGTCGAACTGTTCCGTGGGTTCTGTCATCAGTCGCTGATAGACGTCGCCTGCAGTAATCTTTAAATGTTCACAGGTGTTCAGTTCGCCTGACAGCGGGACCAGGTCGCTCTGCAGCCAGTCGATAACCTGTGGCAGATATTCGACAACTTCAACCGACGCGATATGTTCGTGTGCCAGTAATTCGCGAGCCGTGTAACCCAGGCCGAGTCCTCCGACCAGCGCTGACAGCTTACGGCCACCATGAATTTCGACCGATCGGTTTGAAATGGCACGTTCTGAGTCGGTGTTGTAACTGCTCATCAGAAATTCGTGATTCAGTGTCACTTCAGTCACAACCGTTCCCGGCTCAGACAGCAGTTCACGTCGCCGCAGACATAGCGGCCCCAGCGGTGTGTCTTCGTATGCCAGGATTTCGAGATTGGATGGACTCATGAAGAATGTTTTTTCTGTTGAAGACGCGACGCCGAATACAGGATGACCGGATATCTTTTACAACCGGACGCTGCAAGTGTAACCTGTCGTGGTCCATATCAGTCGATATTTAATCGCTCATCACCGAACGCTATACAACTGCACGTGTCCCGAAGCAGGGAGGTCTGATAAGGTGCTGTCGGAATTCTTATGGGATCTGTTTGAACATAGGCGTGTGCTTGTTTCCGTACCGGACACGAGCACAGACGCGGACTTCGCTGGGGCAACCGTGGTTTTGAACAGAGCGGAAGAAACGTGGCGTCAGAGTCTGCCGTCGTATAGAAATGATGGTTCCAGCACCAATGAATTTCCGGTTTGTCGCAAAGACGGAGCAGTGGACGTGTTCGGCTACAACACGTAACGACAGTCGGTTCTCTACCCGTTCTTGAGCTCCATGAAGAGATCGCTGGCCGGGTTTCGTCGGTCATCGTTGATGATGAGTGCAGCACGGAACAGTGTCATTCACTCCGGAATTTGCGGATGCCGGACTTGTACATCTCGGGTGTCAGTGGCAGTTCACACTTCTTCAACTGCACTGCGAACACATCACCGAACCTGCGATAGAGCGATTCCGGAAGTGTCTGTTGCATGAGGAGCTCAGGAGTTTCCGGAGGAATTCGCGGCCGCTCATCAGAGAATTGCATTGCACGGTCATCGAAATGACTCCAGTCGGCGTCGTAGTTTGAAATACCGCGTCGTGATACATGGGCAAGCAGACTCAGCGGAAGATCCGGGCGTGGGCCGCACAACGGGGGTCGTCAGAAACATGGGCGTTCTTTCGTCGCATTTCACCGTCGTCCTGCTCCGATGTTCAACTGACATGCTGATTCAGGCCGTCTGCAGGACACGCTTGACATCGCGACATTTATGCTGATGATCAATGAGGTTCGTGATTATCAGTGGTGGCTGATGCTACATAAATGTCATTAAATAACAGTGATTTTTTGATTATCAACTGGCAAGTGTCAGGAAGGGGGCGGGATGAAATCGGTCACAGAGACGTTTGATGCTGTCGAACTCGTTGGACTTCTGAGTGATCTGATCGTGGACAATGGTTTGGCACCGGGGGACCGTCTTCCGCCAATTCGAGAACTGGCTGTTCGGTTTGGTGTCAGGGCGGGGACGGTCCGCGACGCGTTGTTGACGGCGCAAGCCAAGGGGCTGGTGAAGGTCCTTCCGCGCGTTGGGGCGATTGTGCAGTCCGAGGATGATTCTCAGAGATCTGAGTCTGTGCAGGCTGACTCCAGTCGAATACTTGATGAGGTGCCGGGACCGCCGGACAGGAATCTGTTCCACATTCTGGAAACACGTGAGGCGCTGGAATTGACGATGGTTGCGAAGACGGCTCAGCGGCGAGAGCTGTCGGAGTTGTTTCGGCTCAGGCAGATACTGGCCGACATGGCTGAGATTCCGCTTGCGGATGAATCCCCCGAGTACGCCCGGCTGGATGTCGAGTTTCATCTGGAGATCGGGCGACTGTCCGGCAACACCGTGATGACGGATTTGCTCAGAGTTTTACTCGCTCAGGTCCGGCCTCATCTTGATCGGATTCACTGGTCGGACAATCGGCGTGCAGAATCCAATAAGTTGCACGCTCGTATTTATTCAGCTCTCGCAGCAGGTGACGCCGAGCAGGCTCAGCGTGAGATGCGAGACCACATTCGTGCGGCCTACAACGGGCTGCTTGATGAATTGCGGCAGCCTCCGGCGATGAACGGAGGGAAGTGATATGCCGTTACACGTTAGAACCGGTCCGACGTTGCTGGTCGTCGCAATCGTCGCCTGGTTGATCACCACTTCAGCAGATGTGACGGCCGCTCAAGGCACAAATACCCCAGAGAATGTTCAAGGCGTCGCATTCTTCGAGAAGCACATCGCGCCAATCCTCAAGCGGCGTTGTTATCAATGCCACAGCCATGATTCCGGCAAGGCCAAAGGCGGGCTTGTGCTTGATTCCCGGCACGGCTGGGAAAAGGGCGGGAGTGAAGGAGCGGCAATTGTTCCGGGTAAGCCGGACGAAAGCCTGCTTATGGAGGCTGTTCGATATCAGAGCTATGAGATGCCGCCGGATAAGAAGCTTCCGGCAAGTGAGATCGCTCTGCTGGAGAAGTGGATTTCGATGAGAGCCCCGGATCCGAGGAAGTCGAAGGCACCGAAGGTCGATCCAGCAAAACTCTGGGCTCTGCAGCCGATTGGCAGTCCTGCCGTACCTGTCACGAAGGATGCGAAATGGGCTCGTGATGACCTGGACGCCTTTGTACTTGCGCGGCTTGAAGCTGAAGGACTCACGCCGGCCGCGGATGCGGATCGCTACACGTTGCTGCGTCGAGTGACGTTTGACCTGACCGGGCTGCCTCCGACGCCTGAGGAAATCGAAGCGTTTGTTAACGACACCTCTGAACGTGCCTATGAAAACTTCGTTGATCGACTCCTCGACTCACCGGGGTTTGGTGATCACTGGGCTCGGCACTGGTTTGATCTGTCATGCTATGCGGACCTCGCTGACATTCAGGGAAACGTCCTGATTCGCGATGCGTGGCGTTACCGGGACTATGTGATCGCAGCATTCAATGCAGACAAGCCGCTGGATCGTTTTATTCACGAGCAGATTGCGGGTGACCTGCTTTCGTATGAATCCGACGAGCAACGGCGTGAGCAGATTATTGCGACCGGTTATCTGGCAATCGGCCCGTGGACGCTGCAGAACTACATCAAGAAGCAGCTCGATGCGGATGTGGTTGATCATCAGATCGACCGGATTGGTAGAACGTTTCTTGCTCAGACAATCTCCTGCGCTCGCTGTCACGATCACAAATTCGATCCGGTCCCGACTGCCGACTACTACGCACTGGCCGGGGTCTTTCACAGCACTCGGACGACCAGCTACGACGGACCGGGTGTGTGGAGTGCCATTACACAGGTGCGTCTCCCGGATTTGAGACGTTCGCCGGACGACCAGGCCCAGCGACTGGAGATGCTCGCCGATTTGCGGTCTCAGCGGCAGACGCTTCAGGCCGAGCTGACGAGCCTGCTCATCAAGATCCCCGGCGGCTCAGACGCGAATGTTCTCACCCTGAGAAAGCCGATCGCTGCTAACGACAAGGGCACAAACTACGAGTTGAGTTTCAAAGCCGGACCGAGTGTCTGGGCGGGCGCCACACAGCGAACGACCGCTGGTGACGGCCTGCAGATCGACCTGCAGCGGGAAGACGGAAGTATCCTCGTTGGATTCCGGCATGCCCCCGGCCCATGGTCGGGAGCGAAGAACGCTCAGCGGTTGAAACCTGTTCGGTTCAACTACACGGGCGATGGCTCAGGCAGTGTCAGAATTCGTGTCACGAGTGCGACGCCCGGCAGCTCAAAATTCGGCGGTGCGATCGATGACCTTAGAGTTAGTGCCGGCTCGCGGACTTTCTTCTTCGACGATTTCGATGACCTGCGACGTGGTCCTGTCAAAGGTGCGCAGGCCGATACAAAACTGACAGTGTTCGCGAAGGCCATCGTTCCTGGATGGACTGGTGGTGGGCTGAACCACTCGCACGCGGTCGATCTCGGCAACGGCGATTACGCGATCCAGTTCTACGGCGGCGGGGCAAAGGGACTGGCCGCAGTCAAACCAGTCACGCTCGACCAGAAAGAGGCCCACGCGCGGGCAGTCGAACTGGATAAACAACTGAAGGACGCGGCCGTAAAAGTCGCACAGGCGGAGAAGCTCGATGCTCCCAAGCATGCGCTTGCGGTCCGTGATGTCGACGAACCGGCCGACAGCCCGATCTACCGGCGCGGTGATTTTCAGAATCTCGGCGACGTCGTTCCTCGCGGTTTTCTTTCCGCGGTTTCTACTTCAACGAACTACTCCGTTCCGCACGGCACGAGTGGTCGTCTGCAACTGGCTCGATGGTTAACCGATTCACTGAACCCGCTGACTTCGCGAGTCCTGGTCAATCGTATCTGGCGCCACGTGTTCGGCAAAGGGCTTGTTCGCACGGTGGACTATTTTGGTGTTCACGGGGAATCGCCGAGCCATGCGGAACTGCTGGATTTCCTGGCCTCTCGAATGCGTGGCGAGGACGGGTGGTCTTTGAAGAAGACGATTCGTCGGATGGTGCTGTCGCGCACGTATCAGATGGCTTCGACTCACAACGTCAAAGCGGCCGAGGCTGATCCGGACAACCGGCTGATGTGGCAAATGCCTCGTCGTCGACTCACAGCTGAATCGATCCGGGACACCATGCTGGCGACCAGCGGCCAGCTCGATCCGAGCCGAGGCGGACCATCCCTGGGACTGGAGTTGAAAGGCAATATCCGAGGCGCCGGCGGCAAAGTGAATCCACCAACATGGGGCAGCAAAGTTCCCGATTATGTGAAGAATCGTCGTACCATTTACCTGCCGTTTCTGAGAAAGCGACCGGAAGGCGAGCTCGAAATCCTCAGTGTCTTCGACTTTCCACACCCCAACGACATCATCGGTGCGCGGCCCAACACAACCGTGGCAACGCAGGCGTTGTTTCTGTTGAACGCACCGTTCGTGAAGCAGCAGGCCACGGCTTTGTCCGGACGATTATCGAAGCACGAACCGGAAGACGAACGGGCTCGAATCGACCGGCTTTATCTGCTGACAACGAGTCGCCCGGCTGCATCCGATGAAATTGAGACGGCGCTGAGCTTTCTCGATCAATGCACCGAAGACCTGAAGGGAAACCGCGGTGCCGCATGGAGTCAGTTGTGTCACGCCATGCTTGGGTCGAACGGATTTCTGTTTCGTGAATGAGGTGCCGTAGGGTCGGTTCCCACCGGCCGAGAAATCAGTTGGCCGGTGGGAACCGGCCCTACCAATGAAGACGCAAGCCAATGCAATTCTCAACAACATCACGTCGCAACTTCCTCCGCACCACCAGCTGTGGTTTTGGCTCGCTCGCGTTGAGTGCCATGCTTCAGCAGGCAGTTGCCGCATCGCCGGCGAAGCGGAATGCCGGTGCACCTCTGGCTGTTAAGCCAACACATTTCCCGGCAAGAGCGAAGCGGATCATCTTCCTCTTTATGTCCGGAGGCCCATCTCAGATGGACCTCTTCGATCATAAGCCGGAGCTTGAGAAACGATCCGGAAGTGACCTGCCTTACAAGCTGCCTGAGACCGAAGCGACGGTCGGTCTTGATAACACGAAGCTGCTTGGCAGCGTCTCCGGTTTCAGGCACGCGGGCGACTGCGGGCTCTACATGAGCGACCTGCTGCCGCACACGGCGAAGCACGCTGATGACCTCTGCGTGTTGCGAGCCGTCCACGCAGGCAGCCCCAATCATCCGGTCGCAATCCGACAACTGCACACTGGCAATCTGTTCGACGTCGTTCCTTCGATGGGTTCATGGCTGTCGTATGGCCTCGGCACGGAAAACCAGCAGTTGCCGAGCTACATCACCATTCTTCCGCAGGAAGGCGAACGCAACTACAGCAGCGCATTCCTGGCCGCCATACATCAGGGCACGGCGATTCAGAGTGTTGGCTCTTCACCGAACAAGGCTCCGATCCGCCACTTGACGGACAGGTCTGTTTCGGAAGACGTCCAGCGACGCCGCATCGATCTGATTCAGCAGATGAATCGTCGGCAGCTTGAGCGACTCGAAACCGATCAGCAGATGGAAGGCGTGATCGAGTCCTTCGAACTCGCCTTCAAGATGCAGGCGGAGACTCCCAAGCTGGTGGACTTCGCCGAGGAGTCAAAGGAAACGCAGGCTCTGTACGGCATTGGCGAGAAGCAGACCGACACGTTCGGGCGACAGTGTTTATTAGCAAGACGCTTATCCGAAGCAGGCGTACGGTTCATTCAGGTCTCGCTTGGGGGCTGGGATCATCACAACAAGATCTCAACGGGATTGCCGGATCGCTGTGCGGTTTCCGACAAACCGGTTGCCGGGTTGCTCGCCGATCTGAAAACGCGCGGCCTGCTTGACGACACACTGGTGTTATGGGGTGGCGAATTCGGACGCACGCCTCACGCTCAATTCGGAGACGGCCGCGAGCACAATCATCACGGCTTCACGATGTGGATGGCCGGCGGCGGCGTGAAGGGCGGCATCACTCACGGTGCCACAGACGACTTCGGCTATTACGGAGTCGAAGGCCAGGTCCACATCAACGACCTGCACGCCACGATGCTCCACTTGATGGGACTCGACCACGAACGACTGACGTTCAAACACCACGGCCGTCCGTTCCGCCTGACCGATGTCGCCGGGAATGTCGTCAAGGAGATTCTCGCATGAATCATTCCATCGTTGAGTTCATTGTTTCACACAAGCACGCTGTTCAAAACGGTTCATCCAACGAGATTGCAGCGATTCCAAGGTGGACGATGGGATTGGCCCTGATGGTGTGCGCGTTGGCGGTAAGTTGCCCCGACCGTGCCTGGGGAGAGACGTGGTCGCTGGCAAAGGACCTCTCCTATACCGAGAACGATTTGGAAAGCACCTGGTCGTATCGGCTCGACGTTCGTGACGGCGTTACTCCGTCGTTTCCGTTGCTGACACGGAACGACCGCGACGCAAACCAAATATGGGGTTCGGACTTCGCGACTCCGCCCAGGATGTGGAGTGAAGAATCGGGCTACTGGTGCATTGGCAGGAACGACACCGGCGGCGAGTTGTTTTCCAGCCGCAACCACACGAAGTGGGCTGCCGGCGAAGTGCTGTTGCATCCCAAAGCGGGCGTTTCCCCCATCGGTTTGGCTGTCGGTTGGACTTCCCCCAAAGGCCTCTTGGTCGATGTTCGCTACTCTTTCCAACTCGCCTCACCCCAAAGCCGCGGGATCGGTTACAGCATCCTGAAACGGAGCGACACGGGCGACATGCAGATCGTCGCGTTAGGCAACATTGGGAGCGAGACAACAAACGCACTGAAGAGAGTGGCGGTGGCCAAGGGCGACCAACTGTACTTCCGATTCGATAGCGCCGGAGACCCTGGTGGCGACATCGTCCGGGCCGCCATCACCATCGAGGGTCATCCAGCGTCGACGCCGACGGCACCGTTACCGGCGGGCGCCGAGATCACGGCGGGCAGTGACTTCACCTTGACCGCCACCGGTGACGGCGGCGGGCCTTTCCAATGGGTTAAGGACGGTCAGCCGATCGTCGGGGCCACTGCGGCCAGCCTGCTGATTCGAAATGTGAAAAAGGACGATGCGGGCAGCTACACCGTGCGCGTCGGATCGCGATCCAGCGGCACCGCCATTCTGAAGGTCACGCCTGGGAGTCCCCGGCCTGAACGATATGCGTCTCCCGTGCCGAGGACGGTGTTTTCTGAAACCCTCGCCGAACAGGAAAAAGAGCTTAAGACAAACGAACTCATGCTTCGTTTCGCGGAATCGCGCAAACGGCTGGCGACCGACCCGTATCGCCCGGTCTATCACTTCACCAGTCCGGAAAGCTGCATGAACGATCCCAATGGTCTCTGCTTCTGGCAAGGACGCTGGCATTTCTTCTACATTGCCATGCCGCCCGATGAGTTTCCCAATCCGGCGGACATAATCAAACGCTGGCACCGAACCAGCATCGGACACGCGGTCAGCGATGACCTGATCCACTGGCAGGACCTGCCCTATGCGATCCATCCGGGGATCGAGAAGGCGTGCTATTCCGGCGGCTTTCTGGTTGAGAAGGATCGGGTGGTCACGTTCTATCCCGGAATCGGTGCGGGTCAGATGGTGGCCATTGCCGACGATCCGTTATTGCTCAATTGGGACAAGATGGGGCCGGTGAACAGCGGCATGGGTGATTCGTGCATCTGGAAGGAAGGTGACACCTACTACGGTCTGGTTGGCAGATCCGTGTGGACCTCCAAGGATCTCGCGCACTGGCAGGGGCGGGGCGGCTTCCTGACTTCCCTGCCCTTCATCCGCCATGACGACGAAGGATCCTGCCCGGAGTTCAGGCGGATAGGAGACAAGTACATCCTGAGCTTCTTCAGTCATGCAAACGGCGGTCAGTACTTCCTGGGCGACTACGACAAGACACACCACCGGTTCACACCCTACCATCACGCCCGCTTCAATCATGGCACCGTTGCGCCGGGCGGCGTGCACGCGCCGCGCATGGGGGAAGACGGCAAAGGCGGACTTTTCAATATTCTAAACTTCAACCATGGAAAACACAGTGACGATTGGGACCAGGTAATGTCGCTTCCACAACGGCTGACCCTCGGCCCGGACAAGCTTCTCCGAATCGAGCCGATCGCCGCCGCGGCTTCCCTTCGCGGGAAACACCAGCACGTCGGAGAAACGGTGATACCCGCCAACAAGGAGATTGTCCTGAAAGGAATTGAGGGCAATACCATGGAATTGGAGGTGGAGATCGATCCCAAGAACGCCCGTTGGGTGCAGCTCAACGTCCTGCGCTCGCCCGGCGCCGAAGAGCAGACTTCGATCACCTTCTACAACCATGATAAGAGACTGGCATTCTGGTACGACACGCCCGGGAGGGTCGTTCTGGACGGCTCCCGCTCAAGCACCCTGCCCGATGTCTGGCTACGTCCGCCCGAGCAAGTCGTCACGCAGCGGGGCGGTCAACCTTTGCGATTACGGGTCTTTGTCGACCGAAGCGTGGTCGAGGTCTTTGTCAACGAACGCCAGTACCTCGCTATGCGTGTGTATCCCGGCCGCGAAGACAGCATCGGGGTGTCTCTCCGAGCGCAGGGACAGGACGCGATGCTGAAAAAGCTGAACTCGTGGCAGTTGAAATCAATCTGGACAACACGGAGCGACACCAAATGATTGGAGGCTTTCCTGTTAATGGCCAGATTCTCACACGCCTGCTGAGCGGACCATCCGACCCGAAACATCGAAGCGAATTTCTGAACCACTACCCGCACCCGCGTCGTGAGCAGAGTCACTTCTTCACCACCTGGCGTGACGGTGGCTGGAAGGTCATCTTTCAGTACCTCGCGAAAGAAGTCGATCGCTATGCCCTGTACGACCTGGCGCACGACCCGAGCGAATCAAGCAACCTTGCAGCGGAACAACCGGGAAAACTCAGGAGCATGATGCAGGGCATGGTCCGGGAACTGGAATCGCGGAATGCTGTCTATCCGGTGAAGGACGGCCAGAGGCTGAAGCCAGTGATCCCCGAGGCGAGGAACTCATGAGTCGCCTTGTAATGGTATTGGCTTGTGCTGCATTCACAGGTCTTGCCGCTAACTCCAGCGCCGCCGACAAACCCAACGTTCTGTTCATCCTTGTTGATGACATGGGCTGGCGGGATTTGAGCTGTTACGGCAACGAGGTTTTTGAGACCCCGGACCTCGACAAACTGGCCAAGCAGGGGATGCGGTTCACGGACGCCTATGCCGCCTGTCCGATATGCGGGCCGTCGCGCGCCGCGATTATGACGGGGCGCTATCCGTCGACCTCCGGATTCGTCGATAATTTTGTCAGCGAAACCAAAGGCGGAATTTTGAAACGTACGCAAGAACGTTCCCATCTTGAACTGGAGGCGGTCACACTCGCGGAGAGCCTGAAAGCTGGTGGCTATCAGACCGGCTTTCTTGGGAAATGGCACCTGACGAATAACGACGAAACGCATTTGCCGACCGATCAGGGTTTCGATGTCAATATCGCCGGCGGCTGGAAAGGACATCCACGCGATGGCTATTTCAGTCCGTACAAACTCGCCCATCTGGAAGACGGTCCGAAAGGCGAATATCTGACTGACCGACTGACGACCGAAGCAATCGGTGTGCTTGACCAGTTTTCGAAAAACGACGCGCCGTGGCTGCTCTACATGAGCTACTACACGGTACACGCGCCGTTCCACTCGAAGCCGGAAAAGACAAAAAAGTATGCGGCCAAAAAAGCCAAGAATCCGAAATATGGCGGGATGATGGAATCGATGGACGAAAATATCGGTCGCATCCTTTCGTGGCTCGACGAAAAAGGGTTGCGCGAAAACACGGTCATCTTTCTTACATCCGACAACGGTGGCTATAGACCGGCAACTGATAACACTCCGCTCCGTGGACACAAAGGCGATTTGTATGAGGGCGGAATTCGCGTTTCCTGCATTGCCGAAGGCCCCGGCGTTTCCAAGGGCGTGGTCAGCGATACGCCGATCCACGGAACCGATTACTACGCAACGTTGCTCGAAATGGCGGGTATCGAAAAGAAGCCTGAAGTCGCACCGGACAGCGTGAGCCTTGTCCCGCTGCTCAAAGGCGACACGAAGTTCAAACGCGGCCCGATGTTCTGGCACTATCCGGTTGCGAAGCCGCTAACTCCTTTGTCCGAAACGGGTAGCGTGGTTCGGGACGGCGACTGGAAATACCTCTATTTCTACTCCGATGGACGGAGCGAGCTGTACAATTTGAAAGAAGACATCGGCGAAACGAAAAACCTGATCGACACGATGCCGGAAAAGGCGGCGGCGATGAAAGCACTGCTCGATGCCGAACTCAAAAAACACAACGCGACCATCCCGACGGCCGTGCCAGTGAAACCGTCGCGTCCTGCAAGGAGAAAGAGTGCAGTGAAAACAACAAATGGAACCTTGAAACCATGAAGAACGATACGACCTTAGTCGTCTATTCCGCCGTCGCCTTGCTGTGCGCTTCCAACGCGCATGGCGCCGAGCAATCCGATCGCCCCAACATCCTGTACATCGCTCTCGAAGATATCACGCCGATGATGAGCTGTTATGGCGATACATATGCGAAGACGCCAAACTTCGACAAGCTGGCCGAGGAAGGGATTCGATATATAAATGCTCATGCTGTGGCGCCTGTCTGCTCGGTATCACGCTCCAGTATCGTCACGGGCATGTATCCCAGCACCATCGGCACGATGCATCATCGCAGTGGAGGAGTCCCGGCCCCCGCGATTCTTAAGTTCGTTCCTAACCTCATGAGCGACGCGGGTTACTACACGACAAATCACAAAGGCGACTACAACATTGTCGGCATGAAGTATGACAGGCAGGGAAAGAAAGGCGGTGACACGCCGTGGCGCAGTCGGCCGGATAAAAGTCAGCTGTTTTTCTCAAAGGTCGATTTTGGTGAATGTCACTCCAGTGTCACCAAGACTTCGGAAGACGTCGTCGTCAAGGCACGACTGAATCGACTGCGGCCGAGTGACTTCCACGATCCTGCCAGGGCGCCCATTCCGTCGTACCATCCTGATGACCCTGTCTTTCGCAAAGCCTGGGCCCGCTACTATGACGCCGTCACTCAGGTTGATTACCGCGCCGGAGAGGTTTTTGCAGCACTCAAGGAAGACGGTCTTTGGGACGACACCATCATTATCGTCTGGGCGGACCACGGTGTCGGCATGCCTCGTGGTAAACACACTGCCTGGGAACAGGGCACCCATGTGCCGCTGATCGTTCGCTTTCCTGCGAAGTACCAGCACCTTGCACCCGCCAAACCAGGAGCTGTCGTTGATGACCTTGTCTGCCTGATGGACATGGCGCCCTCGGTATTAACGTTCGCTGGTATCAAGCCGCCGGACCATATGCAGGGCCGTGCGCTGCTTTGCAAAGGCGACGCGCAAGAACGTGAGTTCCTCGTTGCCGTACGAAACCGACTCGATACGCGCACGCAGTTCGTTCGTTCGATTCGAGACAAACGGTATCGTTACATGCGGCATTTCTACCCTCATCGTCCGTACGCCCCGTACGAGACCTACCAGTGGGAAGCGCCCATATACGACCGCTTCCAGCAACTGGCCCTCGCCGGAAAACTGAAAGGGCCGCAGGCCGAATACGCCCAGCGATTCAAAGCCGTCGAGCAGCTCTACGATTCGGAAAATGATCCGGAAATGGTGCATAACCTCGCGGGCGATCCCGCTTACGCAGATGTGCTGAAACAGATGCGTCAGCGTCTTTACGACTGGATGATCGAGACGCGGGACCTCGCCCTCGTCGAAGAACGCGAGCTTTACAAGCGGGCGAAGGGGCGATCTCTCTGGGCAGTCGGTCAGGAGATCGAAAACTACGAACGGATTCTCGAAACAGCCAACCTGCAGCTCCAGGGAGAGTTTGCTCTCGCGGAGCTGAAGACCCGCAGTGCGGATGCAGACCCGTGGGTTCGCTACTGGGCTGTGCTCGGCTTGATGGTCATCACACAAACCGCCGAAAGCGAAGTGGTCGCGGAGATTCTGCCGAGCCTCAACAAATCGCTCACTGATGAATCGATCGACGTGCGTCTGCTTGCTGCCGAAGGATTGTTCAACCTGGGTTACTACAAAAGAGCCCTGCCAGTTGTGCTCGCCGAAATGGCACATCCCAACACCGATGTCCAGGTGAGAGTCGGCAACATCCTCGACTCCCAGCCGCCGGATGCGAACGAGCAGCTAGCGTCCGCGATCGAACCTCTGGCGGTCGCCATGAGAAAGTTCAAACCGTCGGGACGTTATGGCGGGCAGAACAAACCCTTCGAACGCGCTTACCGGGCGATCACTGGCCAGCAACTTTACTTCCGTTGGGGCATGGGAGCGTCCGGTTCACCGAAGAGTCCGTTAATCGCTGTCCAGAAAAAGCCCTTCGTCGCGAAACCCGCATCGCGAGTGACGCCGCAGCCAGGAAACCGGAAACGCAAGCGATCTGAACCATCTACACTGAAAGCGATTGGCGGAAAGATCGTTGAAGTGAGCAGCTTCCATCCCGGCCACGAGCCGGACCACATGCTGGACGGCGATCCCGCCACATTCTGGCACACGCGGTTCAAGCCGGAGTTCGCCGAGCGACCCCACTTCGTCGTTCTTCAGGTTCCGGCCGACAAACCGATCGCCGGACTGGCCTACATCCCGCGCACAAAACCGAACGGACGAGTCCTCAGTTATAAGGTTTCGGTTTCTAACGACGGCCGGACATGGTCAAATTCAGTGGCGAATGGCAGATTTGGAGCCAACGCTACAGTCCGAAACGAAATCAAATTCACGGAGCCGACGGGCCGGCGTTTTATCAAACTGGCCGTGACGGACGCGGTCTCGGCGGGTGGCCAGTCCATTGCTGCGATCGGGGAGCTGGACGTGTTAACAGATTAATTAGACGGGGGACATAGAATGAATCGTACCATGCTGTTGAATAGGGG
>Ga0315331_10002169_pt1 | contig 14909 bp, 10 predicted proteins | sample M160m34915metaG_FD_203456 | JGI IMG/M metagenome (GOLD analysis project Ga0315331, IMG submission 203456) | Ammonia-oxidizing marine archaeal communities from Monterey Bay, California, United States - M1 60m 34915 | ecosystem: Environmental > Aquatic > Marine > Intertidal zone | place: USA...
TGGTGTGATGCCATACTCAGAAAGCAAAACAACCTGGACGCCGCGCGCTTCAAAAAAATCAATCAACCCACCGACAATCCGGTCGATGCGTTGCAGGTCGTTTGCAATCTCCGGGTGCCCCGGGCCAAGTCGCTGGAGGTTGTAGTCGAGGTGCGGCAGGTAAACAAGATTCAGCGTTGGTTGCTGCTGTTGCTCGATCCACTTGGCTGCGTTGGCGATCCACTCACTGACTGCCTCCGGTTTGCCGACGGGCGACTGTTGCCCGGCCATTGGTCCCCAGAAAGCGGGAAAGGGAAATTCGCCAAGCTCCGCCTTTAGAGCCGGCCGCAGTTCGTGTGGCCAAGTGTAAATGTCAAAGTGTTTGCTTCCATCCGCGGGGTACATTGGACGCGGCGTCGCGGACCATTCGACGTCGGCGTACATGTTGAACCACCAAAACATCGTTGCACAGGTGAACTTGTCGTTGGCCAGGCGGAGGTCGTGCCACAGCTTGGGTGACTGCACGGTTTGGTTCGGTTGCTTCCAGAACGTGACTTCGGCCAGTTCGTGGTTGTACCAGCCGTTGCCGACGATGCCGTGGTCGCTTGGGCGTTCACCGGTGAGGTAATTGGACTGGGCGGTGCAGGTCACTGCCGGGAACGCCGGGTCGATAAGTGCCCCTTGGCCAAGCGAGAGGAATTGGGTGATCGCGGGGGTGTCCAGGCCGATATGCCGTTGAGTCAGCCCGACGACGTTGAGAACGGCGGTGCGTTTCACGGCGAAGAGAGTCAGGCCCGGGCGGGGATGACCGATTGTTCGCGGTCAGCCTGGCGGCCGCGCAGTTCGTAGATTGACTCGATGACCAGCGGGAGATTCATATCGTGTACCTCGAACCCTTGGCCAAGTTCGCGGAGCAGCGTGATGGTTAGATCGCCACCGAGATGCTCGCGGAACTCCTCGAGCCCGGTGATCACTTGTAGTGCGCCCGACTCATCCTCGTGCAGCAGCTCGTTGGCGAACAACTCGAACCCAAGCGACTCGATAAGAGTCAGTATCCGGTCGACTGTCCCTGCGGTGATGTGGCCTGTCCGGCGGGCGTAAACCACGTCCAGGGCAATGCCGATCGCAACGGCTTCGCCGTGCCGGATTCGGTACTCTGAGAGTTGCTCCAGCTTGTGCGCTGCCCAGTGTCCAAAGTCGAGAGGGCGAGCCGAGCCGAACTCGAAAGGGTCGCCCGAGGTGGCGATGTGGTTGATGTGCAACTCGGCGGAGCGGTAGATTAGATGCCGCATCGGCTCCGGCGAGAAGGCCGCTAGCGCCACGGCTTTTGCCTCGATCCAGTCGTAAAATTCGTGGTCTCGAATGAGCGCCACCTTCACCGCCTCGATGTATCCATTACGCTTGTCCCGGTCGCTGAGCGACGAGAGGAGTTCGAAGTCGTTAATTACCGCGAATGGCGGGGCGAAAGCTCCTATAAAATTCTTTTTTCCGAAAGCGTTGATCCCGTTTTTTACGCCGACACCGGAGTCAGCTTGGCTGAGGGTAGTCGATGGAATCCGAATATGCCGAACGCCGCGATGAGCAGTGGAGGAAGCCAAGCCGGCCATATCGAGCAGCGCGCCGCCACCGACTGCGATGACGTAACTGTGCCGGTCGATGTGGTGCATCTCGACTTTAGAATGGATTTCCGAGACGTGAAAATAGGAGTTCTTCGTGCGCTCACCGCCCTCGAATTGCATGGGGTCGCAGACGAGTCTCAAGCAGTCGTTGTGTCGCTTGAAGTACGCCAAAACAAGATTGACCAAGTTGGGCTGGGCGCGACATAGCGCCTCGTCCATGACCATTAGAACTTTTTGAGTTCGGTCAATTTGACCGTCGGCAATTATGTCGCGCAGCGTGAAGTTGTCCGGGGCAAACACCTTTTGTGTGAACCGCACCTGATGCCGGTAAGTCACACCAATCTGTCGCTCAATCAAACTCACTGCCTGCAGGAAAATGCGCCGCAAGTCTGCGGATTGCCAGTTTTTTCGCTATTCTCGACATGCTTAGGTAACGACTTGAATGTTTCGTAACGAGTATAATATTACGACTGCATTCCTGGTGGAGCGGAGAATTGCAGAGAATCAGTAAAATTGCGGTTCCGCTGAAGGCGATATAAACACGAATTCGTTCTCGGTTTCCAAATGAAGTTCTCGGTCGAGCTCAGCCGTCAAGTGGAGCCGTCGAGGGCGAGGTAGCCTCTTTGTATAAGGCAAAAAAAACCGTGTACGGCGGTTTTTGAGAGAATTATTTTCCATTAGGAATGCTTTGGCCGATAATCCATTACTACATAGTTGTAATCACAAGGCGCGGAATATCTCATTAAGTTATCCGGAGCAATTCCCATACCCTTTGGTTCACGAAGAGGTTATAGCGGATCATGCCGCAACTGTTGAAGCGAAGGGTACCGTGGCGCGGCATTAACGGGAAATTCGGTGACGGATATGAAGCTTCTTGATGCCCTTAACAAAGCTTTGCCATCGCTAAATTGGTTCCCCTGCGCTTGGGAAAATGGTAAAATTGTGACCTAATGATTCGTGCCATCACACTCATCGTTCTGTTGACAACCGCGATTCAGCTTGGCAATGCGGACAATAACAGCGAACGCTACCGCAAACAATGTGCCGATATTATCGCGGCCAAGGGCCAATCGAACAGCGCTGAACGACTCTGGAAGCTTTTTGACGCAAACTGGGAGTACCGGATGATCGCCTCGCCGGAATCGGCAACATGGCGCGGGTATCCGGGGCAGAACGATCGCTGGAGCGACTTGTCCATGGAGGCCCTTGATGTGGGCAAGGAAGATGCCCGGTTGACGCTTAATACCATTCTTTCAGTTGATCGGGCCGAGCTAAGTGAAGCCGACCAGTTGAATTACGATCTGTTTCGCCGCAACGCCGAGATGGATGTCGAGCGTCAGCAGTTTCCGGCCGAGTTCCTCGTGCTCAACCAGATGGACGGTCTGCCGCGTGATGTGCCGTCGATGATCGCCATGATGCCGGGTGTCAGGACAAAGGATTACGAGGATATTTTAGCGCGCTTGGGCGGCATTCCGGCACTGGTCGATCAAACCATCTCACTGCTTCGGGAAGGACTGAGGCGCGGTATCGTGCCGCCGAAAGTGCCGCTGCGAAACGTTTCAGATCAAGTATCAGGGCAGGTGCACATCGGCCCCATGACTTCGCCGATGCTTTCCAAGTTCAAAAAGTTTCCAAACACCATTCCAGCGGCGGAGCAGACGCGCCTGACCGAGGCGGCGAAGGTAATTTATTCCGACGAGGTCCGCCCGGCGTTTAAGCGACTGCATGCGTTTCTGCTTAACGAGTATGTTCCGAATTGCCGCACGACTGTTGGCCGCAGCGCGTTGCCCGACGGCCGAGCGTGGTATGATTACCAAATTAAACATTACACCACCACCACGCTCAGCCCGGAGGAAATTCACAACATCGGTCTGCGCGAAGTGAAGCGTATCCGAAGCGAGATGGAGGCGGTTCGCAAACAGGTTGGCTTCGAGGGTGACTTGCACGCGTTCTTCGAGTTCCTCCGGACTGATCCGCGGTTTTACTACGATACAGCCGACGAGCTGCTCGCCGGTTATCGAGACATCTGCAAGCGGGCCGACCCCGAGTTGACCAAGCTGTTTCGCAAATTGCCACGCCAGCCTTACGGCGTAATTCCTGTTCCATCGTATATCGAGAAGTCTGTCACAACTGCCTATTATCAACCCGGATCGAACGATGCCGGCCGATCCGGTTTTTTCTTTGCCAACACTTATGACCTGATGTCTCGTCCCAAGTGGGAGATGGAGGCGCTTGCGCTGCACGAGGCTGTGCCGGGGCATCATTTACAACTGGCCATCGCCGACGAGATCGTGGGCTTGCCGGAGTTCCGCAAGTACGGCCGCTATACAGGCTACGTCGAAGGCTGGGGCTTGTATTCCGAGAGTCTCGGCGAGGAGATGGGCTTTTACACAGACCCGTATTCCAAGTTCGGCCAGTTGACCTACGAAATGTGGCGGGCCATCCGCTTGGTCGTTGATACCGGTATTCACGCCAAGGGATGGTCCCGGCAGCGGGCGATCGATTTTTTCAAGGCAAACGCCGGCAAGGCAGATCACGACATCACCGTCGAGGTCGACCGCTATATCGTCTGGCCTGGCCAAGCGCTGGCCTACAAGCTTGGCGAACTTAAACTAAAGGAACTCCGCGCCCGAGCGACAGAGAATCTCGGCGAGAAGTTCGACCTCCGATCTTTCCACGACGAAATCGTCTGGAACGGCGCCTTGCCGTTGAGCATCCTCGACCAACGCATCAACAACTGGATCGCCGCAGAGCAGGCAAAATGAACGCGGCTTGGCCAAGTGGGGCAAGATTGTCGAAAAACGAATTAGAATGCGCGAGTCGAAGGGGGAAATAAAAAGGGATTTCATGTGTTTTTACAAAAAATATGTCCAAATTTCTGTCTCTTTTTTATCGCATTCAAAATTGTTTCGCTTGAGTCTTTCGTCTTCTGCATGAGAAAATTATTTTGTCATACCATTCTTGTAGCGGCAGCCGTTTGCCTTTCTGCCTGTAGTTCGTTGCCGTTTGTCAGGAGTTCCAGCGAAGCCAAACTCAAGCCTTTCCTGGGTGAGCCTTCGATCGAGCTTCAGCAGGTTTTCAAAAACCAACGTTTCCCTAACATCGTCGTCGCGATGGATGGCGCGCTGGTCGCCACTTGGGGATCCGACGGCGTTATCGCCCGTCGCAGCGGCGACGGCGGTAATACATGGGGGCCTGTGATCACTATCGCCAAGCCAGGTTTTCAGGGCGGCGGCGTGACCGTTGATGAAAACAACGGAGACATATTTGCGTTTATTGAGGAGGGACACCCACCTGCACCCTTGACGGTTTATCGTAGCAAAGACAGCGGTAAGACTTGGCAGGAAGAAGAAGCGGTGATTCATCCCGATAGCAATGGGCGTATGCCGTCGATGCACATGAACGACCATGGCATCACGCTACGTCACGGCAAGTACGCTGGCCGATTGGTTCGTCCGGCACGGCACTACGGTGCGGGCAATCGCCGCGAGGAGTGGCCGAACCATTTCACCAACGCCATTTACAGTGACGACGGCGGAAAGACATGGAATACAAGTGAGCCTTTCCCTGAAAATGGTACCGGCGAGGCCTGTGTCGCCGAGCTCTCCGATGGAACGATCTACTACAACTCTCGCATTCACTGGGACAAGCGTCCGAACAACACCCGCCGCCGCGGCGCGTACAGCAAAGACGGTGGCCAAACTTGGGGCGACTGGCACATCGTCGAGGCGTTGCCGGACGGGCATCAGCATCGATCGTACGGCTGCATGGGTGGTCTGACTCGCTTGGCTGTCAAGGGGCGCGACATTTTGGTCTTCAGCAACCTCGACACATCGAATGCAAAGCGCGAAAAGATTACTGTTTGGGCGAGTTTCGATGCCGGCAAAACATGGCCGGTAAAGCGCCTGGTTTTTGACGGCCCAAGCGGGTACTCCTCGATGACCTCCGGCCGTCCGGGCACCGATACTGAAGGATGGGTTTACCTCCACTTTGAGGGCGGCCCGAAAGGTGGCTCCACCGTGGCCAAGTTCAATCTGGCGTGGCTGCTTAAGGGCACGCCAACTGGCGACGGTGCGGTGCCGAGGCTTTAAACAAAAACGGACGGTATCGCGCGTGTCAGTTTTCACTCTCACTCATCAGGAAAATGGCCTGGGAACGAATGAGACAATTCTACGTGCTTGGATTGCTCTACGTGGTGGTATCCCTCGATGCCCATGCCGCTTGGCTGAGCTTTGATATTCAAAATGAAGACGGCCAATCGTTGCCGTGTCGGATCCATCTGTTTGATCCCGATGGCAAACCGCAACGGGCTGCTGGCTTGCCATTTTGGCGCGATCACTTCGTATGCCCGGGAGCGGCCAAGCTTGAGTTGCCGGTTGACCGCTATCGCTATCAGATCGAGCGCGGCCCCGAGTACGAACGGCTCAAGGGTGAAGTCGCCGTTAACGATGAGTCGCCGAAGTTGGTGCGGTTGACCCTGAAACGAATTGTCAATCTTCGCGGTGAAGGCTGGTACTCGGCAGATTTGCACATTCACCGGCCACTGTCGCAAATCGACCTGTTGATGCAGGCAGAGGATTTGGATTTTGCGCCGGTCATCACTTGGTGGAACCGCCGCAACCATTGGGAGCAAAACACGCACTCACAAGCGGGCGAGGACGAGCGCGAAGGCGGCGCGCTTTTGTTTTACCGGATGCAAGATCCGATCGACATCACCAAGTCAACCCGGGAAACGCCGTCACCGATGGTGTACGTCGAGCAAGCCCGAAAGCAAACCCCCGGTGTCTGGATCGACATCGAGAAACCATTTTGGTGGGACGTGCCGGTGTGGTTGGCTAGCGGCAAGATGCATTCGATCGGCGTTGCGAACAATCACATGTGGCGCAGTCAAATGCTTACGAACGAGGCCTGGGGTAGGGAACGAGACATTCAGCGATTGCCTTCACCCCTAGGCAACGGCTATTGGACGCAGGAAATCTACTATCACATTTTGAACACCGGCATTCGGATTCCCCCCTCGGCCGGCAGTGCGTCGGGTGTGCTGGGAAATCCGCTTGGTTACAACCGCGTGTACGTGCATCTCGAAGGCGAGTTCAGCGAAACGGTTTGGTGGGACGGCTTGGCCAAGGGGAACTGTTTCGTGACTAACGGCCCGTTGCTGCGGGTGCGTGCCAACGACAGACTGCCCGGCGCCGTTTTCACTGCAGACGGCGGCGAACCGCTTGCCCTGAAACTGGACCTGCAACTCACCACGCTCGACCGCTTGAGGAAGTTGGAGGTGATTCAAAACGGCAAAGTGATGCAGACCATCCCTTGCAACGGCGACCGCAACCAAGCCCATTCGTTGACGCTGACGGTTAATGAGAGTGGTTGGTTTTTAATCCGTGGAATCGCCGAAAACCCCAAGACCTTCCGCTTTGCCTCTACCGCGCCGTTTTATACCGAGTTTGGTCAAGAGAAGCGGCGGATCAGCAAGTCATCATCCCGGTTCTTCCTTGATTGGGTGAACGAAAGAATCGAGCGGGTGAAGGCCAACATCACTGATAAATCGCAACAAGCGGAAGTGCTTCGCTCCCACGAAAGCGCTCGCAAATTCTGGCAAGAAAGAGTTCGGCAATCCAACGCCGATTAGTTTTTTTAAGGAAGGTTTTAAATTTCGTGACTGAACTTATTGCCTGTTTTTGGAATCTTACATTGTGTTCCCCACTTTTTAGTGCCAGAACCCCCGCACGTGAAAAGAATCGGATTTATTGGGCTTGGCGACATGGGGTTGCCCATGGCATGTAATTTAATTAAGTCGGGATTTGATGTAACCGGCTTCGATCTGCGTCAGGAACGACTCGATCTCCTTAAAAGTGAAGGAGGTCTTGGGTCGGGTTCTGTTTGTGAGTTGGGTCAAAACTCGGATGTTGTTTTTGTGATGGTCATGACCGGTAAGCAGGTTGCCGAAATAATCCTTGGGGATAATGGGCTTTTAAAATCAATGCGCCCAGGCTCGGTAATCATCCTGTCCTCAACGATTGCTCCGTCGGATGCGCGTGAAGTTGCTGTGCCTGTTCTCAAGGGGGCGATTCAAATGATCGACACACCGGTAAGTGGCGGGAAGTCCGGCGCTGAAAACGGGACGCTGACGATGATGGCTGCATCGACCAAAGAAACGTTTGATGAGTATCAAGATGTCCTAAAGGGAGTGGGAGAAAAGATTATTCATGTGGGGGAGGAAATCGGCATGGGCCAGACGGTCAAGGCGGCCTTGCAGGCGCTGATTGGCGCGACTTTCACGGCGATTTTCGAGTCGCTTGTGCTGGGGTCAAAAGCGGGGGTTCGTGGCGAAGTAATGCATGAAGTCTTCGGTGCCAGTGGCGTTGGGAGTCCGCTTCTCAAGAACTGCTCAAAACTCATCATGGATAGAGCTTTTAAGGGGACGGGAAGTCAGATTGCAACTATGTACAAGGATTTGGGAATCAGTATGGATCTAGCGAAGCAAAATGGTGTGGCCATGTTCACAACGGCTGCCGCATATGAGCTGTTTCAGTCCGGCATATCACTGTTCCCGGATGAGGATAACTGGTCGATTGTACGGTTGCTGGAGCAGATTGCCGATACGGAGGTCAAATGGTGAATCGTAATCAAAAATTTAATTGAACTATGCCAAAATTAGGAGTCATCACTGATGGAATCAGCAGGGAATTTGAACACGCCTTGTCTGTAATGAATGAAACCGGCCTTGAATATGCTGAGTTACAATATCTGTGGGAGAAGGAAGTTGGGGATTTAAATGATGCGGAAGTTTCGAAGGTTCAGTCACTCATCAAAGCGCACAGTGTAAAGGTGTCCTGTATTTCTCGACACAACTTTGCCGGCATGCTGGTTGGTGACACGGAGGTTGGGGATGCTAACTACAACCGCCACATGGATGGTTTGCGGCGCTGCATTGAGATGGCACATGAATTGGATGCAAGTCTGGTAAGAATTATGAGTTTCAGGCGTGAGATGATTCTTTTCGGCTCAAGTGGGGCGGATTATTGGGTCACCAGCACAGGCGCATGGGATAAGCTGTTGAAATTGCTGGAGGCGCCGATTCAGTTGGCTGAGGAAAAGAACATTCAACTGGTGCTGGAGACAGGTAATAATGCCATGGTGCCTTCTGCCTGGCTGGGGCGAAAATTAATAGATGATATGGGGAGCAAGCACCTCCGGATTTTATGGGATCCCGCTAACAGCTTATACGCAAACGAGCCAACATATCCCGACGGCTGGGAGGCTCTTAAGGATGGCTATATTGGGCACCTTCATATTAAGGATGCACGGGTCAATATGCCCCGGGCTCATGTTGAGTTCTGTGAGTTGGGCAGTGGGGATATGGCTCCATATCTTTCGCCTTTGGCGGATGACATGAAGAGGAACGGCGATAGCGGTTTTATATCACTTGAGAGTGTTTACCGGCCTGAGGACGGTTCATTTGAAGATGGCTACAGGGCGTCATTACCCAAGTTCAAGGAACTCTTCGACTGGTGAGGTGGTTGTTAAAGACCAGGCGAGCCGCTTTACCCCTTCTGCTGTATAAAGGGATTCTGGGTTTTTCTTTGGTGTCGATGGTTATTTCTTGCGGCAAGCAAGAATCAGCGGAATTCGTTTTTCGTTATTCAAATGAACAGCCGAAGGATGCTCTCCGGAGTCAATCCATGGTATTTTTCAAGCAGCAACTAGAGGAGCGGACCAATGGTCGGGTCAAGGTCGATTTATTTTTTGGAGGAGTGCTTGGTAACGAGCGCGAGTTGATGGACTTTGTGCTAACGGGAGTTCTGCAAGGAACCAGAGGTGGTTTTTTTGCCGATGCCAACCCCAAATTCATTTTGTTTACCCTGCCGTTTCTTGTTGGTGACTGGGATCAGGCACAACGATTGCTTCAAAGCGATTTCACGCGGGAAATAAATGAAGGTGCGAGGGAAAGAGGGTTCCATGTGCCTGCCACCGGTATTTCACAGGGGTTTAGAGCCCATACAAATAAAACGAGACCGATCCGGCACCCTGATGACCTCAAGGGACTAAAGATGCGCGTTCCCAGTCAGGAGGTGTACGTTCAAACGTCAAAGGCTTTCGGCGCATCCCCCCAGGAGTTGCCCTATGTGGAGGTTTATCAGGCGTTGCAGACCGGTGTGGTGGATGGACAGGATAATGCACCTTCAAACATCTGGGATTTCAAGATTCATGAAGTTTCCAAATACTTGACCATCACCAACTATGCCACGGGTCCCGACCCATTGATGGTGAACCTTGAGTGGTATGAATCTCTGCCGCGTGATTTGAAGGATATTTTTGATGGGGTGAGTCGAGAAACGATGAGATTCAGTGACCGGATCAACCGGGAAAAAGAGGCGGAGTATATTCAGGAAATTTCCAACAAACTCGAAGTGAACCATGTGACAGGTGATGATCTTGCGCCTTTCCGGAATGCTGTAAAACCAGTGTATCAATATTTCGTGAATAAAGGCATTTTAACCTTAGGTGAAATACAAAAGGCCGGAGAAGTGGCGGCAGGCAAGATCATTAAGCCATGAAAGCATTTCACAGCAGGTTGACCTATTTTCTCGAGGTGCTGGTTTGTCTTAGTTTCCTTTCTTTTTTTAGCATGGTAATTCTGCTGGTTGGATTGCGGTATTTGTTCAATTCCTCAATTACCGGTGCTAATGAAATCATTACTATCCTCTTTGTTTACACAACTGCGATTGGAGCGGCAATAGCTGTGGGGCAGCGTGGTCACATTGCTATCAATATACTGATAGAAAAACTGCCGCAGCGCTTGGCAAAGCACTTGGCAAAGCTGCAACTGACTCTTGTAGGGCTTATCAACTTCGCCATTGCTTGGTTTAGTGTCCCTTGGATTTCCCAAACTGGGGACAATCTAATGCCAACCCTTGGAGCGATGCGTGCGGTGGTTCAGATCTGCATACCGCTTGGTTGCGGGCTTGCCGTCTTGTACTGCATCACAACCGCAATCGTGGGTTTGGAGGAAACAAAAACCGGCGATCCCGCAGAGTTACAGGTGAGTTCTCATACACGGGATCAAGATCGTTCGGCATGACAATCTTGCTTCTAAGCCTTTTGGTTTTCCTCTTTCTGGGCGTCCCCATCGCCTATTCGCTCGGGTTGTCCGCCTTGTGCTACTTCGTGGTGCATGAACCTGGTCTAATGGTGGTTATGCCCCAGCGGTTGATGGCAGGAATGGATTCTTATGCGCTGATAGCCCTGCCGCTGTTCATTTTTATGGGTCAATTGATGAACGCCAGCGGCATCACCCGGCGGTTGATTGATTACTGCATGCTTCTGGTCGGGCGTTTTCGAGGCGGGCTCGGGTTGGTTAATGTGTCCTCAAGCATGTTGTTTGGTGGGATTTCCGGATCATCGGCATCGGACACCGCCTCAATCGGTTCCATTCTGATTCCGGAGATGAAGCGCCGCGGTTATCCGGAGGATTTTGCTGCGGGTCTGACCGTTGCCTCCTCCACCATGGGCATGATCATACCACCCAGTATCCCAATGGTCCTGTTTGCGGTAACAGCGCAGGAGTCGGTGGGTAAACTATTTATGGGCGGGGTGATTCCCGGCCTGATGGTTGGTGTATTTCAGGTTGTGTTTACTTTGTGGATATCAGCCAGAAAAAATTATCCAAAAGAGGATACGGAATTCAAATTGCGAAAACTTTTAGTTGAAACCGGCCGGTCTGCTTACATTCTCCTCCTGCCGGTATTCGTGGTTGGAGCCGTTGTCTTTGGGGTAGCCACAGCAACAGAGTCCGCGGGCCTCGGTGTCTTCTATGCCATCGTCATAGGCTGCTTTTTAACGCGTCGATTGACCCGTGCAGAATTTATCAAGGCATTGCGCCAGTCTATTCTGACCAGCGCCAAGATCATGATTATCATTGCCTTCTCAAAATTGTTCATCTGGATTCTTGCTTACGAACGCCTACCGGATGGATTGGCCGAGATGGTCAAGGGGTTTGACCTGTCTTTGTTTTGGTTGATGATGCTAATGATCGGGATCATCCTTTTGGCGGGAACGTTTATTGATGTGAGTCCTGCGATTCTTTTGCTGACGCCGATTTTCCTGCCGATGGTAATTGCCGCTGGGGGTTCACCCATATTATTCGGCGTAGTGCTTGTGGTGGGGCTTGCGGTTGGTGCCTGTACGCCGCCAGTCGGAAACTGTCTTAACGTCTGTTCTGTTATTTCCGGTCTTGGTATTGGTAAAATCTTTCGTGGTGCGCTTCCGTTTCTTGCCGCGAATGTTTTGACATTGGTTTTGATCGTTTTATTTCCGTCACTTGTACTCTGGCTTCCTTCATTATTGATGGATTGAGGTTCCTGATTGCCCGAAACACACTTGACGATAAATGCCCCCAGCTTCGCCATCCAAATGATAAAAAAGAAAGTCACCATCCTAATTTTGTCTATTGCAGGCTTGGCGCTTGGGCAATCGCAAACCGCTCTTCACATAGCCGGTGTTGAGGGGCAACCGCTCGGGGGAAATGCCAGTCGTCTGGTTCAGGCGATGGAGTTTCTGGGGATGCCCTTGGGCAAGCCGGTGGGCGAAAAGCTCAGTCAGGCCATTCGTGATCGGGATGAAGAGGCAATTCAGCGAATTCTCGACCCGCATGCATTGGTGGCGGTCTCCCTGAACCCGGAGGTGCGCGTGAAGGTGAGACGCGGGCCGGCCAAGGCCGTGCTCAGGCAGGGCGGGTATACCCCGTTTATCGTGAAGGTGTTCAATGACAGCACGGTGGCTAGGCCGTTAAGGGTAACGAGTCCGCAGGCAGGGCCGGTATACTCAGGTGCGGCGTTGGGCATTCTTAAACGTCAGGCCCAGACGGAGTTGAAGGAGAACGAAAACGTGAAGAGCGAGAAGGGGCGGTTTCTCTCGGTGGAGATGTTTAACAAACCGCCAATGGCGACGGCCCTCAGCGGACTTGAGGTGGAGTATGCCATTGTGCTGATTTACAGTCATGAATCAGGCAAGCGGGAGGCAACATTGCAGTTCGACGTGGGTGAGGGGACGCAGGATCTCGGCTTTCGGGCTGAGGTGCCTGTGCTCTTTGAAGTGCTACCGGCCGTGGCGGTGAAGCTAGACGTGCGCGATGCAGATGGACAGCCGACGACGGCTCGGCTGGAGTTTCGAGACGCCGCTGACAGGGTGTATCCTCCGCAGGCCAAGCGTCTGGCCCCGGATTTTTTCTTTCAGCCGCAAATCTATCGCGCCCACGGACAGTCGGTAATTTTGACCCCGGGCAAGTTTACGATGGAGTCCTCACGTGGACCGGAATACCGCGTCCTCACGAGAGAGGTTAACGTGCAAACAGGGGACGATGCGGAAATCCAAGTGCGACTTGAGCGCTGGGTGGATCCGACTCGGTATGGCTTTTATTGTGGTGACCATCATATCCACGGCGCCGGCTGTTCGCACTACGACAATCCCACACAGGGAGTCACCCCGGCGGACATGTTTCAACAGGTCAAGGGAGAAGGACTCAACGTCGGGTGCGTGCTCACATGGGGGCCATGCTTTGATTTTCAGCGAAACTATTTTTTACCCGGTGCCGATGAAGTGAGCGAGCCGCTGACACTGCTGAAGTACGATCTGGAAATCAGCGGCTTCGGTTCGGCGGCGCTGGGGCACGTATGTCTGCTTAACTTGAAAAACCAAATCTTCCCAGGTTCGGATGGCACCAAAACAAAGGGCTGGCCATCGTGGACCGTGCCCGTCCTTCGTTGGTGCAAGGAACAGGGTGGAGTTACCGGCTATCCACACTCCGCGCTGCACGTGGATCCGCCTGCCACTGCGAAGTGGTTGATGAAAACGCTGAACGTGGACGGCAACCTCGTGCTTACGCGCGCCGAGACGGCCGATGGCCTGTTGCCTGAGCCTTTCTCGGAGGTGGACGCCGACCGTAATGGCGAATTAACTGAACAGGAAATTTCAGACAGCGCCAATCGTGCGGCAGACACGTTGCCTAACTTTGCCATCCCCGCGCTGAACGGCGGCGGTGCGATGGAGATTTTCGTGAGCACAGCCGAGGGTGTGTGCGATTTTATCAGCTCAATGGACACCGCGCGAATCCCAGAGTGGAACACATGGTATCACCTGCTCAACTGCGGTTTCCCACTCAAGCTCAGTGGGGAGACGGATTTCCCGTGCATGTCCAGCCGCCGCGTTGGTGCGGGCCGTGTGTACGTTCAGATGGGAGAGCTCAAGAAAATCGATTTTGCCGAATGGTGTCGTGGCCTTGGATCGGGCCGTTCGTATGTGTCGGATGGCTACGCTCATGCGCTGGAGTTCAGCGTGAGTGGCCAAGTACCAGGGAATGATAATGTGCGCATGGCCAAGCCTGGTAAGGTGCTCGTGCAAGCGAAGGTGGCGTTTGCGGAGGAAACTCCGATGACCGTAGCGCAGGGGTTGCTAGCTGCAGCCGCGGGGACGCGCGTTATTGGCGACACCGTCAATCTTCACGCTCCTCGACATCGCAGGTTAGTAAAGGGTGGCGAGCGACTTGTGGAACTTGTTGTTAACGGCCAAGTCGCCGCCAAGGTGATTGTTCCAGCCGATGGAAAAATTCACGACCTTCAATTCAAAGTGGGCATCAATCGCAGTAGTTGGGTAGCTCTGCGCCATTTTCCGCAACTGCATACCAATCCCGTTAATGTCATCTTAGACAACAAACCCATCCGCGCCTCCCGTGAGAGTGCCCAGTGGTGCGGCGAGTCCGTGAAATTGCTTTGGCAAAACAGGAATCGGTTCATTAAGAAGCACGAACTTGCAGAGGCCAAGTTGGCCTATGATCGTGCTGTCCGCACTTACGAGCGCATCGCTGCTGAGTCGCCACACGATTTGCGTTTGTGATGTTTTAAAACAAGTTTATCACCACATTGAGTCGAATAAGTTTGAAGATTTTATTACCGTTAATATTTGTTATTATACAGCACCAAGAGCTACTCGCGTCACCGGTCGTGCTAGGGCTGAATCATGATCGGCATGGGTTGGCGGAAGTGCAGCAGGGTAGGTTGTTGGTGGGGGAGTTGATGTGCGTGGCATGTCATCTTGGCGCCGATACGGTAAAGAAAGTGGGGCCAAATTTACTGGACGTGGGTAGGCGGGTGGATCCGTCTTTTATAAAAGAGTTCATTGTAAACCCCATGGGCATGGATCCGGGGACGCAAATGCCGAGTTTATTGGGGGATTTGCCCAAGGCAAAGCGCGATGAAGTGGCGGAAGCCCTGACACATTTTCTAGTGAACTTGTCGGCGAAGGAATTTGTCC
>Ga0315331_10002170_pt1 | contig 14908 bp, 10 predicted proteins | sample M160m34915metaG_FD_203456 | JGI IMG/M metagenome (GOLD analysis project Ga0315331, IMG submission 203456) | Ammonia-oxidizing marine archaeal communities from Monterey Bay, California, United States - M1 60m 34915 | ecosystem: Environmental > Aquatic > Marine > Intertidal zone | place: USA...
GCACGAAGAAATTCAGCAGTCTTCTTGCGCCCATTCGCCAGCGCTTCATCCACTGGGCTCTGGCCTTTCTCATTCAGTTCATTCACTTCCGCCCCGTTGGCAATCAGCAGTTCGCAAACCTCGGAAGCCGCTTCTTCTTCATAACTTCGCGCCACTTCATGTAAAATGGTATCTCCTGATTTCGCACGATAGGGTTCATTGTCTTCAATCATGCTTCCCGATTTCAGTTTTACATTCACATCGGCTCCCCTGGCTATCAGCAGTTTAGCCAGATCCAGATACATGACACCACTCTTGGGGTGGTTCTGAGCCGCACACCACGCCGCCGAATATAATATGGTTTCCCCATCTCTCCGCGTCCTGGCATTCACATCTGCTCCCGCATCAATCAACAAGCCTGCAGCCTCCTTGTTACTGGCTAAATGTAACGGGTTATGGTGTGTGTCATCGATGGCTTTGACATTGGCTCCTCTGTCAATAAGCAGCTTGATCATTTCAAGGTGACTGCCTTTCCAATCCGCATTGACAGCATGGTGCAACGGGGTCATACCCGGCTCATCCTGCAGGTTCACGTTCCCGCCTTGATCGAGGAATTTTTTGACTGCCGCAAGGTTTCCGGAGGACACGTCACTCAAGAAACGTGCTTCATCACGCCCTAGGTAAACAGAATCCACGTGCAGGTCACATCCAGCCAGCAAAAATGCGGCAAGCAATGGATGAAGGATCCGGTTCATTTTTCGCTAAGTTGCGGGAACTTGGTCTGGATTGTCTTATCCCGAAAGGGCCAGCCCTCATTTTCCTGTCGTGTGCCCGGGGTAGTGCGGCCATTGCGAAATGCCCCGGCAAGGTCATCCACCAGTTGCTTCACGACATCCGGATGGACTTCCTCCAGATTCCTGGTTTCCGCGGGGTCATCCTTCATATTGTATAATTGCACCATCTTGGCGCTGGTCTTGGTAGTTTCCCAGGAACCGCCCCATCCTCCTCCGGCTCCTTTATTAAGGATTAATTTCCAGTCGCCCTTGCGGATCGCGAACACTCCCGAGATGGAATGATGAATGGTGAATGGTCGAATTGGCTTCTTTGCCCCTTGCAGGCAAGGCAGAAAAGAGAACGAATCCTCCGCGGCGTTATCTGGAATATCGCCTTTCTTGCCCACTAACTCGGCAAAAGTGGTGAAGAAATCCGTTGTGCAGATTGTCGTCGGGTTGACGGAGCCGGGCTTTACTTTGCCGGGCCAGCGCACCAGGAAGGGGACACGATGGCCTCCTTCATAGATGGTCGCCTTTGCCCCACGGAAGGAACCGGAGGGACGGTAACCGGCCTTAATCATCTTTGGGATCTTTACATACGGGGCAAAGCCGTTGTCCGAGGTGAAGAGGACCAGGGTATTCTCATCGAGACCAGACTCCTCGAGTTGCTTAAGCACCTCGCCGACCACCCAGTCGGTTTCCGCCATAAAGTCCGCATACCAGCTGTATTGAGGATACTTGCCCTTGAACTTCTTTCCCGGGGTGACCGGGGTGTGCGGCGAGGTCAACGGCAGGTAAAGAAAGAACGGCTTCTTCTTTTTATCCGCAGCACGGCGTTTGATGTAGTCCCGCGACTCGGAAGCCCAGTCCGCCAGGCAGTCACTGGCCTCAAAGTTTGCCGCGGCAGCACCGATGCGCTGGTATTTGTTATACTCGTTATGCGGGAACCCCTTGTTCACGGTCGGCAATTCAATCGCACGATCGTTTCGAAGGTAAACATAAGGCGCCATGTCCAGGGATGAGAGGATGAAGAACGCCTCGTCAAAGCCGACGCCCACCGGTCCGTTCCTGAAAGGCTTTGAATAGTCGACCTGCCAGGAAGCGTCCCGCTTACTCTTGTCCGGTTCCGGGTTTTTCGGCGCCCGCTCGAAATCCGCCCCGAGATGCCATTTGCCGACACAGGCGGTGTGATAGCCGGCCTTCTGGAGGAAGTTGGCAAGATTGAGGCGCTTGGAATCCATCAACGCCTTGTCGGTTGCCTTGAACAGCACTCCTCTCTTCAGTCGGCTGCGCCAATTGTAGCGTCCGGTCAGGATACCATAGCGCGTCGGGGTGCAAACTGACGAGGTGGTGTGGGCATCGGTGAAGCGCATCCCTTCCTCCGCCATCCGGTCGAGACTCGGGGTGGGAATGATGCCACCCGCATGGCTTGGTTCTCCAAACCCCATGTCATCGGCCAGGATCAAAATGATGTTGGGCGGGGAGTCAGCAGAGTGACCCTTTGTCGTGAGACAAAGGCATGCCGTTAAAAGGAGGGTAAAGAGAAATGCGGATTTAAACATCATGAATACTGGGGAAGAAGTTGCGGGGTGTCATTATTGACCAAGTGCCCCGGTGATCCTGCCGGCCACTGCCTGCCCGAGCCTCTTGGATCCCTCCGTCTTGAAATGCACGTTGCCGGCGGCGGTAAATAACGCGGGGGGAAAGGAATCACTCAAGCTGTTCAGGTCGTTGATCTCTATACCGTGTTTCTTCATGACCCTGGCGGCGACCTCATTATACCGGTCATCATCGCCGAGTTTGCGTCCCGCTTCCCCCGTTGGAACCGTTGTGGTATGCGCCCAGATCAGCTTTGCCTTCGTCTTCTTCAGGCGGGCGGCCAACTCGTCGAGGTTCTTTTCGTATTGCTCCAGGGAAATGGTGAGCGTGCCCCTTACCTTGTCACGGCGTCCTTGGACCTTTGAATCCGGATGACGGTAACACAGGTCCCAGAGCCCCCAGTTAAAATGGATCACATCCCATTGCTTGCCGCCAATCCAGCGCTCGAGCATTTTCAGTCCCGTGCCGGTATGCTGGGCGTTGCCCTTGTGATGAATGACCTCAACCTTGCCCTTCAGGGCAGCCGTCACATGCGGCGTATAGCCAATGGATATGGAATCACCAATAATAAGGGCGCTGGGCAAATCCCTGGCCCTCAGGCTGGTCGTCAGGTTGGCCAGTAGAAGCAACAGGAGAAATCGCGCGGGCATGGTGCAGATTACCTTCAATAAGGTTTTAACGCACGACAAAACACATTCAGCCTAACCTTGCTGGCCGCAAGGAACTTGCGGGATCTTCGTCAAAGATGACTTGCTTTCCACCACAGGGATAGGGAAACTCTCGGACAAGGACCTTTGCACCTTAGCAATTCAAACCCAGACCAGAAAACCAATGAACCAATTACATCCCGGAAAAAAGACTTCACGCCGCACCGTCCTGAAGGGCGCATCCGCCCTGGCACTTCCCACATTCCTGCCAAGCAGTGTCTTCGGAGCCAATGAAAAGAAGATCAACATCGCCTGGGTAGGCTTTGGCAACATGGGATGGGGTGACCTGAATAACTGCGCCGGCGGTAACAATGTCGTCGCCCTTTGTGACTGCAACCCGGGCACCTGGGGCCGCGCCAAGCAAAAATTCCCAAAGGCAAAGTTCTACAAGGATTTTCGCAAGATGCTCGAGGAAATGGGCGACCAGATTGATGCCGTCGGAGTTGGCACGCCGGATCACACCCACTTCGCAATCGCCTACACCGCGATGAGCATGGGCAAGCACGTGTTTGTCGAGAAGCCACTGGTACATTCTCTTTGGGAAGCCCGCACGCTGCAGGCCCTCGCCAAGGAAAAGGGCCTGGTGACACAGATGGGCAACCAGGGGCATGCTTTCGAGGGTGCTTATCTGGTCAAGGAATGGTATGAGGCGGGACTTATCGGCGAGGTGAAGGAAGTCCTCACCTGGACAGACCGGCCTGCCCGTGGATGGGGATTTAATGGCCGGGTGCGCACCGACTACCCGACGGCAGAGAAACTGCCTGAAGGCATGGACTGGGACTTGTGGCTGGGCCCCTGCCAGGAGGATGTCCCCTTCAGCAGGGCCCTGCATCCAACGACCTGGCGCCCCTGGTGGAGCTTTGGTTGCGGCGGGCTTGGTGACATCGGTTGCCACACCATCGATACCGCCTACTGGGCACTTGGGCTTGGAGCCCCTGACCGGGTAGAAGTCGACATGGCCGAGGCAGCCAACCCGATCCACACGCCCAACGGGTCAATTGTTTCCTACAAGTTCCCTGCACGTGGGAAAAAACCGGCCGTGGATGTAAAGTGGATTGAAGGTCCCCGCCTGCCCAAGGCCCCGCAGGGTTATGACTGGGACATCAAGGGTCACGGAGGATTCATCATGGTCGGGGAAAAAGGCGGTATCAGTCATGACGGCATGCGCCCGAACAGCCCTCGTCTTTATCCAAAGGCTCGCTGGGAGGAATACCGCAAAAATGCCGACAAGCGCGTACCCAAGACGCTCAAGCGCGTGCCGGGCATCCACAATGACTGGGTCAATTGCATCCGCAACAGCGAGAAGTCAGTCTCTGACTTCAGCTACAGCGGACCGCTCACCGAAAGCATCATCCTGGGCACGCTGGCAATCCGTACCGGCAAGTCCCTTGAATGGGATGCCAAGAACATGAAAATCGGGGGCAACAAGGAAGCCGCTGCACTGGTCGAGATTGAAGCACGCAAGGGTTGGCGGACCTCCGACCTGGTTTAGACAAAAATCAAAGTAATAGAAGAGTAGCCTTCGGCGAAAGCCATCGGAGGAACCGGTGGTCGTCTGGTGGCTTCTGAACGCCTCAGATTCCCACCCGGAATGCGGCGATGATCTCGCGGACCCGTTGAGCAAGTGGCTCATCGGTAGCGTATAATGCACCGCGATGGTTCATGAAAGTGCAGCCTGACCGGTTGAGATCAAGCGGATTGCCAAGCACGTCACTGGCGATGGCTCCGGCTTCCTGGTAAAGGCAAGCTGTAGCCGCATAATCCCACAGGCTTCCCCCTCCATCCTCTGGCTTGGGGAATTTGAAATGGCAAGCCGGGGATTGCTCCAGGGCATAACAGGCATTCATCACGGCACCGCCATACTGGATAGCTACCAACCCATCCCGGCCAATCAAATAGGCATAGGCCTCAAGTTGCTGCAGGATGTCCCCAAAAAACGGGTATTCGACCAGGCTCCTGTCATAGGTAAAGGTCAACTCCTGACCCGATGATCCCGGCACCCACGGCTCATTGTTTCGTTTCAGGCCCTGCCCCCTTGTCGCCTGATAGAGAACATCATGAACCGGGTCATAGACCACCCCGATTTGTGGTCTGCCGTCCCTGGCAACCAATCCGATCGAGACCGAGTATCCCGGTTGTCCTTGGATAAAGGGCAAAGTGCCATCCAGGGGATCGATGCACCAGAAATAATCACTTTCCAGGCGCCTTCCGTCATCCTCGCCTTCCTCGGCGAGCAACGCGATATCAAGTGCATCACAGGTCGGCATCAGCACCTGCAGGATGGCATCCTGGGCTTGGTGATCAATCTCGGTGACCACCTGTGAGGCAAGGGTGCTGCCGGCATCCTTGTGAATGACATCCACCTGCCGGTCACGGCAGGAGCGGATCAGGTGACCGGCCTCATGTGCCGCCTGTACCGCCTGTTTCGTTAATTCTCTCAAATCCATCAGGCAATCTCCTCCTTAAGGGCAGCAATCACCTCCCGGGTAACCCGCTCACTGTAGTCACTGAGCTTCCAGTGCCCGGGACTCCAGCCCTTCATGAAGCGGTGAAAATCGGCCCAGGCCACCCGGTACAAGGGGCGCCAATCGGCTTCCAGGGCCGCAGCACTGACCCTGCTTTGCGCAGTCTCCATGCACCGGCCCAATTCCCGGAAATAAAAGTCCAGAATCTCTTCCTCCTGCTGCTGCGCCTCATCATCGCGAAAACAGCTTCCCACGAAATAGGCGAGATCCTTCATGCCACACCCACCACCCACATACTGGAAGTCCACCGCTGCCACCCCTGCACCATCAACGCTAAAACAGAAATTTGCCAGCTTGGCATCCCCATGCACCAGAGTCTGGAACGCGGAAGCCTTCAACTTGGCATCGATCACTGCAGCCGCATCCCTCAGGCACGGGTCGTCCAGTTGCTCCAGTTCTTCAGGCCGGGTCTCGAGGTGCCAGTAGGTGCCGGTATGCCAAAGGCCGTCCGTCTCCATCCCCATGCAATCGGCATGAAACGCCGCCAACCAGCGAACACAGGAATACAACTCCTCCCGGGTCACGGAACTTCGCCGCCCGGCGTATCCGGAAGCATCCAGGTCTTCCAACACCAGCAACACCTCTCCCCCGGTAGTTTTTGTCCCGAAGCATTGCGGGATACGGGCCAAACCGGAAACCAGCTTCCCTGCCTGCCGCTCATACCAGTGGGTTTCCACCTGATAGGACTTGAGCTTTCGCTGGTGCGACAAGTCCGTGTTCCATCCCCGCGGATGATTTCCGGTTCCCGGCTGGACATGCTTGACGATCACGCTGGAAACGTCGGTCCCCTCAAGTCCAATCCTCTCAATACGGCCATACCCACTCCAGAGGCTTTGTACAGTTCCAAGGGGCACAAGACGTTCTGCCCCGGTTATTTCCAGGATAAACCGGTCTATTGCTTCCTGATCCATGAGGTTACTGGCGACGCAAATTCATTTTGCAATCCGGGTCCAGAGCAGCCTGATGGCCTGTTTGATCAACCGGATGGGTATAGAGATATCGCCACACCCCCTCCCAGGCATCTCCACGCACCACGATACCGTGAGCGCGGCGCGCATCGTTATTCACCTCGCAGTTGGTGATTAAGCGCCGTGAATTGCCAAACGGAACCCTGGCTTTGTCCACGTTTACCAGAGGGCCGAACCGGGCAAGCCCCAGCATCTGCCAGGAACGACAGTAATGGTCACCCGTCCAGCCGCTATCAAGGACATGGGTGAAGCCGAAGTAGCGGTTGGCAGGTGTTGCCGACGGCAGGCCCTGCCAGGATTCCAGCTGGTCCCGGGGACCGCAAAACATTACCACCCGGGCCACCTTGCGCTGCTTGGCAAAACGCGCGGAGGTTGTCGATCCGTGGGAACTTCCCGAGAGAATCACCTTATCCCACAGCAGGTCACTTCGGTCCCCGGTCAGGAACTGTTCCCATTTACCCTCGGGATTTTTTTCCGCAAGCCACTTGACCAGTTGCAACGAACGGGCCACAAGGCCATCGGGCTTGGGAATATCCACCAGTGGGCTGTGATCCTCCCCTGTTGCGGCTTCCAGCCTGATATCCCCCAGGCAATTTCCGGCATCGTGCAGAGCCTTCGGTACGGTGGAGAACCAGCGGTTTGCGTAATGAGGCTGTATCACATGCAGGCCATAGCCTGTAATACTCTCAAAGAGGCGCTGGTTTTGACTCATCAACCAGATGACGAGTTGCCCGCGTGATTCGACCCGTGTATCCACCGCAGCATGTTGAAGGTCGACAACCTTTTCCTGCTTATCCGTGAAGGTATATTTAATGGCCGGGTGCTCCTTCGCCCCGGGATTGATCTTGCTGGCCCGAACGGATAATTCATGCCGGGATGGCGATTGCTGCGCAAGACAAGGCAGTGCCAGGATTAAGGCAAAAAAGATGATTTTTATCATAAGGTGGTATTCAGATATTCACTCACTCTTAGGCGCAATCCCATTTCATGGTCACCATTTATCTTAATCCTTTTCACCGTCCGGAAAGCGACGTCGCAAGAGCATTCCGTAAAAATAATCCAAATCCCCCTTCTCAATCTTTCTGGATTTCACAAACTCAGGTGGCGATTCGGCATCCCCGGGATTTACCTTTATTCCCCACAACGGCACAGTGGATGTCGGCAACATGGCATACCTGATATCTCCAATCACATCATCCATTGCCGGGTGACGGCAAAGGTAACCACGGGAAAATTCAGAAAACCGGGATACGTCTTTCGCCAGCCTGGTGCTCTCCTTGATACCTGGTAAGACCCCTTTGGTTCCCATCGCCTGGATTTCTCCACCGGGATAAATCTTTGCAGGCAAACCGGGAAAAACGTGGACCGCATCGACGTAATACCGCCCATCATAGAGATACACGGATCGATGCAGGAAAATGTTCCCTATACTTGGCTTAATGATATTCTTAGTCGAAACGTGATTGCGCCGCTCCATGAGTTCAGACTGTGCCATTCCAGCTCGTCGGTGTTGACTGGCTGCCAACAGGAGGTATCCGACACAGTAGATTACGGCCAGGCGTGACATCCAGATTCTCTGGCGCCAAAGCGCGAACATGATCAGCAGAAGAAGTGGGAGAGTGAACAACGGATCAATAATGGAAACTAAATTCCAGGAAACACCCTGGGAAGAAAACGGCCAAAACAAATAGGTCCCATAACTGGTGCAGGCATCCAGTAAGCCATGGCTGCCATATCCCAGTAAGCATGCAGTATATGTCTGGCGGAAAGACCAACGCCTCCGTGAGGCAAGCCAGATCAATACCGCCACGATCAAGGCCCCCAGGGGAATAAATGCCAGGGCATGCGAGAAGTGGCGGTGATATTCCAGATTGAGCAGCGGATCATCCGGGGAACGAATCAACGCATCCAGGTCAGGGGCCATACCGGCGAGAGCCCCGCACAATGCCGCTCGATATTGCCTCTTCGGCCCAGAGAATGACTGGGCAGCCGCAGAGCCCACGAGCCCTTGAGTCAACAAATCCATCGGGAACTAATTCCTTGAAAGAAGTGCATGATATTTAATGTACACAAGCCATTACTTCACGCGGATATTGAAGCCTTTCCAGATCCCATTTCCCGCTTGATTGATCAGAACGCCCACTCATATCGAAGACAGCCGCCTTGATTAAGGTCCCGACCTCCTTGCGGACCGAGTCCAAATTCGCCTTAACCGCTTCCGCCATTGCAAGCAACCCAACGACCATCCCAGTCGTGATGGAAAATAGTCTCATTTTTTTGATAGATTCAACGCCGCTGCAAGTTTCCCCCTACGGACGGTGTTAGAGCAGAGGTAGAGTTGGACGCCCAAGATGGCAAGTGCCTTCAATTCACTCCCCTGTCAGCAGCCCAAGCAGGCTTATACGCGATCAAGCGTGCCCGTGCATCCAGCGAAGGTGTCGATCTCGAGGCCGAGCCTTTGCAGGATAGTTACGAAAAGGTGGGCTAGCGGGCGATCCTCCTCCTTGGCAGTGCCCCGCCAACCGGAGTCACTCACAATACCCGCGCCAGGCAGGCTGCCATCTCCCAGAAGCTTCACGTACTGGAGGAAGCGGCCGTTGTTGAAGCCGAGGTTTTTGCCTCCAGCGGAGACGATAGGATAGTTCCGGGACAAGTGGAAACTGCTGGATGCGGAGCCATGCATTGCAAAGGTATTATCGAGCATGTTGCTTTCACCGGTCGGCTCAGGAGTGTCCTTAAGCTTCTCCACGAAATGCCCGAACTCCTCCATCTGGTAACGATTGTAGGTGCCAAGATTCTGCCAGCCGTTCTCCTTCTTGACTGAATGCGTGAGACCATGAGCCCCGCCTAATTCTACCGCCTTCGAAAGCAAATCGTGCGGCCCACCTCCGTTTTCCCGACCCAGCTGAAAGGTGGCGACGCGGGTAGAATCACTCAGGAAGGCGAGGTAGATGAGCTCATACATGGTCTGGAAATACTGCCGGGCTTCCTTCGGGCCAGCTTCCAGGTGCAATTGAGAGGAATCGGCATTGGGTAACGGCGTGTCTAGCCAGCGCCGGGCCTTGGTTAACTTGACCTCCGTATCACGGACGGAGTCGAGGTACTGCTGCAGCGTTTCCTGATCCCGCTTGGAAAGCTTCCGCCCGAGCGAGCGGGTGTCTTCAATTAGGAGATCCAAAGCACTCTTACTTCGTGCCAAACGGGCGGCGGCATCCTTACCGTCGACGACAAACAGCATGTCGAATATTTGCTTGGGCTTGTTCATCGCGGGAATAGCGCGGCCTTCCCTGTCAAAGGACTGCGTCTGAGCGCCGCGCGGGCCGCCGATGCCACCGTTGGTGGACATCACCAAGGAGGCATGCCGGGTGGCATCACCGATATGCTCGGCGTAGAGTTGGTCCAATGATATGGAGTTCTTATAAGGACCGTGTCCCTTGGTATCAGCACCGGTAAGATACTGGTCGGCATTGGAGTGACCGTGAACACGGCGGACAGCTGGATGAGAGAGGCCAGAATAGATCGTGACGTCACGGCGAAAGGGTTCCAAAACATCGAGCACCTTGGTGAGCTCAAAATCCTTTTCGCCACCGTGCGGAAACCAACTCCAATCCTTCCACGCCGGATCCTTACGGATGGGAACCCCCACGCCATCAGGGTGATAGATGCTGACAAAACGTTTCGGTATAGCGTTGGCTTTCCGGTTGTTCCCCGCAAAAGTTTCCAACCAGGGCAACGCCAGAGCGATACTGGTCCCACGCAGAAAAGTTCTGCGCGGAAGTGCGCTAGTGCTAGATGCCCTCATCTCAAAAGCAGTATACCTATGTAAGCCTCTTATTTCGAATGAAAAATGCGGCTTTGAACAAGTAACTGAATCAGATTGCGAAGCCGATCACCCTTGGTTCTGAACTGCGTCGTCAGTTCCTCAACATCCGCACGGTCAGCAAACGTCAGGTGCCGGCCCAGAGCGTAGGCGGTCATCTTGTGTACCATCGCGCGGGCGAACTGATCCTGCCGTTCAGCGAGTAGATACTGCTTCAGGCCCTCCATGCCAGCCAGAGGTTGCTTGTTGAACAGTTTCGAGGTGGCGTCCACCGGCTTGCCCTTAATCGAGTTGCGGAAGGATCCCATCGCATCATAGTTTTCAAAAGCGATGCCCCACGGATCAATTCGGGCGTGACAGGAATAGCACGCGGGATCGTCACGATGATCCGCAATGCGCTCCTTCAGGGTCATCTTGGCAATTTCGGGATCAGCAAGGTCTACCTCCGGCACATTAGGCGGAGGGGGCGGCGGCGGATCATGAAGAATACGCTCCAGCATCCACACCCCCCGCTTGAGCGGGTGCGAATCCTTACCATCAGAATTCATCGCCAACACCCCGGCACCGGTAAGAAGCCCTCCCCGGTTGTGCCCGCTTCCAAGGGAAACCCGGCGGAACTCAACGCCATGAACGTCCGGGATCCGATAATGCCTGGCCAACCTGGAATTCACAACCGCGTAGTCTGAGTCGATAAAATCCATCACGCTCGCATTGCGGGACAGGACATCCTGGAAAAATGCCACCGACTCCTCCTTCATGGCTGTCTTCAGCTCTTCATCAGTGATATGATCCACGCTCTGGAGCCCATCGAGCCCGAGCCATTGCCTTACGAAGTGACGCGAAAACCGATGAGCACGGGAATCCGCCAACATGCGCTCAACCTGCGCAGAAAGAACCTTAGCCTCGCGAAGCGAGCCGGCTTTCGCCAGTCCCAGCAACTCTGCATCGGGAATGCTGGACCAAAGAAAAACCGCCAGTCGGTTTGCCAGTTCATAATCGCTGACCTCCTGCCGTGCCTTGGTGGATTCTCCCTGGCTCAGGTACAGGAATTTCGGGTGAGCCAGCACCGTCGCCAGCACTTCGACCATTGCCCCCTCCATCGACTCAAACTGGGGCCGGTATTTGGCAAACAGCTTCACAAACCGATCCACCTCCGGCTTGGTGACCGGCCGCCGCCACGCGCGCCACATGAACCGCTCCAAAACCTCACGTGCATAAACCTCCGCATTCCCGTTATTTTGGCTCTCGAAGAAAATTGCCGTGTGCGTTTTGGGCGGCCATTGCTCGTAGAAGGGCACGGTGATCTCCACGTGATCGAACTGAACATGCAGGCCATTGGCCAAAGACACATTCCTAATATGCAGAAACTCATCACGCCGCGGAAAGGTGGTGGCCAGCTTACGGAACGGATTGCGTTGAATGTCGCCCAGTTGAATGTCGAAGTGAATAAACTCCGGCCGATTTGCGGGCGCAGTCACCGGCAAATCCCGTTCACTAATGACGTTTGAAAAATTTGCATTATTGCTGGTGTGCGCACTAAAACCCAACCGCAGGCAGATATCCCCCGGCACATCCTTCGTGGACCGCGCCGCCCGCATACTGACGCGCATGAGTCCCTCATCGGGCAGGAAACGATCCAGATTAATCTTCCATTCGTGATTACGCGGCAGCTCCATATACACTGCGGATGCCTGCGGAGCCTGCCCGACAGCCGTATCGGCCACCGGCGCATACTTACCTCCGGAGAACGCCACGCCCTTGCCGGTCTGGCGGTTTATCAAGTGCTGTTGTTTGCGATGATTCGAATAGCCGTCAGTCTCCCGTTGAAAGACCTTTGCTCGCTTGGCTTTTGACGTCTTTTCGAACAGCTCCTCCATGCGGAAAACGTAGTTCACCGGCTTGGGGCGTTCACCGATCACGATCGCCCGCCGCAAGGCCTTAAGGCCAATCTCGCGATGGGTTTGAAACTGCATTGCAGACATCTGCAATAACTCGGAGCTGTTCTTGAAACCATCTTCAGAGGCCGTCTCCGGTGGCAGCCGATCCACCAGCGAATGATCCAGTCCCAGCAGATCACGCAGGGCGTAGTCGTATTCATAACGAGTTAAGCGGCGGAAAGACGAACGTCCCTTAGCGCTCCGAGCTACACGCGAGGCCTGCTGAATCTCGCGGGAAAGCCAATCGACAACAAGCGCTCGCTCGGCGTCCTCCAACTGCACCTTGGCATCCTTCGGCGGCATCTCGCCATTGCCGATAACTCCGAACACCTCCAACCACCAGCTCACGTGCTCCCCGTTCAGCAAGTCGGGGTTGAGCGTATCTATGCGAAACTTTCCCTTCTGCTTCTTGGGACCGTGACACTCTACACAAGCCGCCTTGAGCACTGGGCCGATATCCTTGCGAAACTCACTCAAGTTGGCTTTGGGCGCCTCCGCAAAAGCCAGCCCACCTAGCGCACTGCATACCGCTAGTGAAAAAATAAGCTTCATGACCATTCGTGGACAATCAGACAACACAAATGCAAAAAGAATGCAAAGTGAGAATGATTAATCCAATTCCTTCACCCGTATGCGGCGGTATTCCATTTGGCCGCGATCACCTTCCAAACCGATAGGACCACTGGCTGGAACCTTGAACCCAGCATTAAGCACCTCGCCATTACAAGTGCAGTGGGCCACCCCGTCCTTAACGATCGCCACGATTTCATTCCACTCCTGCGGCTTGTATTTCTTAAGCTCTTTCCAAGGACCGGCCAGCACGTAGTCACGGCACTGGAGCTGCGGGCGCCGAATGAATACGCCGCTGTCGGCATTGGGCGTGGCGCGGAACTCGAGTTTCAAAATGAAATTCTTCGGAAACTCGCGCGTGGTCCAGAGTTGCTGGATACGCCGGCCCTCAGGAGGTGTCGTTACCACCAGCCGGTCGTTTATAGCAACATAGCGGCCATCATTACTGGCTTTCTTGCCATCAAAACTGGCGGTCTTCTCCTGTGAGCGCTGGTTGCGGAAGCCCCAGCCCGTTAGATCCTTTCCATTAAAAAGGCTCACGAAGCCCGGCTCCATTTCAAATTTATCAGTCTCAGTCTCCGTGAAGCCATGCGTCGCAAGCAAGGGTTGCAATGCCGCCGCCCATTTATCGTAACCGACCTGGTTGGGATGCAGAAGGTCAGGAAACTCCACCTTCTTGGCGTCACCCTTGGAATCAGCAAAGAGCAACCATGTATCCAAAACAGTGATTTGAGGATCTCCCTTCACAGCTGCGAAATAGAGCTGATTGACCTTCGTTATGAGGTCCGCGGGACGCTTCTTTGCCGCTGAACTGGGAAAGGTATTGCAAAGAATGATCGGCATCTCCGGGTTGTGCTGCTTCAACGCAGCAATGATCAGCTTGAGATTGCCGGCAATAACCTCAGGTGATGCATTCTCTTCAAGATCGTTGGTGCCGATCAAAATCACCACGCCCTTGGGGTTTAAGGAAAGCACATCCTCCTTGAGCCGAATCAACACCCCGCGCGTGGTGTCCCCACTGATACCACGGTTGGCAACCTTGATTCCCTTGAAGTGCCCGCGAAAATTGTCCCCCCAGCCCTGTGTAATGGAATCCCCCAGAAACACCAGGGCTCCCTGGTCCTGTTGCGCCTGTTTGGCCCAGCCACTGCGTTTCTTTTCCCAAAGGTTTTGAAACCATTGATAACGGCGAATCGGTCCCTCCCCGGGCAGGCCGTCATCGGAGGCCGGGATAGTAAACTTCGCGGCTCCCGCAAGATCAATTGCAAAAACGAATAACAGGAAAGGAAACAATCTCTTGGCGTTCATGACAAAGGAACGGTGGGGACAGTTTCCCCGGAAAGCAAGGCCCTATCGACTAGCGCACCTTCTGGACCTGTTGATACACCCTTACCCAATCGATGTGCATCTGTTGCGGGAACAGGGTAAAATCATAGAGCTCGTTCTTTGCTTTCTTATCCGGCCCGGGGCTATCGGGCCCCCAGACACCGAAGTAATTTCCGCCTACCGCAAGGTTCAGGATCAGGTAGAACGGGTAGTCACGATACATTTTTTTGCCGCCGAACCTGGACGGGTTGGTGAGGGGTAGTCCTGGCCCCCACTCCTTGCCATCGAGCATAAAGATAATTCGATCCCTCGTCCATTTGCAGCCGTAGATGTGATAGTCTGAAATATATGATTTTTGGCCGGCTGTCGCTTGGAGTGAGGAGTCCAACTTCTGATCAGCAATCCACTGCTTGGGATTAATGACTCCATCGTAACGGCGGTAATGGGAATACCAGCCGATGTTGCCCACGGTCCAGTTATTGGAAGTTTTATGGTAAACCGCGCCGGCATGATACAACCTGGTGGCACGGCCTGACATTTCCATGATGTCAATCTCACCGCTGTATGGCCAGGTGCTCCGTGCCCACTCACGCTTATTATCAGCAGCAGCCTTGTCCCAATATCCGGAATAGGGTGCCGTCTTGGCCTCGGGCAGCAACCAGAAGGCCGGCCAGACCGGAATGGCCGTACCCTTCCCGTCTACA
>Ga0315331_10002173_pt1 | contig 14900 bp, 12 predicted proteins | sample M160m34915metaG_FD_203456 | JGI IMG/M metagenome (GOLD analysis project Ga0315331, IMG submission 203456) | Ammonia-oxidizing marine archaeal communities from Monterey Bay, California, United States - M1 60m 34915 | ecosystem: Environmental > Aquatic > Marine > Intertidal zone | place: USA...
TACTCCTTGGTATTCGGCTTCAGCCCCGATTGGAAGTTGAACTACGACAAAATTTTCAGTAAGTCTTTCTTTTATGGTGTCCAAAACAAAGAAGAAGTCTGCTCCTGTGCGGTCCATTTTATTAACAAAGCACATTCTAGGAACATTGTATTTTTCAGCTTGACGCCAAACAGTTTCTGATTGAGGTTCTACACCTGCTACCCCATCAAATACTGCAACAGTCCCATCTAGAACACGCAAGGATCTTTCAACTTCGACGGTGAAGTCAACGTGACCGGGTGTGTCAATAATATTTATCCGATGATCATTCCAGTAACAAGTAGTTGCTGCTGAGGTAATAGTTATTCCTCGCTCCTGTTCTTGTTCCATCCAGTCCATGGTGGCAGCCCCATCATGTACTTCACCTATCTTGTAAGAACGTCCTGTGTAATAAAGGATTCGTTCAGTCGTAGTAGTTTTCCCAGCATCTATGTGAGCCATGATGCCGATATTTCTTGTTCTCTCTAATGGATGCCGTGACATAACTTTATTCTTTCATTTCTGTTTTTTGTTCATACGTGCTTGTTAGAACAAATTCAATCATTAAGTGTAGATTCTATTTACCAGCGATAGTGGGCAAAGGCTTTGTTAGCTTCTGCCATTTTGTGTGTGTCTTCTCGACGTTTTGCAGTTGCCCCAATACCGTTAGATGCATCAAGGAGTTCATTAGCTAACCGCTCAGACATAGTTCGTTCTCTTCGGTCACGAGCAAAACTCACTAACCAACGTATTGCTAATGTTGTAGCTCTTCGTGGTCGAACTTCAACTGGTACCTGATAGGTAGCTCCACCGACTCGCCGGCTTCGAACTTCTAATTGTGGCCTCACATTATCAATTGCGCGTTTTAGTGTATCAATTGGGTCAGAGCCAGTTTTCTCTTCAATAGATGAAAGAGCATCGTAAACAATTTTTTCGGCTGTTGACCTTTTCCCTCTTTGTAAGATTTTATTTACCAACTGCGTTACAAGAACAGACTTGTATATGGGGTCTGGTTGAAGATAACGACGGGTAGGTGGTCCTTTACGGGGCATGTTCTATTTCCTAATCCTTCTTGGCGCCATATCGGCTTCGAGATTGCTTACGGTCACGAACGGATGCTGTATCTAAAGTTCCGCGAACAACTTTGTAACGCACACCAGGGAGATCTTTCACACGTCCACCTCTTACAAGAACAATGGAGTGTTCTTGTAGGTTGTGACCCTCACCAGGAATATATGCTGTGATTTCAACACCACTTGTTAAACGAACTCGAGCTACTTTTCGAAGCGCCGAGTTAGGTTTCTTAGGAGTCGCAGTGTAAACACGGGTACACACTCCCCTTCTTTGGGGAGCACCTTTTAATGCTGGAGTCTTTTCCTTACGGAATTTAGACTCTCTTCCTTTTCGAACAAGTTGTTGTATGGTTGGCAATTTTTTCTCCGGCGAACTTACGCTCGCTATGTTTATTTGTTTTAGAATCAGCATTCAAGCCTAGAGGGTCTTTGCAAAAGGTCCACACTAAATTGCAATGTTCTTTCTGAATCACGTTTATCAAAAGTAGGCGCAAATTATTTTGCTCTGATGATAAGCAGATTTCTAGCCTATTACTTCCTCTGTGGCTTCTGGTTCTATCTCATTTTCGGGTTCTTGGAAGACATCTTGTTGAGCCATCCAACCTGCAAGGTCATCATCATCTTCATCTTCATCTGATGAATAGAATTCCATTGGTTTATAATCGGGGGTCTCGACAGAGAAGTCTCGGTATTGTGTCAAACCAGTACCAGCTGGGATGAGTTTTCCAATAATAATATTCTCTTTAAGGCCGATCAGGTTATCCGACTTAGATTCAATAGCAGCTTCTGTAAGAACTCGGGTGGTTTCTTGGAAAGAAGCTGCTGAAAGCCATGAATCGGTTGCTAAAGATGCTTTAGTAATACCCATCAACTGTGGTCTTGCCTTTGCAGGTTCTTTTCCTTCTTCAACCAACTTTCTATTTGCTTCAACATAAACTCGGCCATCAATACTTTCACCAGGTAAGAAGCTTGATTCACCAGCATCATGAACAAGGACGCGGCGCGTCATTTGTCTGACAATTAACTCAATGTGTTTATCATGAATTGAAACACCCTGATCTCGATAAACGCCTTGGACCTGTTCAACTAGGTATCTTTGGGTCTCGCGCATTCCACGAATCTCAAGGAGTTCCTTCGGGTCACGCGGTCCTTCAATGATAGGTTCGCCAGCTATAATTTCTTGTCCATCTCTAACTTCAAGACGAGCTTCCATAGCTATTTTGTCATAGACATCTTCTTCACCATCATCGCTAACAACAGTTACTGTTCTGTTTCTTCCGTCTTCATCGATACGGATAACTCCAGAGGTTCTAGCCAATAATGCTGCTCCTTTAGGAGTTCTCGCTTCGAATAGCTCGACTACTCGAGGTAAACCACCAGCAAGGTCCTTACCGGCAATACCACCTGTATGGAAAGTACGCATCGTTAATTGTGTTCCTGGTTCGCCAATTGATTGTGCTGCAATTACTCCGACAGCTTCACCAACTTCGATATATCCTCCGGTTGCCATAGACATTCCATAGCTAGCTACTGAAATCCCATGTTCACTTTCATCAGTTAACGGCGTGAGGCATTTGACTCTACTGATGTCTGGATCAGCGGCTATTCTTTCCATCATCTCTTCAGAAATCATGGTTGCCTTTTCAAAAATTGTTCCGTCAGAAAGGTTTACGTCTTCTCCTAGAACACGTCCGTATAGACGTGTTCGAAGGTAAGCTCTTTTCTTCTCGCACCCAGGTTGTGGATCTGTTCCGACATAGTTTCCTGAAGCATCAACAAAATAATCCTCTGGGTAGATGTCTTCTATCCAGGCGGATGGTGGTTTCGCTCCGTCTGCAAATGGGTCATCAGTGTTAATAATGACTTCCTGCGAGACATCAACGAGTCTCCTAGTTAGGTATCCAGAGTCAGCTGTTCTAAGGGCCGTATCTACAAGACCTTTCCTAGCTCCTGGCGTAGCAATATAGTATTCAAGCATGTCAAGGCCTTCACGGAAATTGCTCTTGATTGGCCGGGGGATCATGTCGCCACGTGGGTTAGCTACAAGTCCTCGCATACCAGCGATTTGTCGAACTTGCATCATGTTCCCTCGAGCTCCTGAGCCGACCATCATGTCTATGGGGTTAAATGATTCTTCTTTTAATCCTTTTTCCATGTCATTTTTGATTTCTTCTGTAGCTACGGACCAAATTTCAACTTCTTTCTGGCGCCTTTCACCATCAGTTATAATTCCTCGCCGGAATTGTTTTTCTACCTTTTCGGCTTCAGCTTCGTGTTTTTCTAATATTCCTTTTTTGGTAGAAGGTGTCTTCACATCATCTACAGAAACTGTTACTCCAGATTTCATAGCCCAGTTGAAACAAAGATCCTTTAATGCATCAAGGCTTGAAGCAACTGTTGCTTTTTCAAATTCTCTTGCTAGAAGCTCTACGATTGATCCCATTTCTCGCTTGGTTACCTTCTCGTTCACCCAAGGGTATTCTTCAGGTAAAGCATGGTTGAATAGAACTCGCCCAGCTGTTGTTTTAATGAACTTAGGTTTTGCATCAGAATCTTCTTCTGAATCAACAAGAGTTCTTGGGGATCGGAATTCTATTTCCGCGTGCAGGCTTAGTTCACCTGATTCTATAGCTCGCTCTACTTGGTCTAGTCTCCTAAAGACTCTTCCTTCACCTTCAGCACCTTCAATGTATTCTGTTAGGTAGAAAGCCCCAATAATCATGTCCTGAGTAGGAACGGTCAACGGGTTTCCATTTGCTGGGGAAAGAATATTATGAGCGGAAAGCATCAGGACACGTGCCTCAGCCTGTGCTTCTGCAGAAAGTGGTAGATGAACTGCCATTTGGTCACCATCGAAATCAGCATTAAACGCTGTACACACTAGAGGATGAAGTTGGATTGCTTTTCCTTCTACGAGTACTGGTTCAAATGCTTGTATACCTAGACGGTGGAGGGTCGGGGCACGGTTGAGAAGAACAGGATGTTCTTTTATTACTTCATCCAAAACTGGCCAAACTGCGTCACGTCGTCTTTCAACCATCCGTTTCGCCGATCTAATATTTGGGGCAAGGTTGTCATGCACCAGAGTTCTCATGACGAAGGGCTTAAAGAGTTCCAATGCCATTAATTTTGGTAATCCACACTGGTGGAGTTTCAATGTAGGTCCAACAACAATTACAGAACGTCCAGAATAGTCGACTCGTTTCCCTAATAGGTTCTGACGAAATCTTCCTTGCTTTCCTTTAAGCATATCGGAGAGCGATTTTAAGGGCCGATTCCCTGGTCCAGTGACTGGTCTTCCTCGTCTCCCATTATCAAAAAGTGCATCAACTGCTTCTTGCAACATCCGTTTTTCGTTATTGACAATAATTGCGGGAGCTCCAAGATCAAGAAGTCTTTTAAGTCGGTTATTTCGGTTAATTACCCTTCTATACAGGTCATTCAGGTCAGAAGTTGCGAACCTGCCTCCATCTAGTTGAACCATTGGACGAAGTTCAGGTGGAATAACTGGCACAACATCAAGGATCATAGCTCTTGGATTATTTACCCGATTGCCTCGATCATCGCGGCGGTTAAAAGAGGATACGATTTTTAATCTCTTGATAGCTTTTTGTTTTCTTTGCGCAGAAAGTGGTTTTTGGCCTGCAGGTGGGTCTATAGCATCGCGAAGCTTTATCTCTTCTTCATCAAAGTCAAGCCGCTCAACTAGTTGTGCTATGGCATCAGCGCCCATCCCACCTTCGAAGTACTCGCTATATCTATCAACGAGTTCTCTCCAAAGCATTTCATCTTCAACAATTTGACGAGGGAAAAGTCCTTGGAATTCAGCAAAAGCTCTTTCGCAAAGATCCGCTTCTTGTTCGGCTTCTTCCACGATAAGTTCTATGTCTTTTTTCCCTTGTTTTTCTATGGCCTTAAGCTCAGATTCATTAGCATTGTCATTCTCTAACTCTGCTAGTTCTGCTTCTAATTCTTCTTGCCGTTCCTGTATTCTTTCATCACGTTCTTTGAATATTGCTTCCTTCTCCTCAAGCATTTCTGTTTCAAGATCTGCTAAAGCCTCATCACGTTTATCATCGTCCACCCAAGTAACGAGGCTGGCTGCAAAGTAAATTACTTTCTCTAATTGCTTAGCTTTCAGCTCTTCTCGAGGTTGCAATCCCATAAGCAGGTAAGCCAACCAAGACCTTGTTCCACGTAGATACCAAATATGAACAGCGGGCGCTGCAAGTTCTATATGACCCATTCGTTCCCGACGGACTTTTGAACGGGTTACTTCTACCCCACACCTTTCACAGATGATTCCCTTAAAGCGGATTCTCTTGTATTTTCCGCAAGCACATTCCCAGTCTTTTGTTGGGCCAAAAATTTTCTCGCAGAACAACCCATCTTTCTCTGGTTTTAGGGTTCGATAGTTGATCGTTTCAGGTTTTTTAACTTCCCCATTGGACCATGTTCGAATTGCATCTGCTGAAGCAAGCCCTATACGGAGTTGATCGAATTCATTTACATCTATCATTCTTCTCTATCCCCTAATCCTTATCGTGTTCCACTTGCCCGTGCAGCTTCTCTTGCTGCATCTTCTTCATCTGTTCCTCGTTCTGGTCGAGATATATCTATACCCAATCCTTCACTAGTTCGGAAGACATCTTCGTCAATCTCCCGCATCTCTACTTGTTCACCTTCGAGATCTAGAACTTCAACATTTAGACAAAGAGATTGCATTTCTTTCACAAGAACTTTGAAGCTTTCTGGAATTCCAGGCTCAGGAATATTATCTCCCATGACAATAGATTCATATACTTTTATTCTTCCTAATACGTCATCTGATTTTGTCGTCAATAACTCCTGAAGGCAGTATGCAGCTCCATATGCTTCGAGTGCCCATACTTCCATTTCTCCGAAACGTTGGCCACCGAATTGCGCTTTACCACCGAGAGGTTGTTGAGTGATCATACTGTAAGGACCAGTTGATCTTGCGTGGATCTTATCATCTACGAGGTGATGCAATTTAAGAACATACATGTATCCAGTCATGACTGGGTTATCGAATGCTTCACCACTTCGACCGTCATATAGTTGGACCTTGCCATCTGATTGGATTAAACGATCACCATTATCTGACTCTGGGTTAAGATTTTCGAAGATTTCCTGAATTGTAGGGTGCTTACCTGCAAGCTCTTCTTCATCCCATTTAGCTCCATCAAATACTGGTGTAGCGAGGAATTTTGCTGGGGTAGTTATCGGTCGTGTTTTCTTTGCCGTGTTTGATATAGGTTCTTCACCAACAGATTTACCGTTTATATTCCATCCCCATCTCGCTGCATAACCTAGGTGTGCTTCAAGAACTTGCCCTATATTCATTCGTGAGGGAACACCCAATGGATTAAGGACGACATCAACCGGAGTTCCATCTTCCATAAATGGCATATCTTCTATCGGAAGAACAGTTGAAATTACGCCTTTATTTCCGTGTCTACCTGCGAGTTTATCGCCAACACTGATTTTTCTTTTCTGAGCTACGTACACTCGAACCAATTCGTTTACTCCTGGTTGGAGTTCTGCGCCATGTTCACCATCACGAACGAATTTGTCAATAGCAATTACTGTCCCAGTTTCACCATGAGGAACTGTGAGAGAAGTATTTCGGACTTCTTTAGCTTTCTCTCCAAATATTGCTCTTAGTAGTCTTTCTTCGGGGGTTAATTCTGTTTCCCCTTTTGGTGTGACCTTACCTACTAAGACATCGCCGGGACCGACTTCCGCTCCTATTCTTATAATTCCATCTTCTCCAAGATCTGCGAGCATCTCTTCAGAAATATTTGGAATGTCACGGGTGATTTCTTCAGAACCCAATTTCGTATCGCGCGCATCTATCTCATGTTGATGGATATGGATAGACGTTAGAACGTCATCCTTTACCAATCGCTCACTGATAATAATTGCGTCCTCAAAGTTGTAACCTTTCCATGGCATAAATGCCACAAGAAGGTTTTTCCCCAAAGCAAGTTCGCCTAAATCCGTTGATGGGCCGTCAGCTAATACGTCTCCCTTCCGGATCTTATCTCCCTCGCTTACAAGAGGTTTCTGGTTAATGCATGTGTCTTGGTTTGATCTCTGGAATTTCTTTAATTTGTAAGTCTTTCTGCCGAGAGTTTTCTCTGCTTCGTACTCAACTGTCAAAGTTGTTCCCGTAATTTGGGCAATAGTTCCATTGCCTTCTGCGATAATCATATCTGCAGCATCAAATGCAGCTCTTTGTTCAATCCCAGTCCCAATATAGGGTGCTTCTGATTGGAGCAAAGGTACAGCTTGTCTCTGCATGTTTGCTCCCATGAGCGCCCGATTGGCATCATCATGTTCTAAGAATGGGATTAAGGCAGTTGCAACTGAAACAATTTGTCGTGGAGAGACATCCATAAGTTGGACCTCTTCTGGTGCGACATATGAAATTTCAGTTGTTGCGCCAAAGAAGACTTCTTGCTCTAAAGCTGTTTTAAGACCTTGGAGCGTTGCCGCTTGTGGTGAACGTCTTACAAGAACTCTGTCACGTAAGAAGTTCCCTTTCGCGTCGATAGGTGCGTTTGCCTGTGCCACAACATATTCTTCTTCTTCATCAGCAGCAAGGTATCTGATCTCATCTGTTACTCGACCATTCTTTACTAGCCGATATGGCGACTCAATAAATCCGAAGTCGTTAACCTTTCCGTAACTGGCTAATGCTCCAATAAGGCCGATATTTGGGCCTTCTGGTGTTTCTATTGGGCACATTCGCCCGTAATGGCTAAAGTGCACGTCTCTAACTTCAAAGCCTGCTCGTTCTCTTGAAAGCCCTCCTGGGCCAAGAGCTGAGAGTCGTCGTCTATGTGTCAAACCTGAAAGCGGGTTGACTTGGTCCATGAATTGTGACAACTGGGATGTTCCGAAGAATTCTTTTATTGAAGCTACTACGGGACGAATGTTTATAAGAGAAGTTGGGGTGATGCCTTCTACATCTTGGGTTGTCATGCGTTCTCGGACTACGCGTTCCATTCTTGATAACCCGATACGAACCTGATTTTGAATAAGTTCCCCAACGCTTCTGATACGCCTATTAGCGAAATGGTCTTGATCATCTAGCCGATATCCAGGCTCAAATTTCATTAGGTGGAGCAAGTATGTACTTGCTGCGAGAACTTCAGAAGGGCTTAGTACCGTTGCGTCTTCATCTGGTCGTTCTAGTTCAACGCCAAAAAGTTCTTCAATTTTGTCTATTTCAGGTCCTAGTTTTCTATTGAGTTTATATCTTCCAACTCGTGAAAGGTCATAGCGGCGACTCTCAAAGAAAGCATTCCGGAAATAGTTTCTCGCTGCATCAAGGTTTTGCGGTTCACCTGGTCGCACTCTCCTATAGATTTCAAGTAAGGCTTCTTCTTGTTTGTTCTTATCAGGATCTAATTTATCAAACTCCTTTAAGTACTGTGGCTCAAGGAAATCAAAGTGTTTAACGAAGCTTGGCAAAAAGTTTGGTTGGTTCTCTTCATCAAAACCTAGAGCTCGTATCAAGGTAAAGATACTCAGTCGGCGTTTACGAGCTATACGAGTTCCAGCAGTAGGGTCCTTTCCTGGCTTTTGTTCAACATCAAACTCAATCCACTCGCCTCTATATGGGTGGATAGTTCCGGTGACTAGTTGGTTTCTCGCAAGGTTACGAAGTCGGTATCTTTCTCCAGGCTGAAAAATTACACCCGGTGATCGAACTAGCTGAGAAACAACTACTCGTTCAGTCCCGTTGATAACAAAGGTTCCCTCATCTGTCATTTTAGGAAACTCACCAATAAATACTATTTGTTCTTTTAGTTCTCCGGTGTCGCGGTTCCCAAAGGTAGCACGAACCAGTATTGGCATTGTGTAACTGATTTGGTTCGCTTTACACTCTGCAACGGTGTATTTCGGTCCCGGGTTCAGGTCTTCGTCACGTGGGTCAAACTCAAGTTTAAGTTGAAGTGTTTCAGAAAAATCTGTAATTGGGCTTATATCTTTAAAGGTCGCTGCTAAACCTTCTTCTAAAAACCATTTAAAAGATTCTCTTTGAACTGCGATGAGGTCTGGAAGATCCAGAACTTCATCTAAATTTGCGAATGAATATCGGTTGCGGATTGGAGACAAGAATTACTCCTCAGTATGACGGTGGGTATGGGCGTTAGCGTTAAATTTGCGCTGGTTTATTGCTAGAGCAGAGAAGTCGCTACTCCTTTATCAGTCGTTTAGGACGCGCGTAGAACCATGAAATACATCGTGGGCACGCACATGGGCAGAATTAGAAGTCTATGTGCATTTTATGTAAACACAAAGTAATTTTTCGTCTATTTTCCAAATACGAAAAATTTTTTCTACCCATTGATAGCGGAGAATTTTCCAAAATCTCTAGAAAATTGGATTAATTCCAGTAGCTAGCATTATTGAGCGTTAAAACTATTGAATTTCTACGGATGCTCCTACGGCTTCAAGGGCTTCTTTAGCTTTATCAGCATCTTCCTTTGAGGCACCTTCAAGAACGGCTTTTGGTGCAGATTCAACTAGCTCTTTGGCTTCTTTAAGGCCCAATGATGTTAAACCACGGACTTCTTTAATAACATTAATTTTCTTGTCACCAGCGCCTGTTAGAACAACGTCGAATGAGCTCTTTTCTTCTCCGGCGTCACCTTCACCAGCACCTGCTGGGGCGGCGGCAACAGCAGCAACTGGTGCTGCAGCACTTACACCGAACTTTTCTTCGAACTCGCTCAAAAGTTCACTAAGTTCCAGGACACTCATGTTAGCTATTGCTTCGAGTACCTCTTCTTTGGTAGTCATAATTTAACTCTCCTCATTTTCTTTGGCTTCGCCATCGATTTTTTCATTATCCGTGGATTCTTTTTCTGAATCCTCGACTTCTTCAGCTTCTGCTGTTTCCTCTTCAGCTACTTCAGCTTCTGCTGTTTCCTCTTCAGCTACTTCAGCTTCTGCTGTTTCCTCTTCAGCTACTTCAGCTTCTGCTGTTTCCTCTTCAGCTACTTCAGCTACTTCAGCTTCTGCTGTTTCCTCTTCAGCTACTTCAGCTTCTGCTGTTTCCTCTTCAGCTACTGGTTTTTCTTCTGGCGTTCCACCACTCGCTTCAATGAGAGCAGATAAGGCAAAAGCGAATTTTTGGGGCACTGCATTGAGCAAGCTAGCAAACTGTTGCAATGGTGCAGCAATCCCGCCTGCAAGACGAGCAAGGAGTTCATCTCTTGGAGCAATCTTTGAAAGTGCTATGATCTCATCTGTTGTAAGCAACCCACCATCTAACATCCCACCCTTAATTACCAGATTTTCATTTTTCTTTGAGAAATCTGTAAGTGCTTTCGCAATTGTTACTGGATCACCGGGAGAGCCATCTGGTCGCGTTCCGGTAAAGGCAATAGCTGTGGGGCCAACAAGTAATTCTTCTATCTCTAGGTTCAGTTCTTTAGCAGCAAATCGGACTAGCGTGTTTTTGTAGACTTTGTATTCGCCTCCAGCTTCTCGCATGGCTTCCCTTAGTACTGCCATGTCCGTAACATTCAATCCTCGATATTCAGTCAGGACAACTGCGTCAGCATTAGAGAATTTCTCTTGTACCTCAGCAACTATGGCTACTTTTTCTGGATTTGGGTCTCCCACGGAGATCCTTTCTTTTCATTCTCCAAAAAAATATTGGAGCGTCGCACAAGGCAAACGCTCCAGAGATCTAGATGGTTTACCTCCACCGGCGAATGTAACCATTCCTTAAGCACAATGTGCACCGAGTTTCTACGGCATATATTTTGTTCTCTTAGACCATACCGTCAAAATCTGATGTCACAACCTTTAGAGACAGTTCAACTATATTTTCAGCGCATTAATATTAAAGACTGTTTTCATCAATCTTTATACCAGGTCCCATAGTTGAGCTCACGACAACTTTTTTAAGATATTTCCCTTTTGAGCCAGATGGTTTAACTCTTTGTAGTTCTTCAATAACTGTCTCAAAATTTGCAAGGAGAGAAGCTTCGTCAAAACTTGCTTTACCTATCGGAACTTGGACGTTACCGAATTTGTCTGTCCGATATTCAACCATCCCACCTTTGAATTCCTCAACGGCTTTCGCAACGTTGTTCGTAACCGTTCCCGTCTTAGGGTTCGGCATAAGGCCCCTTGGCCCTAATACTCGTCCTAGTTTCCCAACTACTGGCATCATCTCTGGAGTTGCTATAGCAATATCAAAGTCAAAATTTCCTTTTTCGATCTGTTCGGCCAAGTCAGAATCACCAACAAGGTCAGCGCCTGCTTCTTTCGCTTGTAGTGCAGCTTCTCCTTGAGCAAAAACGGCGACTCGAACATCTCTTCCAGTCCCTGAGGGAAGAGCAACCGTTCCTCTAACCATTTCTTCAGCTTTTTTAGGATCTACTCCCAGACGACAAACTAATTCAATCGTTTCATCAAATTTAGCTTTAGCTAAGTTTTTTGAAAGAGCTAACGCTTCTGAAGGAGCAAACAATTCTTCCCGATCGAATGAACTCACCGCATTGTTATATCGTTTTCCACTTACCATTTCGAACCTTTTCCTTTCTATAGAATCTTTTTGATTCAATCATTGGGTTCTCCCTCTATTTTAAATTTTTAACTTGCCGAGGTGTTCAAGCTAAAAAGGTTTTCTAACGTACTTCAATCCCCATACTTCTTGCTGTTCCTGCAACTTGAAGTTTTGCTTGGTCCAAGTCTTTAGTATTTAAATCAGGAAGTTTGGTTTCTGCGATTTCTGCTATTTGTGCATCTGAAACAGAACCAGCCATTTCTCTGCCGGGATTTTGGCTTGCTGTATCAAGTCCAGCTGCCTTTCTGAGAAGAAATGAAGTAGGGGGCGTTTTGGTTATAAAGGAAAAAGTTCGATCTTCATAGATCGTGATTTCAACAGGAACAACTTGTCCACGCTTGTCCTCAGTTTTAGCATTGTACTCTTTGCAGAAATCCATAATGGCAATACCGTGTGGACCTAAGGCAGTTCCCACAGGCGGAGCAGGCGAAGCCTGACCGGCCGGTATCTGGATTTTTACTACTGCAGCAACTTCTTTTTCTGCCATTCTTATCACTCCTGAATAAATTTTCAGCAGACGTCAATATACCTGTAAATCTCGTGAGTGCTTCATTCATACCACCGAATCTTTTTAAACCTGAGATTCTGAAACTAATTAACTGGCTAAAGAGTCTGCTACTAAAACATGACTTGCGTCGCTCGCACTAGAACGTTCTTCTATCTCAATTGATAAATTCTTAATTGTTCGGCTAGCTGTTTCGGTGAAAAAAGGTGGGTAAATCGCATGAGCCAAACAAGCTAATCCTGATTTCATAAGTGCAGCCGCGACTTTCATAGCAAACTTAAAGTGAGCTCCGTACGTTTCTCCAACTGTTGCAGGATGCGAAGTAAATCGTTTGCTAAGTCCCATACAGTTACATTAACGCAATACCCGCGCATATATATATTAAATAATTGCAGTATAAACCTTTATTTTAATCTATATAACCGTTATTAACTGTAATTACGCAATATTATTCTAATCATGGATATTATTGATAAAAAAATTATTGAATTGCTTCAATTTGACGCTGGCTTATCTGCTAGGGAAATTGCAGAAAAGGTCGGCTTAACTCCAGCTCCTTGCTGGAGAAGAATCCAACGATTAGAAATCGAAGGAATCATCTCTTCACGAGTCGCACTCATTAATCCTAATAAGGTGAATCTTTCTGTTGCTGCGGTTGTTGAAATTCGCACTAACCGGCATAACGCTGACTGGTTACGGCAATTTACATCAGCACTAGAAAAATTTCCTGAAATTGTTGAAGCTTACAGAACTAGTGGAGAAGTAGATTACATGCTTCGAGTTGTTGCCCCAGATATGGAAACATATGACCTTTTCTACAAGAAACTCGTAGAAGAGGTTGATCTATACGATGTCAGAAGCCATTTCGTAATGGAGGAGATGAAGAAAACAACTGCGCTGCCATTGCAATATTGCTTAGCAAATTGATTTACCTAGTTTATAGTTTTGCTACTTGAGCAAATTCCAATTCAACTGGCGTCTCTCGTCCAAAGATATTTACCAAGACTTTTAATTTAAGCTGATCTTCATTTATCTCAATAATTTCTCCAGAGAAATCAGCGAATGGCCCTTCTTTAACTCGAACCGTTTCCCCTTCTTCATATCCCATTCTTGGTTTAGCTCGTTTGACAGCTTGTCCATCCGCTTCACCTTCAGTTCCAAGGAAATTCTCTACCTCTTTCCTAGGAAGAGGTGTGGGTTTGTTTGAAGCGCCGACAAAACCAGTAATTCCTGGAGTGTTCCGAATCACATTCCAAACCTCATCGTTCATTCTGCATCGGACAAGAATGTAGCCAGGGAACATTTTTTTCTGGACTTCTACTCTTTTTCCTTGTTTAAATTCAACAACATTTTCAAGTGGAATCACTACTTCGTGAATTGAATCTTCTTTATTCATCGATTGGATACGTTGCGCAAGATTCCCCTGAACTTTGTTTTCATAACCTGACTGAGTATGAACCACATACCATTTCCCAGGACGGTCATATGGGCTAACAACCTTTGGTGCTTTGTCTTCTTTCTCAAAAATCAAACCTTCTTCGGAAACGGCGTCTCCGCTCTCACCGTTACTGTCAACTACGTCAGTCACAACGGGTGATTCTTGATCAAGTTTTTGTTCTTCAGCATCAAGCAATTGTTCAAATTTGGAATCTGTTTCAGATCCTAAATGGTTATCTTCTATTTCTTCATTGGTGGCAATATTATCCATTTGTTCTTCTCATTTTCTGGGGGTTTTCAACGTTCAAATAGCTTAAGCAAGCCTTCACCAAATCCCCAATCCATGAAAGCAATCATTGAGGTGACGATGACTAACGTAACTAGAACGACGATTGAGTAATTTATAACTTCTGATCTTGTAGGCCAAGCAACCTTACGTAGTTCAGCTCGAACTTCCCCAATGTATCTGCGGAAGCCAACACGTTCTTCTTGTTGTTGACGCCCAGCAGGCTGGCGTCTAGTAGCTATAGGGGTACCATCTTCGCCGATTTCGCCTCTTTTTTGTAATGCTCTTTTTTGTTCACGATTTAGGGACATAACTGTTCCTTGTTGCCGATTCGTTTCATTTTAATTCTATTTTATTCTTTAGGGTTTCATGCAAATTCGCAGGGCAGGAGGGACTCGAACCCCCAACCGCCGGTTTTGGAGACCGGTGCTCTACCAATTGAGCCACTGCCCTAAAGGATGACTTTCAGAGGATACCACCGTAATTCCTGTTTAATCTTCCAAATCGTTGATAGCTTATGTTCTTTTTGAATTTCCATATTTCACTAATCCAAAAAATTATGGAGAATCTACTAATCGCTGCATAACTACTACATCTAACCATCTTCCAAATTTTCGTCCGGTTTCTTTCTCTCTCCCAACTTCTTCAAATCCCGCTTTAGCGTGTGTTTTAATAGATCCCTTAGATTCTCCACTGATTCTTGCAATAACTGTATGGAATCCATGCTCTGATGCTTTCGCTATTAACGCCTCTAGTATCGATAACCCGATGCCCTGCCCCTGGTTTTCGGGACGCACATACACAGAATCTTCCACCGTTGTGCTGTAAGCAGGTCTTTTTTGATACCTAGATAGTGATCCAAATCCAATGACTTGTCCTTCTAACTCAGCTACAACAACCACATGAGCTCCGGATCTTTCTGTTAACCATTTACGTTGTTCTTCAAGACTGCGAGGGGTTAGGTCA
>Ga0315331_10002175_pt1 | contig 14892 bp, 20 predicted proteins | sample M160m34915metaG_FD_203456 | JGI IMG/M metagenome (GOLD analysis project Ga0315331, IMG submission 203456) | Ammonia-oxidizing marine archaeal communities from Monterey Bay, California, United States - M1 60m 34915 | ecosystem: Environmental > Aquatic > Marine > Intertidal zone | place: USA...
TTGGTTCCAAGTATTACTATACTCATCATATCTAATGAATGATCTATCATCTTTCTGTAGAGATACACCAGTGTACTGAGCGATAACCATTGATTTGAAACCAGTGGCTTTCAAACCATTTGCCCAGATACCACAAATACCCCATGTAGATCTGATGGAGCAGTTGAATACGTATGGAGATGCAGATTCAACAGAGTCAACTTCTGCTAATGCTAGTGCGTTACCACCTAGTGCAGGTGTTGTGCCAGTATCAATAGTATTACCTGCTGCAATACCAGTACCAATTGCACTAACAACTTCTGCTACTTCATAGGTAAACTTACGAGGATCATTCTCATCAATACGTTTGATGGGGAAGATACCCTCAAGTACACTATCAATTTCTGTATTAGAAATAGCAATAAATTGACCAGCAAAATATCCATGGTCAACTTTAGTTGTTACTTCAATTTCAGATGTAGATGCAGGGATACTAGGGATAGTTGTAGCATCATTAAACTTAAATGATTCAACGACTCTAGAGTCAGACAAAGGTCCAACAATTCTGTTCTCTTGAACTCTAGCAGAAAACTCACCAGGATCATCGATTGTAGGTTGATATGATGAGAATCCCTTAGCAATCTTTCTGTAGAATAGAGACAACTCTTCTGCGTCTGCGTATTCAAATACAGTTAGTTTATGGTGAGAATAGTTTGGTGCTGCTTTCTTAGTGAAGTCAGTAGGATCATAGTATACTTCACCAGTTCCTTCTACGGAATTGAATAGAGGAGATTCAGCAGATGTTTGTCCATCTTTAATAGTGAACTGCCAGAAGTAACAACCACCAGTTACGTTAAAGATTGCAGAGCGAGGAATTTCACGTTCCGTTGTTGTAGGGTCAGGAACGAATAGAGGTCTTACAACAGTTCTTCTTAGGTCATAACCAACAAGTGATGAACCACGAGGAATAATGGCACCACCTTCAGTGTTGTTAAATTTATAGAGTATGTTATCAGGATTAGAAATATCAAGTATACTATCATCAGTCCATGCATTTGATGCTTGATCAAATCCAAATACATCGATTCCTGTAGTATCAGTAAGACCAGGTCTGTTATCAATATAATGGATGCCAGGCATCAACATGATACTGAACTGGTCAAACCTATCATTGTTTGAACCAGGTAGATAAGAGTATCTTGCAATCTCTAGGAATGCTCTCTGAATACTCTTAAATGGTGTTACAGGTGAATTACCTCTGTTTGATAACGCATCCGTTGCGTTAAAATCATCAGGTGAAACATAAAGATACTTACCAGTTTTACTGCTGATAAGATTATCCAAACGTGTTAATGGCATGACCTACTTCTATACTTTATCCTCGGATTTATTTATACCAGTTAACAACTGAAAATACTGTGTGGTTCTATGATTTCTTTATGTGAGGATTTGAACCCTATGGCATAACAACGAGTTCGGGTAGCTCTACATACCCATTCTGTAGTAATCTATTGCAGTTTGAACATATTGGAGCACACTTATCTATTTCTTCCTTCAATGTCTTGTAACTAGCATACTGCAATAACTTCGATACACTATATTTTTGAGGTTCTGGATCCACATGAATAAGATCCATTACCACAGGATTAAAATCTTTATTGCATATTATACAAGGATGCTTCTTTGCATCCTCTACTATCTGCTTTCTCCTCTTATGACTAATTTGATTTGCTTTACGAGTCTTTGAATTCTTTCTAGCCCACTCACGCTGATATTTACGATTTTCTTCTTTATTTTTGTAAGGCATATCAAGGTTACTTCTCTAACACATATGTAGATGTAGTGTAGTTGTTCTCTCAGAGTAACCATGATATTAACTGAATTGTGTGGTGGGTGAAAGGATTACATTATACCTTCACTGAGAGGGAATCACTAATGTGAATAGTAGGACTCTCAGACTTTCGGACCCTATGGTAAAGGTTCTGCGATACGCAGCGGGCACCACCCCTGTCCTAATATACAATACGCCGTGCCTCCACAAGCGTTATTCTGTCACACCCTTGTCGAACCCGTCGATTCAACAAATATATTATAGCATAAAAAAAGAGGGTGTCAACCCCCTTTTTAATTTAATCATCAAGTGTCAGGATTCGTTGATGTTCTGTTGCGGTAAGAGACACCATAGTAGATACTAACTGAGGATTCTTTCTTGCATAACCCTCACCAAGTCTAGCATCAACACTTTGTACCGCATGGTATAAGTATTGATCTGTAAGAAATTCTGCTTCATCACGAGTTGTCATATGTTTGTATATGTAAGACTCTAATATCATAGCATAAAAAAAGAGGGTGTCAACCCCCTTTTTAAATTTAATTAATCTTCTGTGTTTAATCTGCTGACCATTGATCTTCTTTCCTCATCAGCAATATAATTGATGTTCATGGTTCTCTTTCTCTGACGACCTTGCTTAAACATCTCTGTCTTGACATGATCTACTGCTCTTTTAATCGCTTGGTAGGTTCCTTTTTCAACTTCCCACTCACCCTTCTCTGCTTTGATACAGTAAGTGTCTGCTATTTTTAGCAAGTGATGTAGTTTAGCATTGGAAACGCTTGTGGTTGGTCCTTTAGCCATAGTTTTGTATTGTGTACTGTAGTATTATACCATAAAGAAAAATAATGTCAACACCATTCTGATTCGTATTTTCTGAATCGTGCAATCTGCTTGCCCACAAACTCAGAGTATTTAACCTTAAACTCTTCCATCCACTCATCTCTACTAATACGATCTCTTAGAATGACCTTACCTTCTTTATTTCTTTTGGGTTGTAGGAGACCACGACCCTGATTACAAATTTCATAAACTACCTCCTCGATATAAACTTCTTGAGTTGATACCAAAGTGAGTAGTCCATCTTCATTCCTGTATTCAATAAACAAGAACTTAAGATTGTTACTTGGATCCCTCAACCACTGATTAACTTCAGCAGTACAGAGACGACCTTTGTTCTGTTGTGATAGAAGGTTATCAGTTTTTACATTGATACCTTCATTCTTGGTGATCCAAACATCAGCATACTTTTCTCGTTTTGATTTCTGTTCATAACCAAAATAGTCTTGTACTTCTGCTTGAATGAACTCCGCTGCTTCTGCGTTAGGAGTGATCTGATAGGTTTCTTTAAGATTGTACGGAAGCATCTTGTCTAGTAAAATTAAATGGACCCCAATCAGATCCCCATACTTTCGTATGATTATCAACGTGGAGACCTCTGTCTAAAACACTGTAATGCTCTTTAGAGAGTTTTACTTCATTCGCAACATAGGTCTTTTGGGCACCACGTTGAACATAACATTCACATCCATCGTTCTTACCTTCAAAGGAATACTTTCCCGTTTGTTTCATAATATGATCACAACCTTCTCGATATGTTAAAACATCATCGGTAAGGTTTTCTAGATTTTGACACCCAACATATAAACTGGGGTTTACAATCTCATAATTTTTAAGGCGAATGAATTCACCCTCATCAATTACGTCAATAACAAATTGTCTGTAAGGACGATTCAAAAGATAATTGTATGCTTGCTCACCATAAAACCTGTTGTCTTTAACTCTACGATGTGTAACACGAATGTGTGCATAACGAGTAGGATGACTCTGTGCTTGACGTCTGTTAGCAAAAGTGCCTTCAAATAATTCAAGAAAAGTGTTCATCAGGTAATACTTCAGGGTTAATTAGGTCTAAGTCAAACAATACTGGATGACATTCTTCAGCAGCCAAGTAATCAGAGAACCTAAGAATATCATCTAAGGTATAACTTTCATTGATTGCTGCTTCAGATAACACCCACTTATCTTCTCTCTGATCCTTTTCAAGGGAATCAAAGGCGAATGGTATGTTCTCTACATAATACATCAAAACTGGATCGTTGTCAACAAAGACATGTTTTTTACTGACCCTATACCTGTTAAAATTACCCATTGCCAAAGTTTCGCTTGGTAATATTTAACTAAGTAATATAATATAAATTGCCTGAGACAGAAATTCTGTATCCATCTGATGTGTAAAATGGAGATACAGAATGATTTAAACCAGCAGGGAACAAAGCAAAATCACCTACCTTTGCTTCTACAGCATGATTAGTTATCCCACCTAACATGTTAATATAGTGGAACTGAAACTTACCACACTGTGCTTTATTAGATTTCTTTGCAAGTGGTATCTGTCCCTCTTCCTCATATGAAAAAGGAATATCAATCCACATAACAAAACTAAACACACCATCATGATAATGGATTGGATTAAACTCTGTTTTCTTTTGATAATTAACCCACATGGTACCAATATCAATAACACGATCTGAAGTGTTTACCCTCATAGAGTCAAGATAATTCCAACGTTCAGTATAATCACGAACGTTTTGTAGAATATACTCTCTAACTTCCTGATCAATTAATTTAGGATTAATATACCACTCTTCCTCTAACTGTCCAGCAAGTTTATCATTCTGAGATTTACCAAAGTCTTTTGCTGCTGAACATAAACTACGAACTTTCTTTACAACACTATCAGGCATTTCATCAAAGATAAATCCGTAGTTAGGAAATTCAATATGCTTCATTTACGAATAGGTTTGGGATAAACCTTAGATTTCATTGTTCTTTTGATGTACTCTTTTAATTCAGGAGTCTCTTCCCACTCCCATGTCTCCTCACGACCTTTCTTATCAATTTTAGTGAATGTCTTCTTCATTGTTATATTCCTCTAGTGTATCAAGTAAAAATGATGAATCGATGAGATTATCTATACCAGCAAGCATATCAGCAATGTGCTTACTAACATAAGGTTTCTCACTCCTTGCAGCGAATGCTAATGCATTACGCATATGTGATTGTGCGTCTCTTAAAGACTCTTCTACGGTTTTAGTGAGGGTCATACTTTTGAATAACAGAGTAAACAATTGCTGTACTAATTAGAATAATACAGATGATGGGTAAAAGTAAGTGCATAACGATTCTGTGGTCGTGCATCCATTTTACCCAATTTTATCTATATTGTCAAGTATCTTCTATCTCCTCGACATCCTCTAGTTCAGTTATTGCATCAACAGGAACAGGATTACCATTAATACTATACCAGTGTTGATCCACACCAATACTATCTGGTTTAACACCCAGATACTGAAGTTCGGGAAAATTGTATTCACGTATCATCGCCTGTAAGCGATAATGCATTAATTCGGATTGTGTTGGCATTAGTCTCTCTGTCTCCAATCGTCAGATCTTTCTTGGTGGAACCAGTCTACCACATCTTCTGGAGATCCGAAACCCCTACGGTGATTACTTGAATCGGGGTCTCCAATATTCAAGTTATTCAGAAAAGAATCTGTTGGATCTGTACTTAATCTTCTTGCTTGATTTAACATACCTCTTGCTGAAGTATTTGATTTTGCTAATTTCTGTGCCCATATCATATCATCTATACTTACTTCACTGCCAGAAGCAATGTCTTTGCATATGCCTTCTAAGCGAAGGCGGTATTGAGTTGATAGCATATTAGAATTCAATTCCCAAATATTTAGAATAAAAAAGGGAGTCCGAAGACTCCCTGTTATTATATCAAATTAGACTGAAGTGTGCAACTTAGAAGCTGTACTTAAGTCCTGCTTTAGCACCGTATCCACGGTCAACGTTCTCTACGCCTGATCCAACGAAAGAAACTTCACCGTATGCACCAAGTCCTTCAGTTAGACTTGCACCGATACCTGCCTTACCAGAAGGAACTGTATCACCATCAGCACCATCAGGAGCTGTTACAGTTGCACCGCCTTGTACGTAGTATGAAGCAGTTTCGCCAAGAGAACCATCCCAACCAATGTGAAGGTCTGTGTTAGTACCAGTATAATTTGTACCAGTCCAACCAGAGTTAGCTTCAACATTCACGTAAGGACCAGCAAAAGCTGCACCAGCGAGAAGGAATGGAGATGCTGCTATTGCAGCGATTGTTGATTTGATAGACATGTTTGTTTTTACCTTGTAATTTACTTGCGGAGTGATTACCCGCAGATGGAGAACCGATTTCTCGATTGCTTGAAAATTATAGCATATGATGCAGAGGGCGTCAAGTGATTTATTAAAAGACTTGATACTATTCTCTGCTGCTATAAAAGTAATTTATGATACATTTACCCAAAAATCAAGGGGGCTTGTGCCAGTTGGTCAATGAGTATATCTTACCATTGTCATAAGTTTTACTTATCAATCATCGTCTGAATCATCGTCTTCGCTTCTGAATACTAGCAATTCCTCTCCATAAGCAACTCCTTCCATCTCAGGGTGAGGTGCTGGTAATACGGTTTTCTCTCTACGTCTTCTGGGATTATTGACTTCATTAAAATCTTTAAGTGTTGATACCATCATAGTATACATGAATGCAAATGTTGCTCCCATGAGACTAACGAACATTATCAAGTATATTGTGACGGTGAGGTCGTTCATTTGCGTGTAATCCAGCGAGGTAAGTAAAATATTATGAAAGATAATGTCCAGAAGGTTATCAATGCCATTATGTGTAGTATTCTACTTGAGTTTACTATTAAACCAATAGTCACGAGTCCCATCCAAGTATAATCAAGTGTGCCATGGAATCTATACCATACATTAGCACCATACTTTTTAATAAATTTATCTCTTTGTCTTGCGAACAAAGGTGATACGTGTCTCATCATAACAAATCCTTCATTGAAGAACATGACGAAGAATCCAATCCAAAAAATCATAGTTTTTAATTAAGTAAAATTAATGCACCTGTAATGTTGACTGTACCAGCAGCAGTGATATTTGCAGCACCACCTGCAGTAACTGAGTAATTCAATCCTGCTGTGCTGTCAATAAAGTCTGCAGAGGTATACTTCTGTCCACCAATAACAGTTTTGACAGAGTATGCTGAGTCTCTTGCTTTGATCAATGGTGGTACTGGTACACCACCAGCAACAATATGTTGCTCTATACCACCAATCCACTGTTTATAGTCACCCATAATTGAGTGGTTGACGTGACCTGGAGAAACAATATTTTGTGATCCTCTAGGATCAAATTGGATAGCAGTTTGTTCACTGACACCAAATGTCATCTTCTGACCAGTAATAATCTCCTTATCGTTATCGGTAACTCTTTCAATAGTACCAGCATTCATGTATATAGCACCACCGCCATCAGTTCCTGATTGGATATTAACCTGAGTTTTACCAATCAGTAATAATTCTTCGGATGCTTCTATAATAATCTTCTGTGCTCGGATGAATCTTTCACCACCTTTGGTTTGTTCAACATAATCACCCTCAACCAGAACGTTTAATGCTTGACCTTCTTTATCATCACCTGCCATGAACTCTAGATCAGATCTATATTCATGCTTTGCTTGATAACCCCAAGTATGAACACATAGTTTACCACTACCAGGTCCCTTCTCTTTGTTTCTTTGACCTGTAATAAGTTTAATGCATCCTAGACTATCTTGGACTATTGAACTGGCATCTGGTCCATCTATGCGTAATGCACCAGATACACCATCTGGTAATAGTCTCTCATATATCTCTGATTTTGTCAAACATCCTTTATGCCATGTTAAAAATTTAGGATTATCAGTTAACTCCTGTGTTTCATCTGGAGTTGTGGGTTTTGCAATCGTAGTTGCGTATTGAGATGCAGGTTTAGTCATTATGGGCAATCAACGTAACGACCAGTTCCAATCTTAGTAGAACCAATATTAGCAAGTGTTGGAGTATCTAGACATGCTAGTGATGGGAGTAATTTAGCACCATAACCTCCTCCACCTACAATAATAATCTCAGGGAATCTATTATAGGTAGTTACTTTATCAAGTGGTCTAGCACCAATAACAAATCCAGTCTCAGGATCAATGATTGCTTCTGCAGCATCTTTGACACCATCAACATAGATGGTTGGTTTTGAAGTATATCCTGCACCTGGTCTTATTACTGTGTAAGTATCAACGATACATCTCTTTTGGTTATCATCCTGTAAGTTCTTCTTATATCCATATCCAGGAGATTTAATTCTAATCTCAGTTAAAAATCCATCTTGATCTAGTAGAGCAGTTCCTGTTGCACCAATACCCTCACCAACAATGAAAACATATGGTGGTTCTGCCCATGGTGAACCAGGATTAGATACAGGAATATCAATGATGCCACCATTATCATCAGTAATAATATCTGGTGTGCTAACAAATGGTTGAGTAAATGGAACAGTTACTGTAGAAGGATCATCTCCAACACCCTCATCAAAATCCTCAGTGGGAGTAGTAATAATAACATCAACGAAAGCACCAGTTCCATTAACAGTAAACCTTAAAATTTCTGCATCTTCTACAACTCCATCTTCTTCTATACCAACTGTTGCAGAACCTTGATTATTATTGATAGTAAAACTACCAGTTGTACTGCCACCAATAATATCATCAGCATCAATACCATTACCAGTTAACGTGAAGTATAATCTACTTCCATTATCAATATTTTTAGTGAAGATATCATACCTAATAAACTCACCCTCTGGACATGTATTTCTATCAGCAGTAACACTGACTTGAGGTTCTAATGGGAGTCCAGTGTTATCATCAATATTATCATCATCAAGATCTTCACCACCATCATCAGTAATAACATCTGTAGGAGTACCAGTCACTTCTTCTGTAAATGTTTCTCCAATATCACTGAATGGATTATTATTTGGTGATCGATATGGATTTCTGTTATCCTTTAATGCCTGTTCTGTAATAGTACAAATAGCAACATTCTTCTTAAATCTTGTCTGAACATCAGAACCTTCCATTGGTGTGTTCTTTCTAATAAGAACCATAAACTCTTCATCTTGTTCACGCTCAACTGATGTAAGAGTTCTTACTTGAATATCCTTAAACATTTCACCTGGTGCGAATCCTACAATATCATCAACAGGAAGATAATCAGTATTCTCTTCAGCAGTTCCCTGATATTTTAAAGTCTTGAATGTAACTGACGATGCTACTTCTCTATATCCACTACGAGTTACCCTGAAACGTGCAATATCACCTTCATTTACAGTTATATCTTGAATATCATATACAATTCTCTTATCTTGCTTAACACCTTTATTATCACCAGCCTCTGGTGTCGTTGAGTCTGGAATACTACCAGTATATGTTCCACCTTTAGGAACACCACCAGTAAATCCTACAGTTGTGATACTTAAACTCTTACCTTTGAATGCATCACCACAAACATACTGAGTATAATCAGCACCTGTTGATGGAAATAAATTATCAATACTATCAAGTAGATTATCTAAGAAGTCACCTTCCTCTTTTGGTGTTGATCCTCCATTAGTACAGACCTGTTTAGTATCACTACATGATCTGTCTGGTCCTGAGCAAGTAATTCCTAGAAGACTTAATACCTTATTGATTGCTTGACCGATCATATCAAGTGGTTTTGCTATAGCACCAAGAATAGATTGCAATGGACCTAAAATTGAACTTAGTAATTCAGTCATCAATGAATTGATCTTAGACATGATACCATTAACTAATGCATCAACCTGACATGCAACAGACTGATAGACCTGTTGGATTAGACTCATTAGAACATTGGTTAACCATGCTTCCAATCTGTCACCAAGATCAGCAATAGAACAACCCAGTTGCTTTAGCAGGTTATTAAAGAACTCAGTAACAGGTGTCAATGCATTACCAGTATCTGAAGGGTGTAATAATGCTTTGATAAGATTTTTTACTGCTTTACTAATAGTCTCAATAACAAATCCCTTTATCCTAGCAACAAACTCATTAACAACAGTCATTGCCTTATTAACATAACCTCTTGCTATGCTAATACTATCATAGAACTCACCAGTTGCTTCGTTAACAAGATAAGTTCCAACATTACCATTATTAGCCTGTACTGCAGCAAGAAATTCTCCCATGATATTTGTCATCGATGACATCATATCTTCTTCATCACATTTCTCTGCTTTACCTTGACACCAATCCTCTGATTGTGGTAGACCATTCTTCAATGGTGCAATCTTTGCTGGTGGTACTCCTACCCTCTCATTACCGTCTCCATCTTTTGTTCCATCAGATAGTCCACCAGTAGCAGTGTTCTTATCTGTTCCTTTTTGAATTGGTTTACCAACCTTCTGTATATTAAGTTGTCCAACTGCTGTAGTAAACGGTTTTGTTTCTGGTGTCCTTTCTACAAAGACTTTAGTTGCACCAGGAGTTTGTCCAATAGAACCCATGATAATGGGTTTTTGTTTCTCAGTAGTATCAATATAGAACCCCATCACCCAACAACCAATCTCTAGTTGTGGGTGTGCTCCACCACAATTACCAGGAATAAATGGTGCTGTAACAGGCATCATCACAGTTGCCCATGGCAAATCATCAGTCCCAAGGATTTCAGGATCGCCAGGATGATCCCCGACAATCCTTACCTTGAATCTGTAACCGCCTTTGTTGTTCTGTTCATCAGAAGCGGTTCCTTCAATTTGACCGACCCACCATTGGAAACCATCTTGTCCAATCCTTTGGGAAGGTATTAAATTTGATAATACCTGATCCATATTAATTAATCATCATAGACTAAGCACTCAGGCTCGTCTGGATGCTGATCACACCATAGTTCTATTGTGTTAGGATCGTGATGGTCTCCTGCTTTAATCTCTGATGCATGATGAGAAACATAATCTTCTAAGTCATGCAATTCGCCTTCAATATGACGACGCATCTGTGGATTAGTTGTAGGATCTTGTAAGATCTCTTGGTCTTTTTGTATGTGGTCTTCTATGCTTTTCATAGTAGATAGTTACCTCTGTTTTTATTTAGTGCCGTGGTTGGAATCTATGTCACCGTGAGAATCTCTCGCTAACCTTAGTGTAGTCACGAATCTTCCATTGGTAGATTCAGTAGAATTGTAAGTATGTGTGACTTCCTCAATCAAGTAGACTCCACTACTTTCTTGATCATATGGTTCACCGCTCGCTTGTACTGTTGGTACTTTATTAACAAGTTTGATATCAATCTTGTCACCTGCACATATTCCTGAATTACCAGGAATTACAATTTCAGCTAACTGATTCCTAAGCAATTCATAACGCATAAGAGACTGAGCAGCATAGTGTTTGTGAAAGTCACAAAATTCACTTGGATTTTCTGCTCCGTCTTCTTCATCGTATGAAGCAATATCGGGATCATTGTACCACGATTCATGATCCAGTATACTAGATATAATCCGAGTTGGGTAGTCAGACACCGTTCTGTCAGCATCTGCTGTTTTAATGACTGATGGTGTATTTTGAGATCCTAGGTGAGGCATGGTTTTATAAGCATCCTCTAGACTATACATGAATTCGTGATATTGTCCAGTAGAATGATTGAAAAATACCATCAAAGAAGAATATTTACCTTTCCTCAATGATTTCATGACATCTACTTCAGACTTAAATACTGCCTGTGATATAGTAAACCTATCATCAGCACCATCCGACTGATTTGCTGGTTTCTCAATATATTCTCCCCAAGTGTCCTGATCATTCTTTGCTAGTAATTTGTCTACTGAAAAGAAATTATATCCTCTCTTAGTCTCATAAAAGAAGAATCCAGCACTACCAGTAACCTTTTGTCTTTCATTCTTAGATTTAGTCGTACCACTTATCTTTCCACCTCTTGCAATAGATTTGACTGCAATAGTAGAGGCAATATCAAAAGGTCTTCTATTATTAGGAAGAAACTTAAATTTGAATTCTGTTGGTTCGGAAAATATTTCTTTTTTAGTACCCAACTCATTTAACATTTCTATAATGATAGAATCACCAGTTCCGTTTAAGGGTTTAATCAATCTAGTATATTCATTATTCAATGCTTCTTCTGAAATCAAACCCAAAGTATATGCTTGAGTTTGATTCTTAGCATAACGATTGCCAATCTTCCATACTATTAGATCATATACAACTGGATCATCAGAAGAACTAGTCTCAACAATGACTCTAACAGTCTCTCCACCTTGAATAGGTAGATCGTTCAATAATCCAGCACTATCAGCAATAGTAAGTGTAGCAGCAACAAATGGACTATTTAAACTCTCAACATAAGAGAATGTATTGACCATCTGTTTAATCTCATATGCATTATTACTACCAACAGAAGTAATGGAAACACTTCTAAGAGAAAAATCAGTAATATTTTGGAATTCTTTTGTCATAAGTTAGCAATATTGACTTTTTGATACATTTCTGTTCCAGTACCACTCATACTAATTCCAGCACTAACCCCATTAGGATTAACACCTTGTTGTTCTCCACCACCACCAGAATAGTAATTATTAACAACAGTATTACCACCACCCTGTTTTTCATTCATAGAAACTGATGCAGATGACGCAAGTACCTGATTTGAATTATCTGGTGTTGCAGATGTTGCCATGAATGGAGTAGAAGAATTGGAAGATACATTGGAAATATTTCCCATATCAGTAATAGTGGTTGATGCTTTGCTGGAACTATTACTATTGACATATGTTCCACCATCTCCACCTGCCTTAAGATTATCTATTTGTTTTTGATATTCTGCTTTAGCTTCTGGGGAAGCAGCTCTCTTTTGAAGGAACTTTAGTTTACTAATCTGTGTATTTCTAGTTTTATCCATAAACTCTTTACTTGGTGCTTCACCCATCTTAAGAGTTTCTTTTATACTACTAGCATTAGTGCTTTTTTCGATAACCTTCGTCAATGCATCAGCTTTAGGGTCATTTTTAGACTCTCCACCAAATGCAGTATCTGTTAATCCACCATCGTTACTAGTTTCAGCAACATCTTTCTTACCACCAAATAAACCACCAAACCATCCACCACCATTTTCTTTATTAGCACCAGTTGCACTATCAGCAATACCACCACCTAGAGTTGCTCCACCAAAACCACCAAGTAATCCACCAAGGATACCACCAATAGCAGCACCAGGTACTGCACCAACTCCACCAAACAAAGCACCAATAGCAGCACCAGCAGCTGCACCACCCTTTGCTCCAAGTGCAGCACCACCAAGACCACCAGCAACAGATCCACCAGTACCTATACCTGCTTGTAAATTAGTCTGACCTTCTGATTTTCTACCAGTAAACTCCATACCAGCAAATAGAGTATTAACAACGGCATTTCCTTTGCCCATGTTCAACAAACCTTTAGGTGGTTTAAATCCTTTCGGTAATGACAATCCTTTAGGTAATGACAATCCCTTTGGCATTTGGGGCAGTTTAAGACCTTTAGGTTTAAAGTTTGGTAATTTGGGAAGTTTTAAACCTTTAAAACCCTTAGGTTTAATATTTTTAACATTTGACGTAACATTAGGTCTATTAAATCTCTTGAATGGATTTTTAAATTTCTTTAATGGATTTTTAGAGTTTCTAATTCTATTTCCAGTTATATTAGGACGGCGAAGATTCATTAAGTCTAAACCAGTACCTAAAAGGTTTAATCCACCACCAAGTAGTCCACCAAGTCCACCACCTTGAGATTTCTTTTTCAAGTCTGTTGGTGATAAGAAACTAGATAACTTATTTCCTCCCTCTAATGATTTTTCTTCTTGTCTTGCTAATTGACGATTTAAAAGAGTTTCTTGTGCTTGTATAGACTCTTGAGATAGATTGGTATCATTCTTTATCTGATCTCCAGTAACGTCTACTAATTCTACAATTGCTGCTGTATTCCTATTCATTGCAGCAACGATCTCTGCACCAGAATCAGAAGAATCTCGCATACCACGAGATTTTTGGAAATCAGCAACTCTCTGTGATTTTGTTAGATATTCTCCAGAATCACTAACACCACTAGTTGCTTTTAAGAAGAAATTATCAGCACTTAATGGTCCACCACCAGCCATATTGATAAAAGTACCACCCTTTCTAGACCTTGGTGCATCTGGATCTGTTGTATTATTGTAATTGTTTTCTTTCTCATCAATGTTAGTAGGATTCTCACCTACTACAATCCTTTTTTCATTTAATTTAGTAAGACCACCTTTACCACCACCCAAAAGAGGTCTGTTTTGTGATCCTGATAACAAACCACCACCAATAGGATCCTGTGGTCCTGTTACATCTAACCTACCCTTACCTAACCCTCTATAAGTAGTATCTCTCTTATTATTAAATAAACCAGCAAATTTCTTCTGGAAGTTATTCCATAGTTTCTGTCCTTCCGTCTCAATCTTTTTCTCAAGCTTCTTCTGCAGCCAATTGGCCAAAGGACTTTCGCCTTTTACTGGGTCATAGGATAGAAAACCGTGTGCCATTACTGTTTTGCTGCTTTTTCTTGTTCTTGTTTAACCTGTTCTAGGTATTGCATGAGAAGACTAGTATAAACTTGTCTCTCCCATGGCATCATATTCTCAATTTCACTCAAATTGTATTTATGGTGCTGCATCAAGGCAAAATTTGTTTTATAGTACCCTTCCATTGTCATGTGGAAGAGTGCTATCCGAAAAAATTGGTTAAACCCTGTATTTGAAACTTATTATCAACACCTGTTTCTGGATTTTTAATAACAAATTCATGTTTCAGAACAGGAGAATCATCAAAGAATTTTCGTACATTCTCAAATTGCTTATTTGTCAATCCATCTAAGAATTGAACAAATTCTTTCTTAGAAGTAGTAGATGAGTCATATACCTCTTCACCATCATATATCTGATCAATACAAGATGCCATAATAGAGATTATATCGTCATTTGTCTGTTCTTTGCCAATAACCGAAACTTTAACAAATGCGTCAAATGATGGATATTTCATTATAATACCCATAGTGTCAGAAAGCATAATTTTGTTAGTATGCCCTTCTGGCTTGGTTACCTTAAC
>Ga0315331_10002176_pt1 | contig 14892 bp, 7 predicted proteins | sample M160m34915metaG_FD_203456 | JGI IMG/M metagenome (GOLD analysis project Ga0315331, IMG submission 203456) | Ammonia-oxidizing marine archaeal communities from Monterey Bay, California, United States - M1 60m 34915 | ecosystem: Environmental > Aquatic > Marine > Intertidal zone | place: USA...
CGAAAACCCAGAGGCTGAAATTGTTCTGCAGGCATTACGGGCCGGGGAATTCTGTATTACCGCCATGCCCAATGAGGTTTACGCGCTGACCGGGTTAAAGCTAAAAGCCCTGAGCCCGCTTGCCACGACCATGAACATTGAGCTGGCAAACGGGGCGGAAGGATATATCCCTCCTGCCGAGCAGCATTTTCTTGGTGGATACACCACGTGGCCCTCGGTCACCGCGGGGCTCGAGGTGGCAGCTGAGGGCAAGATCACTGCAACGCTTCTCGGCATGCTTGAGAGGATTTCCGGAAAAAAACGCAAGATTTACCGGGAGCCACAGGGTGCTTTTGCGCAGGCCATGCAACGGTTGCGCCCGGTCAAGAGCTGGTCGCTTGGCGGCCTTGAGCCGGGTGGGGATTTTGAGCCCGGGGTATTGTGCCATTTACCCGGTGTTTCCGGTGCCGGGTTTCCCGGCCAGCACAAAAGCCGTTGTGCGCACTTTGCCGGGGGTCGGGTGGTTACCAGGGCGGATCTGGGAGATGGATACTCGGTATCCCTTTGGTTCTGGAACGGGTTGCGCACAGGGGCCCGGCCGGTGACCGGTTATCTTTTCTCGAGAGGGGAGGCGGATAATCCCGAGGCCCCGGGGGATCATGTTGGCATTGGAGGCACAGCTCATGCGCGCGGCCGGTTAATTATTTTCAACGGCAACAAGGCCAATGAGCTGCTTGAGGGCAAAGAGGAACTGAAGAAAGACCAATGGTATCACCTGGTCTTTGTCCGTCGCGGCATGAATGTGGAGGCTTACCTCAACGGCAAGAGGGAGATCGCCGGAGAGTTAAGTCCAACCTACCTGGGGGCGCATGACGTTTTTATCGGCGGGCGCAACGATAATTTCGCCAACTTTGAGGGCCGGCTGGATGAGGTTGCCCTTTTCAACAGGGCCTTGGGCGCTGTAGAAGTAGGCGCCTTGTTTGACAGCGCGGGCATTGCCAAATTGCCGGATGTATCCCCGTTGTCGGCGGAGCAAAGCCTCCGGAAAGTGCATGTCCCGGAGGGGTTCAAGGCTGAGCTGGTTGCGGCTGAACCCATGGTGATGGATCCGGTCGCCATTGACTGGGCAGCTGACGGCTCGATCTGGGTGGCGGAAATGGCGGATTATCCCTCCGGGGAGAATGGCCATGCAGGAAGGATTGTGCGCTTAATCGATGTTGACGGTGACCATCGGCCTGATCAACGACAGGTACTCATCAAAGAGGTGAGTTACCCTACTGGCGTGATGGCTTGGGGCACGGGTGTCATCGTGACGGCGGGAGGGGAAATTTTTTACGCGAAAGACCTTGATGGTGACGGCAGAGCCGACAGGCGCGAGGTATGGTTCAGTGGCTTTATGGAGGGCAACCAGCAACTCAGGGTCAATGGCTTGCGCTGGGGGCTGGATGGCTGGATTTATTGCGCCAGTGGCGGGCACCATGCCGGGTTCGGCGTCAACACCCTTGTCCAATGCGTGAAAACCGGCAAGCAAGTGAAGCTTGGAGCACGTGATTTCCGGTTCCGCCCGGACGGGTCCTTTGAGCCGGTTTCCGGGCCTTCGCAATTTGGCAGGGTAAGGGATAATGACGGCAACTGGTTTGGCGTGCAAAATGCCCACCCACTCTGGCATTACGTTCTTGATGATCGTTATCTTGGACGCAATCCGGATGTGCCTGCTCCTGATCCCCGCAAGATGCTGCGAGGAACCCAGCCGGGGATCTTTGCCGCCAGCCAGGCACAAAAGCGTTTTCACGGGTTTGACCATGTGGGTCGCTATACATCCGCCTGTGGTATTTCAGTCTATCGGGACAACATCCTGTTTCCCCAGGTCGAGGGGCGGTTAACCGCATTTACCTGCGAGCCTTTTTCCAACCTCGTGCAACGACATGTGCTGAGAGCCCATGGAGTCAGCTTTAATGCACAACGTGCTGCTGACGGGAAGTTTGATTTTTTTGCTTCGGGGGATCGCTGGTGTCGACCGGTAATGTCACGCACGGCACCGGATGGTTCTTTGTGGGTGGTGGACATGTATCGTTACATGATTGAGCATCCGCAGTGGCTGCCGCCTGAGGGTAAAAAGGAACTTAAGCCCCATTACTACTCGGGGCAGGATAAGGGTCGTATTTACCGGGTCATCAGGGCGGGAGCCGAACATCCCTGGCGTCCTGCAACAGGCGATTCCCCCAACGGCATCGCAAGGGACATTTTGGACATGGAATCCTTCCGCAATGGAAAGCACTCAAAATGGGATGCGCGTCGCATTGAGTCTGCCATGAAGTCGGATAATCCGGGATTGCGACGCCTGGGCCTAAGGATGTCGGAAGCCCTGCCGGTTATTCCACAGGGCTTGATTGATGCGGCCAATGACCCTGATGCCAAGGTTCGCCTGCAGGCGGCATTCAGCCTGGGAGAATTCAAGGACAATAAGGCCGGCAAGGCACTGGTTGAGATTGCCCGCAGGGATGGCGCAGATCCACACATGGCTGCGGCAGTGTTGAGTTCCGCAGTTCCCCATTACAAGGAATTGCTATCTGCTGCCGGCGATTTTAGCGAGGCACTGGTTCTTGGCTTGATGAAAATGAGTGCAAAGGATCCTGACTTGGCCGGCAAAATAATGAAAAGCATTCTTGCAGGGCGGAAGGGGGCGGCGAAATGGCGCATTCTGGCTGAGGCACCGGCCGGCTGGCAGCGGCATGTCAATGCTCTGGCCATGAACGCGGCGGCTAATGAAAACAATAGCGATAAGGAGAGAGTTGCCGCCATGAGCATGCTGGGAAAAGGCAGTGGAAAAGGCAGCGTTAACCTTGCGGTCAAATTTCTTGGCGCAGACATTTCCCTGCCGTTGCAGGCGGCGGCGATCCTGATGCTCGGCAGATTGGAGGAGGCAGACCGGCTGGTTGATGAATGGCAACACCTTGGACCGGCAGGGCGTGAGGTGGCAGAAGGGGTGCTGCTGGCCAGGGAGGCTTCAGTCAACGAGTTGCTTGTGGGATTGGAGACGGGCAGGATGCAACCTGCAGAATTAAGTGCCGGAGGGCGCCAGCGGCTCCTGATGCACAAGTTAAGCTCCGTGCAGAGTCGCGTCAGGAAACTCTTCCAGGATGTCCTCAGCGAGGACCGCGGCAAAGTCGTCGATACCTTTAAGGCGGCCTTGTCGCTTGAGGGGAATATCAGCAAGGGGCGCGACCATTTTATCGCGCGCTGTGCGGCTTGTCATCAACTCGGGGATCGGGGCCGCACGATTGGCCCGGACTTGAAAACCATTACCAACCGTTCCCGTGAAGACCTGCTGGTTGCCATCCTTGATCCCGGCCGCTCGGTTGAACCGCGTTATCTGGGATACACCGCAATATTACATGGCGGGGAAAGTGTGTATGGGATGATCGTGACCGAGACGGCCAACAGCATCGTGATGAAATTAATGGACGGCTCTGAGAGGATCATCGCCCGCCCGGCACTGAAGGCTATCTCCAGCACGGGAAAATCGACAATGCCTGTAGGTCTGGAAGCAGGCCTGAAACATGCGGATATTGGCGATCTTCTGGCCTTCATCAGGCATCAACTTGCCCTGAATTAAAGGCGCAGACGTATCGTTTCGGCTGTCATGGACAGAGCCTGATTGGGAGCGCAGATACCGATTAATCTAAAAAACCTGCCCTGTTCTGCAAAAAGAAAAGGCGCATAAGTGCATTATTCGTTGAATTTTGGTGAATTGTAGACTATCGGGAGCGCTTCTTTTTAAAAGTTATGTCTGATCTCTCCAAATACCGGAACATTGGAATCTTTGCGCACGTCGATGCGGGTAAGACCACAACCACCGAGCGCATCCTCAAGCTGACCGGCAAAATCCACAAAATAGGTGAGGTCCATGATGGTGCTGCCACTACCGACTTCATGGACCAGGAGCAGGAACGGGGTATCACTATCCAGTCTGCAGCCACAACCTGTTTTTGGGATGACCATCGTTTCAATATCATAGACACCCCGGGCCACGTTGATTTTACCATTGAGGTTTATCGTTCACTGAAGGTCCTTGATGGAGGCGTCGGTGTATTCTGCGGTTCAGGCGGTGTCGAGCCACAATCGGAAACCAATTGGCGCTACGCGAACGATTCAGGGGTCGCCAGGCTGATCTTTGTTAACAAGCTTGACCGCCTGGGGGCGGATTTTTATCGGGTGGTTGACCAGATAAAGAATATCCTTGCCGCGAAACCCCTGGTGATGACGCTGCCGATCGGATTTGAGGACAGCTTTGTGGGGGTTGTCGATATCCTCAGCCAGAAGGCATACATCTGGGATGATTCCGGCCTGCCGGAAAACTTTGAAGTCACCGATATCCCTGAAGACCTGAAGGAAAAGGCCGCGCAATACCGCACTGAGTTGATTGAGACTGCCGTGGAGCAGGATGATGATGCGATGGAAAAATATCTCGAGGGCGAAGAACCCGATATCGATACCATCAAGAAGTGCATCCGCAAGGGCACGATCAACCTCGATTTTTTCCCGACCTACTGTGGATCGGCATTCAAGAACAAGGGCATCCAGCTTATACTGAATGCGGTTATCGATTATCTCCCGAGCCCGACCGAGGTCAAGCCGCAACCGGAGGTGGACCTTGAGGGCAACGAGACAGGCGAATTTGCCATCGTTGACAGGGACAAGCCGCTTCGTGCCTTGGCCTTCAAGATCATGGACGACCAATACGGGGCCTTGACCTTCACCCGGGTTTATTCAGGACTGTTGAAGAAGGGCACGGGTATATTGAACACCTTCACCGGAAAAGAAGAACGCGTGGGTCGCATTGTGGAGATGCACGCAGATTCGAGAGAGGATCTGGATTCTGCCCAGGCGGGTGACATTGTTGCCCTGGTAGGATTGAAAAATGTTCAAACGGGCCACACTCTCTGTGATCCGAAGCAGCCTGCGACCCTCGAACCGATGGTGTTTCCCGACCCGGTTATATCGATTGCCGTTGCTCCAAAGGATACAGCGGCTTCCGAGAAACTTGGCCTTGCGATCGGCAAGATGGTTAAGGAGGACCCCTCATTTCATGTCGAGACTGACCAGGATTCCGGGGAGACGATTCTCAAGGGCATGGGCGAGTTGCACCTGGACATCAAGATTGACATCCTCAAGCGCACCCATGGGGTGGAGGTGGAGGCAGGAGCACCCCAGGTGGCTTACCGGGAAACGGTTACCCAGCGGCTTGAGGATTCCTACACCCACAAGAAACAGTCAGGTGGATCCGGGCAGTATGCGAAGATCGACTATATCATTGAGCCACAGGATCCCGGCTTCGGGTTTGAATTTGAGTCAAAGATCGTAGGCGGAAATGTGCCGAAGGAGTTTATCCCGGCGGTGGAGAAGGGATGGAAAAAGTCCACCGAGAAGGGCGTATTGGCGGGATTCCCCTGCCTGGACCTTAAAATCACTCTGGTTGACGGTGGATTCCATGCGGTGGATTCATCCGCTATCGCCTTTGAAATTGCCGCCAAGGCCGCCTACCGGCAGTCCATGCCCAAGGCCGGCGCCCAGCTGCTGGAACCCATCATGAAGCTTGATGTCTTTACACCTGAGGACAATGTGGGTGATGTGATCGGCGACTTAAACCGCCGCCGTGGAATGATTTCCGCGCAGGACACCACCCCAACAGGCATTCGCGTTAAGGGTGAGGCACCCCTCAGTGAGATGTTCGGTTACATTGGAGACCTTCGCACGATGACCTCAGGGCGGGGACAGTTCTCCATGGAATTCGATCATTACTCCCCTTGCCCGAGAAATATTTCAGAAAAGGTGATCGCCGAGGTGGCCGAGCGGGAAGCCGCCAAGAAATAGCAGGGCCTTATCCATTCAACCCCGTATCCATCAACACAAAGCGGGCAGCCTTACGGGCTGCCCGTTTTTTTATCCCATGAATGGATGAGCAGGCACAACAAGGTGGAGATTATTTGTTCTCCATGGTCTTCAGGCGGCCCAGGAGCTGCGGAAAGAATTCGTCGCGCTGCAGCAATGCCCGGTATTCGGTGATATAGAGACGGGTAGAGCTGACAAGCCCGGCATCCAGGAGCTCCTCCGCAAATACAAGCGGTTCTGCCTGTGGCACCGAACCACTTTGCCAATGACCGCCGAATGGCAGGGAAGCCATCCGCAATGCGGCTCCCTCTATCTTCAGGCTGGCGATGTCTTTGTTCAGGATGTCACGATCGATTTGGCCACGATAAATAGCACAAAGCTGCCCTTCAGGGTCGACCAGCAATGACAGTGGTGTTTGCAGGGAACGCTCCGTGATGTAGAAAAAATGGTCATGAAGTTGCTGAATGAGCTGTAACTGCAGGGTATTAGTTTCCTGCAGTTTCTCTATATACAGGATCTTGAGTATGATTCCCTGTGGAGGATCCTGCCGCCACTTGGCTACCTGGCTTTCGCATTCTGGACAATTCCCGCTTGCCAGCACCACCAGTGATGGCGCATCAGATTTCACGGAAGCAAGCGGCAGGATGGTCTTTACAGGCAAACGCTGGGCAAGAAATGTGTGCCCCGGGTCCGGCTTCTCCAGGATGGGGGCGTTGCCTTGGGCAGGGCTCCTCAGGCTCAGGGCCAGAGGTTTTTTACCCTGGCGGATGATATGGCTCCCGGCGGACAGTCCGGCGTGGGTTTCCATTGGTGCCCCGGGCCAATGGATCACCAGTTTTTCAATCCGGGTGTCCTCCTGAAGCCCAAAATGCAGGGCCTTTGAGGATTGAGCCAAAAACCCTGAGCCGGCAGTTACCGATCGTGTCTGTGGCTTTTGTCCCCTGAGGTAAAGAATTGCCCGGGCGCCGATGGCATCGCGGGAACAGGACTCTCCAATAAGCCGGAGGGTCAAGCTCCGCATGTCGCCGGGGTTGTTGTTGCGGAAAAAGCGGACTTGAGGGCTGTTACGGTTGTTGATCCAGAGGTCGAGGTCACCGTCGTTGTCCCAGTCGGTAAAGCAGGCGGCACGCCCGTCATCAGGAAGGTCAAGGCCGGAAATTCCTGAGATATCAGAGAAGCCCTGACCCTTGCTACTTTGATAAACCACGTGACGTTCATTGCCGGAAAATGAGCTGCCACGGCGAACGGCCTCAATTAAAGCCTGGGCCGGGTTGGAGCGCACAAGACCGGGACTGGCACCGGAATTGCCAAGCGGCACGACCTGCCGCCAGAAGAAACTTCACAAGTCTTCCGGCTCGGTGGCGGTAATGTAGCCGTTGGCTATAAAAAGGTCCTGCCAGCCGTCGTTGTCCAGATCAGCGAATACGCTGCTCCATGCCCATCGACCCATTGTGGCCATATCTTCCTGTTCAAGAAAATGGTTTGGCTTGGTCTGGCTTAGCAGGGTGTTGCCTTTTGCAAAACGTCGATAGACGGCAAGCAGGCTATCATCCTGTGCCATTGGAAAATCCGGCTGCGAAGTGATCCGTGATCCGGCATTGGAAAACATGTTACCCACGTAGAGGTCCGGAAGGCCGTCTCGGTTGAAGTCACCCCAGCTGGCTGACATCCCGGCACCCTTGTCTTCTACACCGGCCATGGCGGCAATTTCGCTAAAAACCCGCTTTCCGTTCTGGCCAAGGTCATTCCGGTAAAGCTGGTTGGCACCGTAGTCATTGGTAACATACAGGTCAGGATCACCATCAAGGTCAAAATCATGCCATGCTGCGGCAAGGCTGTGCCTGTTGTTACCCTGGTTCAGACCGGTTTGCCCCGTTACCTCGGTAAATGACCAGTCTCCATCGCCACTGAACAGCTGGTTTTCGCCACCATCCCGGGCATCATGAAAGAGAAAGCGGTTGTCACTTTCATCCCCAAGGCGATCGCCAAGGGCAAAGGTGATATAGAGGTCGAGATTGCCGTCCATATTGTAGTCGGCAGCTGCCAGGGCGTGGCAGTCTGCACTGTTGGTGCGCAACACCCCGCGGGCAGCGAAGCTAAGCGAACCTTCATTTTCCAGCAAGCTGATGCCGGCTGGCGTTGCGAGGACAAGATCCTGGTCACCGTCATTGTCGATATCTACAAAGAGCGCAGCGCTTGTGTGGTCGAGGATTCCAACCCCTGCGTCGATTTCCCTGACCGTGTCATCGGCTTGATGAATAAAGAGCCGGTTGGGCAGCCCACCGGGCTGGCAGATGTAGACATCGTCCCGGTTGTCACCGTCGACATCACCGAGCGCCATGCCGTTACGGATAAAGGCATCGATGCCGTGTGCCGACTCAATGCGCGAGATCCAGGAATCGATGCCATGGGAAAGATGGTGCAAAAAGGCGGTCTCTTTGCCGATGGTCACTTCTGTTTGTTCAGTAAACCAGGCAACGGAGCTTTTAACCGACGGCAGAAAAGAAGCTTTCGTGAAGCCCTTGAGGGTGTGGGATCCATCGTTTCCGACGGTCCATTGAGCGCCTAATTGCCCGACAACAGAGCCTAATTGCCCGCTTGCCAGTTTTGCTTTCAACTCGATCCTGGCGACGGTGGAAAAGTTTTTTTCACCATTGGTGATTTTGAAGACATGAGCTTCGCTGTGCCGGCTGTGCCGGTCTGAACCGTTGAAAGTGTCGGCAACATCCAGGAGAGTTCCGGGAATAGGCTTGATTTCCGGGGCAACACGGCCGGCCACCATGCTGGCCGCTATGCTCTTCATTACGCCTTCCGCCCCAGCGGCCCTGCGTTCACTTTCTTCAAGAGAGGTGAGCACTTCATTTGCAGCCGGTTTGCCATTGTCCTCAACGGGCATGGAGGCCTCCTGTTGATTTGCTTTTCGGCACGCCGGCATCAAGAGCAAGGCAGCAGCTGCAAGGCAGCAGCACGGGCATGAGGTTGACCAGCTTTTATAGATGCTCATTTGCCGCTAAAGCCAACCTGTTCGGCCCAGTGATCGTGTGCTTTTTTCAACTTCAATACAACCTCGCCCATGGCGGCGGCATGGTTTTTGTTTTCCGGTTCAGGATCATTCAGGTTAAGCAGCTGGGTAGACTTGGGCAGAGGATTTCCGGGCGTCCAGTCCCAGGAGCCGCGGGAAATCAGTTTCCACTCGCCGATACGGACCGCCCAATTGCTGAACCACCCCCAGTGCATTTCCCGGTTAGGGGTTTCGGTCTCCCCTGACGCAATGATTTTTGACAGGCTGAAGCCATCTAGCTTGGGATCTTCAGGCTTTTTCTTTATTGCGCAAAGCTCCAAAATCGTCGGGAACCAGTCCATTGCCGTAATGGCCTGGTTGCGTGATTCTCCAGCCGGTAAAACCCCCGGGTAGGAAATGATGGCCGGCACCCGGATACCGCCCTCAAGGAAGTTTCCCTTATTGCCTTTCCATTTTCCCGTGAACCCGCCGCCACTGGCTCCGTAAAAGTGTCCCTTGGGATGACCGCTCTTGTGGTTATCCACGCGTATGCGGTTGCCCGTTTCCTCGGAGTGCCCATTGTCGCTCATAAAGATGATGATCGAGTCTTGGCGCAGGTCCAGGGATTCCAGCTTATTGATGATCTTGCCAATATAGTGGTCGGTGGCATGCATGATCGTGGCGTAGGATTTCCTTGCAGGGTCTTTCATTTCCTTGAAAGGCACGGCAAATTCCTTTGGCGCCTGCTCCGGGTAATGCGGGATGTTGAAGGGGACGTAGAGGAAAAAAGGGCGATCCCTGTTTGCTTCAATAAATGCCAGGGAGCGCCGGGTCATCAGCTCGGGAAAGTATTGCCCATCGGCCTTTATCGACTTGGTGCCCTCATAAAGATCGTGAAATCCCTGCCCGTGGAGAAAGTAGTGGTTGTAGTTGTCTATAAAGCCGTCCCGAATGCCAAAGAATTCATCGAATCCCTGAGGCTTTGGCCCAAAATCCTTATGGGCACCGAGGTGCCATTTGCCGAAGAGTGCGCTTCGATACCCGTGGGGCTTCAGGGCTTCAGCGATCGTGACCTCCCCTAGGGCCATGTTGACACCCTTCGGGCTGTTCATGTCCCCCTGTGTCCACCGGTTGACCCCGCTGCGCTGGGGATAACGCCCCGTGAGCAGGGCGGCGCGGGCAGGGCAACACACCGTATGGGCATAAGCCTGGGTGAAGCGCACCCCCGTCTTAGCCAGCTTGTCGATGTTGGGCGTGATGAGGTCATCGGATCCATAACAACCGGCGTCCAGGGTGCCCTGGTCATCAGTGAAGAAAATGATCACATTGGGCTTCCTGGCCGAGGCACAGGCCAGAGTGAGAGAAATAATGGCTGGAATTAAAAGGCGCATTGTCCTGAGTTTATGATGAGGGTAAGTCATACACCATGCGTCTGTCCATGATTGTCACGCCCTTCAGCGGCGAGAATCTGCAACTAGCGGCCCAGGTGGGCGTAGAGGAGATCGTTGCCGTATACCCCGGGCCCGGACAGGATCCCCTGCGCAAGGTCAAGCGCGAGGTTGAAAGGTATGGCATGAGATTGACCCACATTGAGCGCAAGTTGCCTCATGACCAGATTGTTCACGGCCTTGCCGGTCGTGATAATCAGGTTGCAATGATCAAGGGCCTTTTACGTGACATGGCAGAGGTAGGCCTTGAAGTACTCTGTTATAACTGGATGCCCAGCGAGGACTGGTGTCGCACCACAAGCCTTAATCCGGAGCGCGGAGGTTCCTGCAGCACAGCCTTCAGCGTTGATGCCGAAGTTGGCAATGTTACCGATGCGGACGGGTCACCGGAGGTTGCAACCCCCGCATCCCGATTGTGGGAAAACCTCGAGTCATTCCTTGATGAGGTTTTGCCGGTTGCCGAGGAGGCGGGAATTAAGCTGGCTCTTCATCCGGATGATCCACCGTTAAAGAATTTCTGGGGGCAGGAGCAAATCATGATCAGCATTGATGCCCTTGAGCGGGTTACCAAGCTTGCACCAAGCCCAAGCAACGGGGTTTGTTTTTGCACGGGTTCCCTGGGGCCAACCGGGGAGGACTTGATTGGCGGCATACGTAGGCTTGCAGACAGGATTCATTTTGTGCATTTGCGCAATACACGTGGCAGAGCGGAGGATTTCCAGGAGACATGGCCGGATAATGGCGAGAGTGACCTTCCCGGGGTAATGCGCGCCCTTCATGAAGCTGGTTACCGTGGAACGATCAGGCCCGATCATGCGCCTTCAATGGCTGGGGAGAGTAATGCCACGCCGGGCTACGAGATGAAAGGCCGCCTTTTTGCTGCGGGTTACCTGCGGGGATTAATGCAGGCTTGCGAGGGAAAAGGCAGCAGGCCCTGACAACGCTTAAGCGCTACTTTGGCTCGGCGGCAAGGAGGTCTTCCCATTTATCTGGAGCATGAACCGAGTTTTTTGTTCAACAGGTGCCATTTCCCGGATGATGCTGATGCTGGTTCGCGTAATAAGGTGTCATTTTATTCGTGAAATAAGAAACGGAGCCATTTCAATACTCGACGCTGGCGCGACTTTAAAGTATCAAGGGGGCTCAGATGCGTTACCAGAAAATTGATCCAGAGCTCTTTGTTGGAAACAGGGAACGGCTTCGCGCCTTGTTGCCCCCGAATTCAATAGCTGTCTTTAATTCCAATGATATTCTGCCGACCAATGCCGACGGCACGATGTTACTGCGCCAGAACTCGGACATCTTTTACCTCGCCGGGATCCACCAGGAGGAATCTATCCTGGTTATTTTCCCTGATGCTCCCGATGAAAAGCAGCGGGAAATGCTTTTTACCAAGGAGACTTCAGAATTGATTGCCATTTGGGAGGGCGCCAAGCATACCAAGGACTCCGCAAGGGAGACTTCCGGGATCGAAAACGTTCATTGGCTTGATGCTTTCCCGGGTATTTTCCGCATGCTGATGACCCAGGTCGACCACGTTTTTCTCAATTCCAATGAGCATGCCCGGGCTACCGACCGGGTTGAGACGCGCGACCTTCGCTTTATTCGTGAGACACAGAGAAATTACCCCCTGCATGACTTTAAAAGGCTTGCCCCGCTAATGGCGGAGCTTCGTTCCATCAAGAGCGATTGTGAGGTAGACCTTATCAGCAGGGCTTGCTCTATTACCGAGGCGGGATTTCGCCGCGTGCTGGAGTTCATCAAACCGGGAGTAAAGGAGTTCGAGGTAGAAGCTGAACTCATTCATGAATACCTGCGGCACGGTTCCGATGGCTTTGCCTATGATCCCATTATCGGTTCAGGTGCCAATGCCTGCGTGCTGCATTATTTGGAAAACCACGGCACTTGTGAAGAGGGTGAAATGTTATTGATGGATGTTGCGGCCCGCTACGCAAACTATAACTCTGACCTTACCCGCACAGTACCGGTGAATGGCCGTTTCAGTGAGCGGCAACGGGCCGTATACAATGCGGTACTGCGAACCATGCGCGCTTGTAGCCAGATGTTGCGCCCCGGGGTGATCCTGAAGGATTATCAGGAAGAAGTTGGCAAATTGGTTGAGTCGGAACTCCTTGGACTTGAACTCATAACGAAGAAGGACATTGAGGATCAGGACCCGGATAAGCCGGCCTACAAGAAGTATTTTATGCACGGCACCAGCCATCATATTGGACTTGATGTGCATGATTTGGGGGACACCTGGCGCCCGGTCGAGGAAGGCATGGTATTCACGATTGAACCGGGAATTTATATCCGTGAGGAAAACCTGGGGTGCAGGCTTGAGAACAATTATTTGATTGGCAAGGATGACAATGTTGACCTCATGGCGACCATTCCGGTTGAATCTGAGGACATTGAGGACTTGATGAATGCCGGCTAGGGATCGCTGCTCTTTTCGGGTCGCTGCCCCAAGGGAAGCTTAATATTTGCGGCACGAATCCCGCTTAGAGAAAAGCCGCCGCCCGGGAAGTGGACGACGGCTTGTATTGGGTTGAGATGATGAGGTTGAGTTAAACGATCTGGCGGCTTGCCAATAAGCCGGCAAGCTGCAGGACTTCCGGGCTAATTACCTTTGGATTTCGCAGATTTGGTTTTGGCACCGGAGGTTGCCTTGCTCCTTCCGGAAGTTGAAGCCTTGGCAGGTTGCCGGGCAGTCCTGCGTGCGGTTAGTGATTTGGCGTGGGCAAGCAGATCGGAATACACTGTCTGGCCAATGCCTTTGACGTTGACGAGTTGGGCAACAGATTTGAAGGGTCTGGCCTTGGCGAGTGCGGTCGCACGGCTTTTGCCGATGCCGCGAATAGCCTGAAGTGCACTGGCATCACCTTCGTTTAACAAGGCGAGCATTTTTGTTTTCTGGGTTGGCGTTAGCTTTTTGGCCGCCAGTGTTGCTGCAAGTTCCCGAGCATTGGTCTCAGGAGCTTTCTTTGCCGCGGCCCTGCTGTTTAGGGAAAATCCGCCAAGGACAATAGCTGTAATGGCGACACCGGCAATCGATTGGATACGAGTTAATGTGTTCATATGAACAGTATATGTGTGTGCTGCCTTTGAGCAAGGAGAAAGTGGCAATTTCTCAGGATTTGTGCTCCACCTGCTTATATTTGGCTATCGCAACGGGCATTCTTGGGGTAGAGGGAGCGCCAGATGGCATCTTTTCAATCGCTGGGCCTGATTGCTAAACTTGTGGAGGCGGTTGGCGCAAAAGGCTACACCGAGCCTACCCCTATTCAGGCGCAGGCCATCCCTGCCATCCTTGAGGGCCGGGACGTGATGGGAGGAGCGCAAACCGGCACCGGCAAGACGGCAGCCTTTGCCCTTCCGATCCTGCAGGGTCTGTTCGAGAACCGCAGCACGGACAAGGCACCCCGGGCGCTTATCCTGGCACCAACCCGCGAACTTGCTGCCCAGGTTGAAGAGAGTGTTTTTCGCTATAGCAAGGGGTTGGGAATTTATTCATGCGCTATTTATGGCGGGGTCAAAATGCCGCCGCAGGTTGCCAAGCTTCGGCGCGGCGTTGGCATCGTGGTTGCCACTCCCGGGCGCTTGCTTGACCATGCCTCGGGCGGGACGATTGACCTTTCACGTGTTGAGGTGCTGGTTCTCGATGAGGCTGACCGCATGCTGGACATGGGCTTTATGCCTGATATTCGCAAGATCATAGACCTAATGCCTTCCGAGCGGCAGAACCTGATGTTTTCCGCTACTTATTCAAAGGAGATCCGCGTCCTTGCCCGTGAGCTGTTGAATGATCCCATGAGCATCGAGGTGGCCGACCGTAATTCCGCCGCTGAGAGGGTTCGCCAGGTGGTCCACCCGGTTGAGCGGTCACTTAAGCGTGAACTTCTCTCCAGCCTGATCCGGGAGGGCGACTGGGAGCAGGTGCTGGTTTTCGCCCGGACCCGTCACGGGGCGGAGAAGCTTGCCCAGAACCTGAACAAAAACGGCACGGACGCTGTGGCGATTCACGGGGACAAGTCCCAGGGACAACGCACTCGCGCCCTTGATCGCTTTAAACGCGGCAGCGTGCGTGTTCTGGTGGCAACGGATGTCGCTTCGCGGGGACTGGATATCCGGCAACTTCCACACGTTGTGAATTACGAGATGCCTGATGTTGCTGAGGATTACATTCACCGAATCGGCCGCACTGGACGTGCGGGTGAGGGAGGGGATGCCCATTCTCTTGTTTGCCGGGCTGAGCGAGAAAAACTTGCTGCTGTAGAGAGCTTGCTGCGCATGAAGATCCCGCGCAGGGAAATGGAAGGATTTGAGGGTGAAGATATTGCTTTTACTGGAAAGAAAAGTGCTGTCGGCAAGCGAAAATCCGGATCGGTGAGGGGCCGCAGCCGTGGCGGCAGTCGGGATGGTGCCCGTGGCGGCAGTCGTGAGGGTGCCCGTGGTGGCAGTCGTGAGGGTGCCCGTGGCGGTAGCCGGGATGGTGCCCGTGGTGGCAGTCGTGAGGGTGCCCGTGGCGGTAGCCGGGATGGTGCCCGTGGTGGCAGTCGTGAGGGTGCC
>Ga0315331_10002178_pt1 | contig 14881 bp, 12 predicted proteins | sample M160m34915metaG_FD_203456 | JGI IMG/M metagenome (GOLD analysis project Ga0315331, IMG submission 203456) | Ammonia-oxidizing marine archaeal communities from Monterey Bay, California, United States - M1 60m 34915 | ecosystem: Environmental > Aquatic > Marine > Intertidal zone | place: USA...
CACGCGCCGCAGAGATCTACGCGTCCGCCATGGCGCAGTATTCCGAGGACATCGAGGCCGGCCGTGAGCAGTACCTGCGCGGGGGTATGCGATCGGAACAGATCGCGGAGTCCGTCGCCTACCTCCGCGAGAACATGCATCGCGTCCCTGCCCTCCTCGTGCCCACCCTCGCGGACCGCTTTGGTGTGTATCGCGAGGGTGCGAGCAGTCCGTACCACGATGCAAGCCAGTGGGGCTCGATCCTGCCCGCCGTCTGGAACTTCATGCTGGCGCTGCGAAGTCGCGGGCTCGGCAGCGCGTGGACGACGATTCATCTGTTACGAGAGCGTGAGATGGCCGAACTGCTCGGGATCCCCTTCGAGACCCACGTCCAGGCCGGGCTGTTCCCGATCGCGCACACGCTCGGGAAGAGCTTTCGGCGCGCCTCACGCCAGCCCGTCCAGGACGTCCTCCGCTACAACGCCTGGTAGACCGCGCGAAGCAGCACCGCCCGGCCCTCCCCAAGGCAGATCGTGAGGCACGCGCTAGAGAGGACACTCTTGGCCTGGAAACTCCTTCGTGAAGACCTCTCGCAAGTTGGCGGTCGCGTTCGCGGCCACACGGCGGCCGCGGAGCCCCGCCAGCACGAGAGTCCACATCGCTTCATGGTGGATGAAGAAGAGACGGTTCCTTCTCAACCAGCGACCGAAGACCCGCCCCCAATCGTTCGTATTGGCCAAACTGTTGGCCAACGCAAACACGTAATCGCGGTTGACCTCGGGGTGAGGAACCGGGCGGCTGAGCGCGTTCTTCTCGTCCGGACCGGCATCCAGACATTCGATCCGGGCGATCACCGACGCGCTGAACACCTGCTGACACATGAACAAGGATTGGAGCGTAATTCGCCCCGGGGCAAAGACCGGGCGCCCCTCCCGCCGGGCCAGTCCATTTGCCGTGCAGTCGATATGCAGCGCGCCAGGCGCGCTCGCGAAGACGCCCTGCTCGAGCGTCAACCGCCCAGGCGCCACAGCCATCACACGGCCCGCTCGAATGACGCGATGGACACGCCGCAGCTGGGTGAGCTCATCGCGGCTCACCGTTGCGCAACGATATTTCTCCGGCCAGACATCCGGATCAAGACGCAGGAGGCGCCCTTCACCCTCCAACCACCGCAAGACCTCCGTCAGCGAACCCGCCGCGTGGAAGCTCTCGAACGGTGAGGCCGCCCCCGCGTCGAGCATCCGGCCTGGCTGGATGTGTGCCCGGTCGAGCAACCACGCGTCATTCGGCATGATCCAAGCGATACGATCCGGCTCGACGCGATTACCGAGCAGGAACAGCACCGCGTCGATTCCGGTCTTGCCAGCTCCGATGACGACGTACTCCGGGTGGGGCTCACGAAGGTCGGGGAGCGCATTCGGCGGGACCAGGCTCACCTCTGGATCGACCTCGTAGCGCGGAGCGGTGACCGACGGGACCTCGACGTTCATATAGGTCGCGTCGACGAAGCACTCACGTGCCCGGACCGTGAAGGCGCGTTCAGGCTCAATGAGCGATTGCACCACACCGCCGCCTCGATGCTCGCAGAGGGGGAAATAGTCGAGCCGCCCCGTGGACAAGAGCCGCCGCAAGACCTCCTCGTAATAGGACAAGACCTCTCGACCGGAAGCCAGTGCGCTCCCTCCCCTCCCGAGGGCAAGTGAGTTCACGCCGTAATAGGCTGCCGGCTGATGCAGCGACACGAACGAGTAGGCATCGTTCCAATGTCCGCCAGGCCGCGCGTGGCGATCAACCAACGCGACGCGAGCGCTGGGGCGCTGCGTGAGGAGCTCGTCCGCGAACGCCATCCCCATCGCCCCGGCCCCCACGACCAAGTAGTCCGTCTCGCGTTCGGCATTCGCCAAAGCCTGTCTCCCCTCGTCCGACCACGCACGTCGCCCAAAAGATCCATAATGGCCCAAAGACCTGCCACCCGTTCGACAGCGCCCCGGCCCAGCGGCGACGGCGACCCACCGAGCAGGAAAGCTCCCCTTAGGGACGGACTCGGGTGATATGACATCAGATCAGCGTCAATCCGACGCAAAGCAACCGGTTAGGGTGGATCGATGAGAGATTTGGAAGGCAAGACCGCAGTGATCACAGGCAGCGCCAGCGGAATGGGGCTCGCGTTCGCCACCTCTTTCGGCCAGGAGGGCATGAACGTCGTCATGGCCGACATCGAGGAGAAGGCGCTCCGCACCGCCGCCGCGCAGGTCGAGGCGGTCGGGGCCAGCGTGCTTCCCGTCGTCACGGACGTGGGGGACGAGGCCTCGATGGACTTCCTCGGAGAGGCGACACGCGACGCCTTCGGCGGCGCCCACCTCATCTGCCTCAACGCCGGCGTCGCGGCCCCGACCGTGCCGATGGAGACCCTGACAGTCAACGACTGGCGCTGGACGCTCGACGTCAACCTCTGGGGCGTGATTCACGGGATCCGGGTCTTCCTCTCGGACCTCAAGGCACAGGACGAGGGACATATCGTCATCACCGCGTCCGTCGCGGGTCTGACTTCCTACCCCTGGCTCGGCCCGTACAACGCGTCGAAGCACGCCGCCACTACGATCGCAGAGACGCTCCACGCGGAGTTGATGGAGACGGGCTCGAAGGTTCGCGTAAGCTGCCTGACACCGGGCGCGGTGGCGACGAATATCGGGGACGCGGAACGCAACCGCCCCAAGGAGCTGCGCAACGAGGACGCGGAGGAACAATCGCTCGGGGACCTCTCCGAGTTCGCCGAGACCTTCGCGGGGTTCGCCAAGGCACCCCCCGAGGTCGCCGAACTCGTGCTCGCGGCGGTGGTCGAAGAGCGGTTCTGGATCGAAACAGATGACTCGTATCGCGAGCCGATCCAGCAGCGACACCGCGCCATCGAGCAGAAGGCGGCCCCTCCTGCGAGGGGAATGATCCTCAGCCCCTACATCGAGCGCTGATCTCCGCTTCGGCTCGCGCCGGACAATCCACCCCGCCGCGAGCGCGCCGCGGAGTAGAATGCACAATCGTCTACAAAGAGGAGACTCGAACTCATGTCCGCTCAGCACTTTCGGTACGACGGGAAGCGCGTCCTGGTCATCGGCGGCGCCACAGGGATGGGCGCAGCGGCAGCTCAGACCGCAACAGACCTCGGTGCGGACGTCATCGTGTTCGACGTCGCCGCGATCGACTACCCGGCGAAACAGACCGAAACCGTCGATCTACGGAGCCCTCAGGACGTCGACGCGGCGCTCGAACGAGTCGATGGACCGATCGACGCGGTCTTCTCATGTGCCGGCGTCGCGGACGGCACGCCAGGCCTGATGCTCATCAACTTCATCTCGCAACGACACATCATCGACCGCCTCGCTGCGGCCGGGAAGTTCGCCCGACGCGCGGCCGTGGCCATGATCTCGTCCGGCGCAGGGATGGGCTGGCAAAACAACCTGCCGCAGACCCTCGACTTCCTCGCGTGCGAGGACTGGGCATCTGCCGCCACGTGGGTCGAGGCCAACCCCGGAACCGACAGCTACCTCTTCAGCAAGCAGGTGGTCAACGCGTACGTCGCCCAGGCGTCGTTCGCGCTCGGTCGACAGGGCGTGCGCGTGAACGCGGTCCTTCCCGGCCCCACGGACACCCCGCTCGCACAGGCAAACGCCGATGTCTGGCTCGCCTTTGGCGCGCCTTTCCGCGCCGAGCTTGGGCTCGATGCGCTCACCCCCGGGCAAGTGGGGGACACGCTCGCGTTCCTGTGCAGCGATGCCGCGAGCGGGATCAACGGCGTGACCCTGACGATCGACCACGGCCAGATGGGCGCTGCCGTGACCGGCGCCTACGAGGACGTCATGATCACGGGCCTACTGGGATTGAACTAGGCCGCCTCGGTCCCCGGAGTCGCGGCATCGACCCGCCCGCGGACGAGGCACAACGCAGGAGGATGCTCCCCTGGCCCTGAAACGCACGGCGCGGCAGCTCGTCGAGGAGGCGGAACGCGAGATCCAGACGCTGTCGCCGACACAAGCGCACGCGATACGCGAGCAGCCCGATGTCGAATTCGTCGACCTGAGGGACATCCGCGAGCTCCAGCGAGAGGGGACGATCCCAGGCGCCTTCCACGCCGCTCGAGGGATGTTGGAGTTCTGGGTCGACCCCGAGAGCCCGTACTACAAACCGATCTTCGGTGAAGACAAGACGTTCGTCTTCTACTGCCAGAGCGGATGGCGGTCTGCTCTCGCGACCCAGACCGTCCAGCGGATGGGGATGGAGAAGGTCTGTCACATCCGGGGCGGATACCGTGCCTGGCTTGACGCCGGCTTCGACACCGCGGAGCTCACCCCGAGAAAACGCTAGGCTCTCGCGTGAGGGACCTCCGGCACAACCCCAAGGTCTCCCTGGTAAAAGACGAGACGAGAAAGGCGCGACCATGTACGACCTGAAGATCTGCGGTGGGAAGCTCATCGATGGGACCGGAGCGCACGCGTTCACCGGCGACCTCGCCATCCAGGACGGCGTCATCGTCGCGGTCGCGCCCTCGATCGAGGGGGAGGCCCGACGCACGATCGACGCCCGAGGCAAGCTGGTCACACCCGGCTTCGTCGATGTCCACACACACTACGATGGCCAGGTCACCTGGGATGAGCTCCTTGAGCCCTCCTCAGCGCACGGCGTCACGACGATCGTAATGGGGAACTGCGGGGTGGGTTTCGCACCCGTGACCCCTGGACGGGAGGAGTGGCTCATCCAGCTGATGGAGGGGGTCGAAGACATCCCGGGGACGGCGCTTTCGGAGGGGATGACCTGGGGCTGGGAGACCTTCCCCGAATATCTCAACGCGCTCGACGAGCGGAAGGCGATCATCGACTTCGGGGCACAGATCGCCCACGGCCCGCTCCGCGCCTATGTCATGGGGGAACGGGGCGCGCGTAACGAGCCGGCGAGCCCAGACGACATCGCGCAGATGCGGCAACTGGTGCGCGAAGCGATCGAGGCAGGCGCCCTCGGGGTAAGCACCAGCCGGGTCCTCGGCCACCGCGCCATGGACGGGGAGCCCGTGCCGGGCACCTTCGCCGCCGAGGACGAGCTCTACGGACTGGGGTACGGGCTCCAGGATGCGGGCGCCGGGGTGTTCGAGCTCGCGCCCGCCGGCGCGGATGGCCAAGGCCTGGTCGACGCGCCCAAAGAAGTGGACTGGATGGGGCGACTCTCTGCCGAGATCGGGCGGCCGATCACCTTCGCGCTGCTCCAGAACAACACCGAGCCGGACCTCTGGAAGGACCTGATGCGCGAGTCGATGGCCGCGTGTGAACACGGCGCACAACTCCACCCGCAGGTCGCTGCGCGGCAGGCCGGGATCATGATCGGGCTGGAGACCCACTACGCGTTCGCCAAACGCCCGACGTTCCAGCGACTCAACGAAGCATGTGAATCCCATGACCAGCTCGTACAGGAGCTGCGCAAGCCCGAGGTCAAGGCGGCCATCCTTGGCGAAGCGGACCTGCCGCCGAACCCCGACGACATCTGGGACATGATGATCACCGCGGTCCAGGGGATGCTCGACCAGATCTATGTCCTCGGTGATCCGCCGAACTACGAGCCCACAGAGGCCGACACCGTCGCGGCGATCGCGCAGGCCAGGCGCGTCGAGCCACTCGACCTCGCCTACGACCTGTTCCTGGAACAAGACGGACACGCGTTGCTGTTGATGGCTTCATTCAACTACTTCGAGGGCAACCACGACGTCATCCGCGAGCAACTCACGCACCCGTGGTCCGTCTCAGGGCTCTCGGACGGCGGTGCGCACTGCGGGATGATCAGCGACGGCTCGAACCCCACGTTCATGCTCACGCACTGGGCGCGTGACCGCGAACGAGGCGAACGCCTCGACATCGAATGGGTCGTCAAGAAGCAGACCAAGGACACCGCGGACCTCTTCGGTCTCAGTGACCGCGGGACCCTCGCCGTTGGTAAGAAGGCAGACATCAACGTCATCGACCATGACCAGCTGACGCTCATGTCCCCGTGGATGGCATACGACCTCCCCGCGGGTGGCCGGCGGCTACTACAGGAAGCGAGTGGCTACGAGTACACGATCGTCTCCGGCGAGATCACGCGAGAGAATGGCAAGATTACGGATGCTCGCCCGGGACGCTTGATCCGCGGCGCTCGCTAGTCCCACCCCGTCGGGTCAGGGACGCTCTTGCTCGGAAGCCCGACGCCGAATCGCCCTGCGCTGCATCCAGGCCACTGCAAAGAGGTCAGCAAGGGCGGGGAGCAACCGGTTTCCAATCCCGTACTTCGAGCGACCCGTCCGCCGCGGCCTGTGGTTCACGGGCTGCTCCGCGAGGCGCGCGCCCTCGATCGCCAGCAGGACTGGCAAGAAACGGTGCATTCCACCGTAGAGCTTCAATCGCCTGACATAGCGACTTCGCACAACGCGTAATGAACAACCGATGTCCGTGACGTCATCACGCAGGGCCATGCGCCGCACGGCGTTCGCGACGCGCGACGACCACCGACGCAGCCATCGGTCATTTCGGCCAACGCGGACGCCGCTCACCACGTCTGCGTCTTGGAGTCCGCGCAGTAACGCGGGGATGTCTGCGGGGTCGTTCTGACCGTCTGCGTCCAGCATGACGACTGCGTCGCCCCGCGCCCCCCGGAGGCCCGCGTCGAGCGCCGCAGACTGACCGCTCCACTCCGGGAGCACGAGTAAACGGAGCCTCGGATCCTTCTCCATCCAACTCTGGAGCAGGGCCCGGCTCCCATCCGAGCTGGCGTCATCGACGAAGACCCACTCAAGCGTCAGGTCCAAACCGCCGAGCGCGAGGTCGAGCTCGGACAGCAGACCGGCAAGCGAACCCACCTCATCGCGCACGGGTACCACCGCAGAGAGGGAGCGGATGTCGCTGGGGATCCCCGCGTCCGACGCGTTCACAACGCCTCACGAGCCAACACGAACCAGCTCCCCATGTCCTTTCCCTTGCGCGCGGCGGAGCCCACGGTGACGTGCTCCGAGACGCCCCGCAGGGTGTCAATCATGAAGCCGTAAACAAAACGAGACAGGCCACGGTCATTGCGACGGATCGTGGGCCAACCCTGCGGCTGAACGGGCGGCACGCGGTGATAGTCGACCCAGACCTCCATATCTGCGCGGTCTGCGCTCGCCTCTGCGACGAAGTACCCCGGGCCAGTCACGACCGACATCGACTGAAAGTTGAAGCCATAGAGCCCCTTGGGATTCGCGGCGTCCTCCGACTCCGGTCGACAAAAACGCTTCTCGAAGTGCGTAAAGGCCGGCAGCGTGTTCTTGCCGAAGTGCCGGACCGGGCTCATCACCTCGACCGCCGGCGGCACGAGATCGGCGAGCCCGACCGGGCGGAAGCCCTCCACGGCCGCGAACAGCTTTGCCTGATCTCGCCGGCCCAAACCACGAACCGCGGTCACCCGGTCTCCGGGCGCGAGGCCGTCGAGGAAACGTTCGATCTCCGCGGGGCGACCGGCGCTCTCTCGAACGCGCTCCCCAAACTCACGTTCCGGCGTATCCACAGTCATCGGCACCTCCTCTCGACGCAAGGTACCGTCGATCGGGAGGCCCGCCCCCGCCGGGGGCTCTCGAGCCTCGGGAGGGGACATGGCAGACGGCCGACAGCGTTGGCGCGCCGAGTGGGGCGTGCTCCTCGCCGCGGCGCTGCTGTGGCTCCCCGTGCTCGACGCAAGAGACCTGTGGTCTCCCGACGAACCCCGCATCGCGCAGATCGCCGAAGAGCTTCGCGCCGGCTACGCCGGACCGACGAGTTGGATCCTCCTCCACCACGACGGGGTTCCGTACACACAGAAGCCTCCCCTCTACTACTGGCTCGCAGCGGGGCTCGGCGCGCCGGACGGCCGCGTGAGCGCTTGGGCGGCGCGCGCGCCCTCAGCGGTCGCCGCTCTCGCGAGCCTGGCGCTCACCATGTCGATCGCCCGCCGCCTCTTCGGTCCCCGCTACGCCGCCTGGTCTGGGTTGCTCCTGCTCACCAGCTTTCGCTTTTCTGACCTTGCCCAGCGTGCCCAGCTCGACCTGCTCCTGACCGCCTGCGAACTCGGGGCCTGGCTCGCCTTCATCTTGTGGCGCCAGGAGGCCTGGCCGCCGCACCGAGCGCTCCGGGCAATGCACGTGGCCCTCGGCGCCGCTCTACTCGCCAAGGGACCGGTGGGTCTCTTGCCGCTGATCGGCGCTGCCGCGCTCAGCGCGTCGGAGCGTCGCGCGGCCGACCTTCGATCCCTCTTCATGCCGCGCCTCCTGCTGCTCTCGTTCGGCCCATTGCTGCTCTGGAGCGCCGCCGCGCTCACCCTCGCGCCGCCGGGGTTCTTCGAGGAGGCCGTCGTCGACAACCTCCTGAAACGAGTGGGCACGGGGACCTCACACATTCGCCCCGCGTATTACTACCTCTACCAGCTCCCGCTCGAGTTCCTCCCCGGAGCGCTACTGCTACCGTGGGCAATCGCCGCGGCCTGGCGCAGCCGACGGACGAACGCGCCCGTGCGCTGGGGCTGGTCCGTCCTGGCCTGGTGGGTGATGTCGTTCCTGGTGCTGTTCTCGCTCTCCGCCGGAAAGCGCGGCATCTACATGGCCCCTGCCCTTCCCGGACTCGCGATCGGCTGCGCCGTCGTGCTCGTCGACGGGCTCTCACGTGCCCGCCGCATTCCTCTCGGAGCCGGCTGGGCACTCGCTGCGGCGGCCATCGGGCTCGGGGCGCTCGGAATCTGGACCAGCCTGGCACCCGACGCGCTGGGCGCGGTGCCGGACACAATCACGATCCCCGCTGGCTTCGGTCGCGCCGTCGCGGTCGTGATGGGGAGCGCGCTCTTGTGCGCGGGGTTTTTATGGCGTCGTCCCCCGCTCGTCCGCGCCGCGATCTGTGGCGGCGCGCTCATCGGGTTACAAGCATGTGTGTTCAACCTCCTGTACCCGGCTCTCGACCCTGAGCGGTCCCTGCGACCCGTTGCAGAAGCGGCCCTCGAGCTCGCGCGCCCAGGCGAACGCATTGGCGTCGTTCATCACCCGTCTCTCATCCCCGGGCTGACGTACTACTCGGGCGGGACACCAGGGCGCTACGAGGACCTGCCCGACCACGCGGCGATCCGCGAGTTCCTCCGCGAAGAGCGAGGACAGGTCCTGATCAGCGAGATCCGCCGGCAGTGGGCGCTTGAGCCCGCGCCGTTCCCTACCGTCTCCCGGTTTCGATCGGGGAACCGAGAAATCAAGCTCCTCGCTCCCCGCGGGAGGGTCGGGATTGGGCGCCACGCGCGACCCCACAAGCCTGCGAACGCCAAGCCCTAGCTCGCGCTGACGTTCCAAGGGGCCGGACTGTCAGTCAGAATGCTCTTCCGCTATACTTCAGGCTCACTAGACATCAAAACGCGGAAAGAAAAGGAGCCCTGCACATGGCCAGCCAGACGGCAGAGCTTCGCCTCGGCGACAAGACCATCGAACTCCCGGTAGTCGTCGGCAGTGAAGGCGAACACGCAATCGACATCACCCGGCTTCGCGCTGAAACCGGTTATATCACCCTAGACCCAGGCTATGCCAATACGGGGTCTTGCCAGAGTTCGATCACGTTCATCGACGGCGAAGCGGGGATCCTCCGCTATCGGGGCATCCCGATCGAGGAGCTCGCCGAGCATTCAAGCTTCCTCGAGGTGGCCCACCTCCTGATTCACGGCCACCTGCCGAACGCGGCCGAGAAGGAGGCCTTCGAGACGCCCATTCAGCGTCATACGATGATCCACGAGGACTTCCGATACTTCTTCCGAGCACTTCCGAAGGACGCCCACCCGATGGCCGCCTGCGCCGCGACGATCGGCGCACTCGCGACCTTCTACCCCGACTCCCTCGACCCCCGCGATCCGCATCAGGTCGAGGTGTCCGTCCACCGACTGCTCGCGAAGCTCCCGACCCTCGCGGCATACGCTTACAAGCACTCCATCGGGCAGCCGATGATGTATCCCCAGAACTCCCTGGGTTACGTCGGCAATTTCCTACACATGATGTTCGGAAACCCGTGCGAAGAGTACGAGGTCGACCCGGTCATCGAGCGAGCGCTGGACCTGTTGTTGATCCTGCACGCCGACCACGAGCAGAACTGCTCGGCCAGCACCGTGCGACTCTGCGGCTCCTCGATGGTGAACCTCTTCGGGGCCATCTCCTCGGGCATCAACGCGCTCTGGGGGCCGCTCCACGGTGGCGCCAACCAGGAAGTGATCCAGATGCTCGCCGCGATCGCCGACAAAGGCCAGACCGCCAGCGAGTTCCTCGAGCGCGCCAAGAGCGGCGACGAGAGCGCGCGGCTGATGGGCTTTGGCCATCGGGTCTACAAGAACTTCGACCCGCGAGCGACAGTGATCAAGAAGGCTTGCTTCGATGTGCTCGAGCGACTCGGGATCCACAGCCGCCTCCTCGAGATCGCGGTGGAGTTGGAAGAGATCACGCTCAAGGATGACTACTTCGTCGAACGCCGCCTTTATCCGAACGTCGACTTCTACTCCGGCGTCATCTACAACGCGATCGGGACACCGGCGAACATGTTCACCGCGATGTTTGCCATCGGCCGGCTCCCCGGCTGGATCGCTCAGTGGATGGAGTTGCACGAGGATCCGTCCTTCAAGATCGGTCGCCCGCGGCAGGTCTACACGGGCGAACAGCGCACGTCATACGTCCCGCTCGATCAGCGCTAAACCCGGAGCGGGAGCGCAGACGCTGCTGGACACCGCACAGCGGCTGCCCGTCTGGCGAGACGGGCAGCTCTTGTCCCCGGACCGCCCTGCACTCCCGGCGGAAGACTCCGCGGCGCTCGAAGGCCGCGGCCATTACACGACAGCCCGCGTTCACGCGGGAGAGGCCCTGTGGGTGGACCGTCACCTCTCGCGGCTGATCGATGACGCGCGTCGACTCGGCCTCCCCACAGTCGATGAGTTCACCGTTCGGGCGGGCTTCTCGGAGCTCGGCCGGGCCGCGTTTGGGGCCAGCGACGGCGTGATCCGCCTGCAACACTCGAGGGCGGCCGACGGGCGGTCCTCCTGGCTGGGTATCCCGCGACGGCTCGGAGACGAGCCCTCCGGCTGGATGGCGATACGCGCGCCCGTCGTTCACGAGGGCCCCCGGCCCTGGTCGGGCGTCAAGCGGAGCGGCGCTCTCGAATATCCCCTCGCTCGGGATGCCGCGCGACAACGGGGCGCCGACGAAGCCCTGTTCGCCGACGAAGCAGGGCGGCTGATCGAGGGCGCTCGGAGCAACCTCTTCCTCGTACTCGCGAACGGAGCGTGGTCGACGCCCGATCTGCAACGCGGCGGCGTCACCGGGATCGCACGCGCGCGGGTCCTCGAGGCGACGGATCGTTTCTCCGTGTGCGACGTCCCTTTCGCCGCGCTAACGACGGCACGCGAGGTCGTCGCCGTCAACGCAGTCCGCGGCGCGCGGCCCATCGTACGACTCGACGGCGCGCCCGTCGGGAGCCCTCGCGGCCCGGCTCTCGCCATGCTCGAGGAACTCCTCGGCCTCCCCTGAACACAGCGGTGGTACGCTCCCCCCCTGCTACGCAATCGAAACGCTGGGAGATCTCTACCATGTCACTTGGCAAACTCGCCGTCACCCTCCCGATCCCGGGCCTTAGCATGCGCGCCAACGTGGAACTCGCGGTGCGATGCGAGAAGGAATGGGGCTACGCAGCCATCTGGCTGGCGGAGACCAACGGGGCTGACTCATTCGCCCTCGCGGGTGCCATCGCGCAGGCAACCGACCGCGTGGAGATCGGTACCGCCATCGTCCCGGTGTACAACCGCACGCCCGCGATCCTCGCGATGGGCACCGCCACCCTCGTCGACCTCTCCGCGGGGCGCTTCGTGCTCGGCCTCGGTACCTCGAGCCACGCGATGATCGAAGGCTGGCACGGCATCCCCTTCGAACAGCCGCTGGGTCGGATCCGCGACACCATGGCCGTCCTTCGGTCCGCCTTCGCGGGTGAGAAGACCGGTTACGAAGGCAGCACCCTCACGAGCCAGGGTTTTCGGCTCGGGGTTCGCGTCCACCAGCCCGTCAAGATCTACCTCGCGGCGCTCCGCGAGAAGATGCTCGAGCTCGCCGGTGCCCTCGGCGAGGGCTTGATCATCAACATGATGCCGCTCCAGGCGATGCCGCAGATCATGGAGGCCTATCGGTCGGGAGCCCTCGACGCAGAACGCGATGCCAGCGGAGATGACGTCGTCGCACGGTTCCAGATCGCAGTGACCGACGACAAAGAACGCGCACGCAACATGGTGCGGATGGGCTTCTCTGGATACGTGGCGACGCCGGTGTACAACCGCTTCTTCTCCTGGGTCGGACACGAAGACGTCGCGCGGGGCGTCGCCGAGGCGTTCGCCAATGGCGACCGACAGGGGACCGCGGCAGCGATGAGCGACACCTTCGTCGAGGACCTCGCGATCATCGGCGACGCGGTGGAGGCTCGCGAGAAGCTCGCCGCGTTCGTCGCAGCGGGCGTCACAACGCCCGTCCTCGCGCCCCTCGCCGCCAGCCCCGAAGAGACGATCGCCGTCCTAGAGACGTTTGCTCCCGCGCTCCAGCCCTGACCCGACGCGCCCTCCCGCTCGCTCGGCGCGTGATAGAATCCGGAGTTGACCCGCGGCGAGCGCGCCCGAGACGAAGAGGACAAGGACATGGACTTCCGATGGCCCGATGAATATCTCACCTTCCGCGACGAGGTCGACGCGTTCGTCCAGGAATGGCGCACACCCGAGCTGCTCGAAGAGATGAGCGCGCGCGAGGGTGCGCCCGGCCCGCTCGGCCGGCAGTACTACGCGGCGCTGCAAAAGAAGGGCTGGATGCGTATGTGCTGGCCCGCAGAGATGGGCGGAGAGGGCCGCAACCCGATCTATCAGTTCATCCTCGTCGAGGCGATGGAATACTGGCGGATGCCCTACGGCAACCTCACCTTCACGTCCATCGCGCCTTCAATCGCGCAATACGGGAACGACCACCAGAAGAAGACCTACCTCCCCGGTATCTGGAACGGCGACCTCATCTTCGCGATCGGCTACAGCGAACCCAACGCAGGCACCGACCTCGCCGCGCTACGAACGAAGGCGGAGAAGGTCGATGGCGGTTGGAAGGTCAACGGGCAGAAGACCTGGACCTCTCTCGCGGAGCACTCGACCCAAATCTGGCTCGCCGCCAGGACGGACCCCGACGCCAAGAAGCACGCGGGGATCTCGGTCCTGATCGTCCAGACCAACGCGCCCGGCGTAACGATCCGACCGCTCAAGACGATGAGCGGACTTTCCACCTACGAGACCTTCTACGATGATGTCTTCGTTCCGGACGAGGACTTGCTGCCTCCCCTGAACGGCGGCTGGCCGATCATCATGCACGCGCTCAACCATGAGCGCGTCGGCCTGTCTCCCACCAGCAACCTGGTTCGCAACTACGACGTCGTGGTCAGTCATCTCCAGGAGCACGCACCCCAGAAGCTCGCCGATCCGGTCGTCCGGATCCGACTGGCTGAGCTTCGGATGGAGCTGCAGCGACACCGTGCGCTCGCGATCCGCAACGCGGTCACCATCGCCGGTGGAGAGATCAAACCCGGCGAGGCCTCGATGGCCAAAATCTCGGGGAGCGAGCTGCGCTACCGGATGTCGAACACCCTGATCGACATCATGGGCCGCGCCGGCGGGCTTGCGCGCGACGACGATCGATCCGTCGAGAATGCGATCGTCCAGGGCAACTTCCTGTCTTCTCCGATCCTCCGGTTCGGCGGCGGCACCAATGAAGTCCAGCGAAGCATCATCGCCTCGCGCCAACTCGGCATGACACGCTAGGCACAGGAGAGACGAGATGAACCCCGACTTCAACGAAACGCAGCTTCTGCTCCAGTCGACGATTCGTCAGTTCCTCGCCGACGAGGTCCCCTTCGACCGAATTCGCGAGCACGAAGAGAAGCGGACCGCAGACGGCAATCTGTGGCAAGCCATGGCCAACCAGGGCTGGCTCGGGATTGCCCTCCCCGAGGGCGTCGGTGGCGCCGGCGCCGGCTTGATCGAGGCTGGCATCTTCATCCACGAGCTCGCGCGGCGCGCGGCCGTCGTCCCTGGCGTAGAGGTCATGGCCTGCGCCAGCCTCCTCGCCTCACACGCTGAGAACGATCAATCCGAGCTCCTGCGCGCTGTCGTCGAGGGGAACGCCGTCGTCGTCCCCGCGCTGCTCGAAGCGGGGGATCAGTTCGGGGAGCTCGAGGCGACCGTCGACGCCAACGGTGCGCTCCAGGGTGACAAGACCTTCGTCGACTACCCGGACTTCGCGACTCATCATCTGGTCTCGGCGCGGGGACCCGAGGGCCCTGGCCTGTACCTGGTCTCACGAACCGACGCCGGCGTCGAGTCCGAAGCCCGATCGTGCACGGGCCGGACGCCACAGGCAGACATCCGGTACCGCGGCGCCGCAGCGACACGCGTCGCGGGCGAGCCCGCAGTCTCTGTCTTGCTCGATAGGCTTCGCGCGCTCACCTCCGCGCAGATCCTGGGTGGGATGGAGGTCTCGCTCGAGATGACGGTCGAGTACACCAATGTGCGTGTTCAGTTCGGGCAGCCGCTCGCCGCCTTCCAGGCCGTGCAACACCACGCCGCCGATATGAGCATGCACGTAGAGAGCAACCGGTTCCTGGTCTACGAGCTTCTCGACCAGTTGGACCGTGGCGTGGCGAACCCGCTCGACACCGCACTCGTCAAGGCATCCGTCTCCCGTTCGGTGCCGTACGTCACCATGCAGGCGCACCAACTGCACGGAGGCCAGGGGCTGATCGAGGAGAACGACCTGTACTTCTTTACGATCCGCGGCAAGGACCGCTCGCTCGCCTGGGGCACA
>Ga0315331_10002181_pt1 | contig 14864 bp, 28 predicted proteins | sample M160m34915metaG_FD_203456 | JGI IMG/M metagenome (GOLD analysis project Ga0315331, IMG submission 203456) | Ammonia-oxidizing marine archaeal communities from Monterey Bay, California, United States - M1 60m 34915 | ecosystem: Environmental > Aquatic > Marine > Intertidal zone | place: USA...
CAAATGGTATAGAATATGATAATGTAGCATTAGTTGATATTGATACGATGGTACATTGGGATTGTCCAGATTTTTTTGAAGCATCAAAAGGTGAGTTTGGTGCAATACAAGATAGATTCTTTATAGAATGGACTCATAATAGTATTCAAGGTTATCAAGATTTCTGGCCTGATATTAAATTTGATTGGTTAAGTTATTTTAATTGTGGTTTCATTGTATTGAATAAGAAACACAAAGAATGGTGTAAGAGTGTTACAGATTTTTACTATAAGAACGAAGATGAAATACGAATGAGACAACACGAGACTGTAAAAAAGGGTTCAGACCAAACACCTATTAATTATATGATACGAAATAGTGAACACGATATTGAGTTTTTAGATGAGAGATTTAATCTACAACAATTACATCTACGAGGAGTATTACAGAGTGATTTACTATGGAATGTTGGTTGGGTTTGGCATTTTAATGGATTTGAAAAAACAGAACGAAATGCTTTGATGAAGAATGTATGGGAGAGAGTAAAACACAATTATGCATAAGTTAACTAATAAGATTGCAATCGGATGTTTAGTACAATTCTATGAAATAGATATCATAAAAGATTATCTACTTAGTGTACAAAAAGCATTAACTGATATTGAAAACAAAGAGAATGTGGTTATTGACATTTGTTTTAATTTAAATCAAGGGTTGGAACAAGTTGATACAAAGAAAATAACTATTGGTGAACTACGAGATAACTTCAGAGAAATATTAAAGGGTATATTTGGATATGACCACCACTTTGATTCAACATTAGAATATAATTTAAGATTAGTAGAACACGATAGGAATGGTGGAGACCATCGAGAAGATATTTATACTATTGCTGATTATCGTAGAGAGTTTAATGAAAAGTATTGTGAAGAAGTAGATATACTTATGTGGGGTGAGAGTGATTCATTGATACCAAAACAAACATTTGAAATATTAGATAATCTACATACTGCAGCAAAAGAAACAACACCAAAGTATGTTGGATTTTTCAGTACTTGTAAAATGTGGGATGATACTTGGAAAATATTAGAACATCCAGACTTCACAGATAAACCATTCATAGAGGGTGATTTAACAAATTGGTGGAGTTTACGATACAATATGAAACAGCAAGAAATGGATTTGATTAATGAAAAGGTTGAGGATTTAGATATACAAGTTACTCAAAACCTAAAGTTTAATGGGTGTGGATTAGTTATATCATCAGATGTAATTAAGAGTGGAGTTAATATACCAAAAAGTGTATTCTTTGTACACGAAGATACAGCATTTATGAATAATTGTTTAATACACTTTCAAGGCCAATTAACACAATATATAATTAAAAATATTCTATTGGTTCACAATAGAAAATTACCAAATAAACGAATGTATATAAAGGGACAGGATTTCACAACAGATGATATGACTGTGATGAGAAAGAAACAATATTGGTTTCCTAACGCAGATAAAATGTCCCAACAAAATGCATTCAATTTAAGTAAACAGGCATACACTTATAGTTGGAGTGATGTCTTTAAAGACTACGAAAGGGTTGAAGATGGGAGCAATACACAGAGTAATACCTGATGATAGACCAGGACAAGTGTGGTGGTTTCACGGAAATAGCGGAAGTGGAAAGACAAACATTGCTTTGAAGTTCGATGTACCAAACAAAATAGTTTTGGATGCAGATGATTTTAGAGAGAGTGTTTGGGATGATTTGGATTTTAGTGAAAAGGGTAGAAGAAAACAGAATGATAGGTTGGCGAGGATAGCAAGAGTGTTATGGGTACAAGGAAAAAATGTAGTTATAGCATCTATATGTCCATATGCAGACCAAAGAAAACAAATTAGGAATGAGATATTACCTGATGTTAAATGGATTTATGTCAATAGTAAAGATAGTAAACCATCAACAAAAGAATATCCATTCGAAGAGGGATGGTAGATGAAAAATAATGTAGTTGTCGCGATAGATGATATACATCCAGAAAAAGGTTGGGGAGTTGAGGGAGATATTCAAGTTGAGTATCTCTCTGAGCTCAATAAAAAGTATGGTGTAAAGTTTAATTTATTCATACCAAGTAATTATCACGATAAGTATCCAATCACAAAAGAGTTTGTTAATTTTTGGAAACAATACGATTGGGTGGAGATGAGTAATCACGGTCATTTTCATGCATGTCAAACTGAAGATATTGGTGAGATGGAATATTATGAATTACAATATGGTGATGCAACACAGCGAATCCAAACATCACAAGATTTGTGGGAGAGTTGTGGTTATATACCAAAAGGATTTAGAGCACCAGGTTGGGGAGTGAACCAACAAAGTGCAGATGCAATCAGTAATTATTTTCAATGGGTTGCAGGACATAGTGAAATCAATAAAGGGATAACTTGGGGGTGTGATTTCTTCGAGGGATGTGATGGTATTAATGAATCAGACAATATAAGTTTATATGGAAATACATTTATGTTTCAATCACACATCAATGGAACACACAATGATAATGTGTGGAAAGAGGAAAATTTTTTACATTTTGACAGAGTTATTGAATACTTATTATCACAATATGATTTACAATTTGTTACAATATCAGAGATAAAATGAACATAGTATTTTTTTCAGAGAGTCAAATATATGGTAAAGTTCCAAGAGATTTTGAGAACGCCAGAACAGAATATGCATGGTCAATAGCATTAGATGCTGAGTGGTCACCTATCAAGGATACACCACGAAGAAAGAGATATGATTTAGGAATAGTAATTATACCAAAGAATAATCCTGAAGTAGATATTAATCACTTCAAACAATTTTGTGATAAGGTGGCAGTAATGCAAGAAGGCCCACATTGGTACTTCCAAGATTATTCAGTTGATAAACAATTTAAATATTTCAATTCATTGATGGATGCAGATTGGGTTTATTGTCATAATGAATCTGATGTGAATTACTATCTTGGATTAGGTTGTAAAGATGTAAGGGTGATGAGAAGTTTGATGATTACAGATGGTTTAGTTCCACGAAATGAGTGGGGTGATGGTACAATGGTTGGTGGTAATATGGTAAGTTGGTATGGTGGATTTGATTCGTATATGGTAGCAAGGGAAATAGGTAATCCTATATCTGCACCATCAATGGGTAGAAAACAAGAACAAGAAGATATGATAGAGGATATAAATTACCTACCTTATATGAATTGGAGAGAATGGGTTACTAATTTAGGACAATATAATATAGGTGTTCATATGATGAGAACACACGCAGCAGGAACATTCGCATTAAATTGTGGGTTTCACGGAATACCTTGTATTGGATACAAAGGATTGGATACACAAGAAATACTTCATCCATTGACTACAGTCGAGGTTGGTGATTTAGATGAAGCAAAAAGAATTGGAAAGAAATTAAAAGAGAATGATAAGTTCTACAAGTTATGTAGTGAAACAATAAGAAAACGATATGAATCAAACTATACTGAAGAAGTATGGAAACGAAATTGGGAGTTAAGAAACAAATGAATATATTAGTAACAGGTGGTGCTGGGTTCATCGGCACTAATTTAATCAAAAGGTTATTAGAAGATGGACACGAGGTAATTTCAATAGATAATTACTACACAGGTTTTAAATCAAACGAGCATGGACAAGCCAGATACATTCACGGAGATATTAGAGAGGATGGTATTCTTGATGGGATAGATGGTATTGATTGTATATTTCATTTAGCTGCATTGGCAAGGATACAACCATCATTTGATGACCCAACGAGTACAATTGATACAAACACACAAGGTACACAGAGAGTATTAGAATATGCTAGAAAAGAAAACATACCATTAGTTTATGCTGGTTCATCATCAGTACACGGAGATGTACACGCAAATCCTTATTCATTTAGTAAATGGCAAGGTGAAGAATTAGTGAAACTATATCATCAGATATATGATTTACCAACAATAGTATGTAGGTTCTACAATGTATATGGGCCTAAACAATTAGTGGATGGGGAATATTGTACTGTCGTAGGTGTATTTATGAAACAATGGGAAGAGAATAGAGATATAACCATTACTTGGGATGGAGAACAAAGAAGAGATTTCACGCATGTTTACGATATTGTAGATGGATTAGTTAAATCAGCCGAGAAATTGGTTGATGGTGAAGTTAATGGAAACTTCTTTGAGTTGGGTAGTGGAGTAAACTATTCTATTAATGAATTGGCAGATGCATTTGGAGAACATCCAAAAGTAAAAGTACCAAAAAGACCAGGTGAGATGAGAGAAACACTTTGTACAGATGAATCTGCAAGTGAGTTACTCGGATGGGCACCAAAAGAAAACCTAATAAAATGGGTAAAGGAACAAGTGAATGAATCCAATTAGTTTTATCATTCCATCGAGGAATAATCTAAAGTATTTAAAACAGGCATATGAGAGTATTCGTGAAAACCAATCGGTAGAACACGAGATATGTATTGCAGATGATGCAAGTACTGATGGAACAATGGAACAAGTATTAGTTTGGATGAAGAGAGATAAGAATATCAAACTTCATATCAACAAAGGCCCAGATAGATTGGGACATACAATACTATATGATACATTAATTAACGATTATGCAACACACGATAGGGTTATGATATTCCACGCGGATATGATTCTAACACCCAATTCAGATAAAGAGGTTGATAAGTATTTAGAAAAGGGTAAAGTTGTATCATTAACAAGAATAGAACCACCACTACATCCAGATGGACCTGAAAAGATATTAATGGATTTTGGTATAGAACCTGAAGAGTTTAAGAGAGATGAGTTATTAGAGTTTGTAAAAGATTTACAGAGTAAAAACTCAGATGGGATTAAGTATGGCCCACTCGCATTAAACCGAGAAATATCAGAGGGTATATTCGCTCCTTGGGCTATTATGAAAGAGGATTGGGATTTCATTGGTGGACACGACCCTATATTTGCACCACAAAGTAAAGAAGATTCAGATATATTCAATAGATTTCATCTTGCTGGATATACATTTATTCAAACTTGGCAGGGGTTCGTGTATCATATGACTTGTAGAGGTAGTAGATTTAAAGATGGTGCGATAAGAAATCCTGCAGGACAGGTGTTTATGAAGAACCGAGAATCAGATGAGTGGTTGAAACAGAATCAGAAGAGTACACGAGAGTTCATACGAAAGTGGGGTAGTTTTGTAGACCACGATAAGATGATGAAACCAATAGTACCACCAAAATATAGTATTGGGTTTGTAGTTGAGAATTGTAATATACAGATGTTACAATTGTTAGAGCCTTGGTGTGATAACATATATAGTGATTTTGTGGGACATAAAGGATTTGGTGCTAATAGATACATTGAAGAAGAACAAACATCATTTGATTTGAAGAAGAGAATACATTCAGACCATATGAATCCTACAGATGGGATAGTTGTTAGATTTGATGCAAGTAATTTAACACAAGAGAACTTTAAGATTATAGAGAAGTTACCTGCGATACTACAAGATAGTGGAGAATTAGGTATATCAGAGTTGGATATATTTAATATAACAATCAAATCACTTAAAACTTCTGAGAAAGATTTAATACAATTATGACATATTTCATAATACATAAAGATGAAAAGAAAGAAAACCTAATGTTTAGTAGTAATCAATTAGGGGAAGAAAGTTTAGGTAGTTTTTATCCTGAACAAGGTTGGGTAGCATTAAATAATATGATAAATACAAGTCCAGAATCATTACCAAATTACATCATACTTGATGAACAAGGTGGTAAGTATTCTTTAACAGAGTTTCTCGATATAGTTGAGAAATTAAAAATAAAAAGAACTTGACTTGTATTATAAAAATGTAGTATATTAAGGAGTTATAAAATGGCAAAATATACAAGTGTTGATTACGAACACTACGAAGATGAAGTGTGGGAAGAAAAGATTCAACGCAAAATAAAACCGAAAAGGAAAAAGAAAAGTTATGATGAACTTCAAAAGAAACGAGATAATAAACATTTCAATAAGAAGCATCCTAATAGGGATTAGTTTATTTTTAGTTGGTTGTGAGGATACACTACAAGACTCACCACCATTTGTTCAATATGATATGAGATTACCTATTGATGGTAATGGTTATTATCATTTAGAAATGGATAGAAATAACTGGCAAACAATACATCGAGTATCAGGTTCGATACAGAATGATTTGGGTGCAGTTATGAATGAGAGAGTTTATTGGGAATCCGATTTAATGTGGTATCTTGGAGATACATTGGGATATGTAGTTAAACGAGGATTGACAGATGATTTAGAATATGTGTCATATGACACGGTCTATGTAACAGGTTATAGTGGTATGGAAGTTCCAACAAGTAATATGGCAAGTTATAGTAATAGTGATGGTGAGATTAACAATATGATTGCACCAGTCAAATCTATGATTGGTGATACATTAAGATTAAGTGCGTATTACGATGATGATTGGAAACACTTTGGAATAATATTGGATTAGGAGAGAGAGTTGAAATATGTATTAGTGAATAAATATGATGAAATTGTAACATCAGCAGACCTTGGTAGTGATATCGGTGTTGCTGGTGCAACTACATTCTTTCAAGGTATAAAACAGATGGAAGATAGAGATGAGTTTAGTAAACTTTGGAGAGTAATGACACACGAGCAGTGGAATACAGAGTTTAAGAACAATTTGAATGATAGACAATTAGGTAAACGAAAATATGAATGGTGGAAAGATGATGAGGATTATCTTGACATAGATAAATGATGAAAGGTAAGATGGAGTATGTTAAAACCAATAGGTGGTAGATTAGTAGTAGAAAAGAGAGAAACTCAAACACAAACAGATAGTGGTATTATAATACCAGATACTGCAAGAGAGGGTGGAGAACCTGAAATTGGATTATGTGTTGCGGTAGGTAATGGTTCAAGAAGTATGAGTGGAGAGTTAATTCCGATGGAAGTTAAGGTTGGAGATAAGGTTTTATATGGAAGATTTTCAGCACAAGAAATAGAACATCAAGGAAAAACTTATTTAGTACTTGGTGAACAAGATATAATAGCAGTAGTAGAGGACGAGTAATGGTAGAGATGACAGTATTTATGACTGGAGTAATCTTATTTCATTTAATGATTAATAGATGAAGAGAGTAATAGAGTGGTGGAAAAACTTAACCATCGCATTAGCATTACCATTGATGATAACCAATAGTGTATTAGATTATTATTATGGGTGGGAATCAAGAGAGTTAGAAAAAGAAACACAGAAGATTGAGAAGATAAAAGATGATGCATTCAAATATCATTCACATCACTTCTTAGATAGTTATTATGTTACAAAAGATTCTGATGGTAATACAATTAAGATACTTGAACACGAAAAGGGTGAGATAATTATACCAGATAATTTAGGATGGGATTTCCTAACTCAGTATGATGAAACACCACAAGAAAAGGTTGATAATATATTAACCAAAGTATTTAAACCAATACAGAATGTAGTGGGTAAAGTTACAAGTTGGTTCAAATGGCATCTATGGGAAAAGTGGATGGAAAGAAAGAAAAGAGAAGATTTGATTGAGAAAGGAATAAGAGGTTAAACAAGGAGTTATACTATGGAGTTAGATAAAACAAAAACGATTGTTGCACTTGCAATAGGATGTATCACACTAATGGGAACTGCGTTCTCAGTAGATGGTAGGTATGCTAAAGCAGATGATATACAACAAGTACAAGAGAAAGTCAAGAAAGTAGAAACAAGACTTGACAATAAGATACTCAAGGATAGAGCAAATCTAATCCAAGAGAGGATATGGAAGTACGAAGATAGGTATGAGGGTAGAAAAACACCAGATACCATTAAAGAGGTAATTCGAGATTTAGAAAAAGAGTTATCTGATATAAACAAGAAATTAGATAAGGATACAACAAATGATTGAGACAGTATGGATTGCATTTGGGTGTGGTACAATTATCGGAGTAATTTTAGGTGGTCTTAGTATGGGACTATGGACACTACAAAGTGCTGAAGCAAAGAACGATGAGATAGATAGATTAAGAACAACAAGACATCTACTTAAAGAAGAAATCTTCAGATTAGAAAAGAATTACAAACCGCGTAAACCACAACCACGCAAAAAAAGATATAAAAAGAATTATCATACAGGTAAACTATATAAACCTAAAAAATAAGTAAAAAAGAACTTAATTTTTTTACAAAGTTTTTATATATATACTATTTATTACTGATAAAAAAATAACCAATGGAGAACCCCAAGTGAACCAAGCAGATAAGAAAGAGTTTGAGTTGATACACAATAAGATTGATAATCTTACGCAATCTATTGATGAGATGAAAACTGAAATGGATAAAGCACATCAAGAAGTGCATACAAATATCAAATTTGTTAAAGAGAATCTATTCAATCCGCACGAGGGTTTATGGGCAGAAACAAAACTGAACTCACAATTCAGAGAATCCACAGGCAAGTGGAGAACCGTCATTGGTACAGGTTTTATAGGTCTAATGGCCAAACACATATGGGATATGTTCACAAAATCCTAATATATTACGAATTAAATCGAAAAATATCATAATAATTAAAGAAAACACTTGACTCGTATTGGCTTTTTGCCCTATATTTAGGTATTAAATAAAGGGAATAAACAATGGTTTCAAAATTCAAAACACCAAAAGCAATTGCATCACAAAAAAAGATAGACAAGGGATTGGCAGCCTTTGGTAAATCTATAGGGTTGGATAAACCTTTTTTCGCCGCAGTAACATTTGACGATAAGACTGGAACATTTAAAATATGTCCTTGTTGTGGTGGTGATTCAATCATAAAGGATTTTATTTAAAATAATTAAAGAAAACACTTGACTTTAATATAAAAAAAGCCGTATATTCATATATGAAAAATAAGGAAATAACAATGAAGAAACAAATCAAGAAACTAAAGAAACATACACCAGTAAATGATATTGGGTTCGGTACTAAGAAAACCGCCCTTGATGAAATGGGTGTTGATAACACTAACTTTGATACTCTCAATGAGGGTTTCAATAACACTACACTTGTGAAAGGGTTCAACTTCGAAGATGACCTATATGAGGGAATCGATGAATTGGAGGATTTCTAATTGATTAATGGTATAAAACCACTACCACCTAAACAAGACTTCGATTCCGCAATTGATAGGTTGGTACTTGGTATAGAAGAGAACTATATAAAATGGTGTAATGGTAAACCTATCAGTGCAGATGTGATATCACTCAAAGATGGTAGGAAGTTCTTAAAGATTATAAGGGGTTCATCAGTTTGGGGTTTCGTATCTAAAGTTGATGGTTCTCATAAAGGATTACCACTAAAAGCTGGTGATGTACTGAAAGCAGCTGGATATAATGCTCCAGCAAAACACACTCGTGGTAATATATTTGATGATAACCAGAACTATTTCAGTTGGACTGGTCCAAACTATATGATATGATGAAAACAGATATGGTACTACAGAATGACCCATACTTCAATATTATAATGAAGAATTGGATGGGATGGGAAGATATAGATTTTTTAATAACAGAGATGGAGAATTGGGTAGTAGATGAAAAACCCAACATCACTCTAAGTGAGGCAATAATGTTGTCTTGGAATATAGGAATAGCATCGTGAAAGAAATATTAGAACTAATTAATGAGATAGAATGTGAGTTAGATGATTCAGTAAATTGTCTACCAGAGTATTCTGCTAATACAGATAGTAGGAGTTACATAGATGGAGCTCGCAATACATTATATGTATTGAAAGAAAAGATGGAAAAAATTGTTAAAGAGGCAGAATAATTAAATTAATATCATATGGTTGTAGTTTTACCTTTGGTGAAGAGTTAGATGATTTACCAGATTGGTTTAATGATAAAACAGATTTACGGAATTATATGCCTGATAAATTAATACATCACAAACCATCTAAAAAAAGTTGGCCATATATAGTTGGTGATACATTGGGTTATCAAGTTGAAAACTATGGTTGGAGTGGTGGTTCTAATGATAGAACATTTAGAATGTTATCAGAACATATACTTAATACTGATACTAAAAATACCTATATAGTTCAGTGGTCATTTCCACATAGAACAGAGTATTGGAGTGAGAAAGCAAATATGTTTTTGGGAATCGTACCAGATTTCAACACAGATTTTAAGAATCAAAATCCAAACCACGAGAGTATAGTTTACTCGTTAGAATATTATTCTAAGTATCAAAATGATGATGTTGATAATAAAAAAACACTAAGGTATATTTGGAGTGTAGATTCTTTATGTAAGCAATTTGGACACGAACTGATTCAGTTTATGCCAATAGAGAATGAATTTGATAAGTTACCAGATTCTTTTTTAGATACAAAACAGATTTTGAAATTAGTAAAAAGTAAAATGCACCCAACAGAGAATGGGCATAGAGAGTTAGCAAAATATATACAAACAAAAATAGTTGAAAATAATACTTGACTCGTATTGGCATTTGGCCTTATATTTATGTATGATAAATGGGGAATATATGAAGAACTTAGTTGAAAACGCTTTTGGTGACATAGTTGAAAGAACTGATTATGGTAATCACAAGAATCAATTAAATCTATTTGACAATCTCAATGAGATAGTTGAAGAGAATGAAACTGCTGATGATATTTTAGATTTTTTATTCAATAGAAAAAAAGGAAACAAATAGTATGACATACACTTTTGAAAAAACATTTGGGAAGTTCGATTCTTCCACTAACTTCGAGGGAAACAAACTCATAGTTGAGTATGTGTTCTCTTCGGTTTCTGATTCACTCAAGGTAGTTGAGATGTGGCGAGTTGATTCTGAGGGTGAACATTTTCATCGGATGAATTGGATGAGTAAATCAGCTCAAAAAGAGTTGATGGAGGATTTGGAAAACGATATGACGAATAGGATATGTGGTACTATGGAAGATGAATCTGATATGGTTGGGTTCGAGGGAACTTGGAGTGCGTTAGAAGAACTTGGAGTTGCTTAATGTTGAATGAAACAATATATAATGTGAACCATATGGTTGCAGTTGAAGAGATAAATACACCACCACATATTAGAGAGGTTACAATACTTCAATTGATGTTGGAGTGTGAAGTATTTGATGTGTGGATGAAAGCTCATATTGTGGATAACATTGAAGATTTATCAGTAGTGTGGGAAGTAGTTGATGGTGAAATCAATATAGACCACATATATGACCACAATACTGGCGAAGTTTATTGGAATGCAATAGATAGAGAAAGTGAATGGAATGATAATGATGATAAGTTAATTAGTTCATTATTGATGTGGGCTGAATTAGATAGGACTATTGCGTGAGTGTACCAAAAAGAATAGAATCAAATATGGATGAGTATGGTAAAACATACAAACAATTAACTCATATACTACAAGACCCAGATTACTATATGAATGATGGGTATAAAGAGTTTGTACAGAGTATGCAGGGTGCAATTGGTGGTGGTAGGAAGATTACACCAAAGATGGATTCTGCCATATCAAATGTAATTAGAAACTATGTGAAATGGCGTAGTAACGATACCAAAGAAACTCGGTTGGAAAAGACAGAAAAGATTAAAAAGATTATGAGTAAAATCAAGATAGTACACGATACACTATTCAAGTGTGATTATAGTACGAGTTATATGGTTCGTTCACAAGAATTTTTACAGAGTGTATCACAAGGTGTATCAAAGTATGGTGGTTTAACAAAGAAACAAACATACGCGTTGAATCAGATGCACGAAAGATTTAAGAAAAGAATAGAGACAACTGCTCACAAAGGTAGTATGGAAGATGCAAATCTAAACATAAAAGAGGATATATTTGTGAGGTAATCTAAAATAAATTACATTTTGAGAATTACATATGATATATATGTATATACAACAGATTGATATATCGCTAGTAGGAAATATTAGGATATCCAATCATAACTAAACAATCAAGACCAACTCGTTTGAGCTCTGAACAAAATCTTGATTGAAAGGATAGTCAATGACTAAACAAACACAAGAACTTGTAATCACCAGTGATGTTTACAAATCTTTCAAAGGTGCTGGATATGGTGCCGCATTTAATGCATTAGAAGATGCATTAGATAATTCACTAATCGGACTCGATGACCCACGATTACCAGATGACCACATTCGGAATATCGTAGTAGAGTTTTTCAATCCTAATGATACACTCTCACCAGATACTATTAAGATTTATGATAATGGTATTGGTATGTCTAAAGTGACTGTAGGTAATAAATTATATGTTACTACTGCAGTTTCTGCAACCGCCAAGATTAAGAATGGTGGGACATCACGATGGGGATTAGGATATAATCAGTTTACTCATTATCTTGGTGAACCAGGTAGAGTAATCACAAGTGAGATTGGTGAAGATAAACCATTTGAATCACAATGTGTATATGAAGATGGAAAAGCACCATCAATGGAATCAGTTGATTTACCAATAGACCATTTCAAACACGAAATGACTCCATTAGGTGATGTTAATTACGGAACAATGATTGAGATTACTAATGTGGATGGTTCAAAGTTTGTAAAAGAATGGTGGTCACCAAGTAAAAACACTTGGTATAAATCTATTCAGAATCGTTACAATCGTCTATTGAGTAGTGGTAAGATTACTATTACATTTAAACTACATACTGGTGCAAAAACTAAAACAAAAGTATTGGTCGGTGGTGAGAAGTTTCTTGATAACAAAGGTTCTTCTGATAAGAGTTGGGAAAAACCTGGTGGACAGTATGAGAAATCCACTAACAATCAGTTTGATGTATTAGGTGAAACTATTAATTATGAGGGTGTGAATATACCAATCAAGTTTGGTAAACACTTATCTGCTATCCAACGCAAGGTGTGGATATCATTAGGTACGAGACACCTACTATGTGGTTCACCTGCTCGTTCTGCGATACCTACTATCTATGTATATCAAAACAATATATTGTTAGGTAGTATCAAGTACAAAGCAAGTGAGAGAACTGGTGGTATTGCTCACTTAAATGGTTTATTCGTAGAGTTGGATTTACCAAAAGATTACATAGTACCAACAAACACTACTAAGAATGGTTTTGATAAGGCATGGCAGGATTACTTGAAACCAATCATCCAAGAATATGTTGAGAACCACGAGAATGGATATCCAACAGCAGATATTAGAGAATCTCAATGGCATGATGCGTTTGAAGCTGTTATGTATGAAGAGGGTCCTATTGCTGATGCAAAGAGAAAGCATGTATTCGGTAAAGATATATCAGTTGAGGATATGAAAGATAACCTATCTCACGAAAAAGCACACATATCATCTAAACCAGATTTCACATATGAGGATGAAGATACTTCATTGGTTGAGATTAAAGATGAGATTGCAGATACTTCAGTTGTATCACAAGTTGCTCGATACTATATGAATCGTGGTGGTGAAGTGAAACGAGTAGTAGTATTGGCAAGAGGGTTTGCTGATAGTGTAAATAACGAGTTCAAATCTTGGAATAAGAAGTTTCCAAAAACAGAGTTCGTTACAATCAATTTCTCAGAGTTGGATATTGATGAACACAAAGTGATGGAAATCGCCAAGAAGAAGCAATCAAAGTTGGCTGCTTAAAACAAAGTAAGGACTTTTTTTCAAGTTCTATATATGTATATATAGAGGAACGGAAAGAGACCACAAAGTACGAGACTCGAGAGTGTTTGGGGAAGATTCTAACGAATCCCCCCAAATCATTCTCACAATCTCGAAAAGGATATAAATGACAAGAATAAGTAAAGTACACTTAATTATAATGGTAGTGACATTCATAATGGTTGGAGTGTTAAAGGGACAAGATACCAATATACTACCAAATGATTCACCCGTATTATTGGATGAATGGAACAATCATCGCTCACACCTATCGGTGAAAACCGAGATAATCCCTTATAGAATTGTGCCATCGGATAATCCCTTGTATGGATGTTGGAGTGAGTTGGATGTGATTTGGCCCGATTATATGGATGAGGATATACGAGAGAAACTCACCATCACAATAGTGAATCAAGAGTTGCATCAAGATATACCCGATTATGTAGAGATTAATGATACACATTATTATATGATGAAACTTCCCCTAAACCATTGGTGGAGGGATTAATATGAATGTGAATCATAAACCTACAATAGGGTCACTTACAAAAGAAATAATGGGCTTGGTTTGGATATTGATTAAGATATGTGTATCCTATATAGAGGATTTCACACGAGAGATATTGAATCTTGCGATATCCCACGATACCAATACACCATTAAGTGAAGAGGATGAAAGTAGGGAACGAGCGGTTCACTTTGCGGATGGTTTTCACGATGGAGATTGGCAAAGGGATATGGAACAAGATTGGAATGGTGGTAGTACTAATCCACATTTAAATCATAAACCCATCTATGATGGTAGAATGGATGAAGTAGAGGATGCGTAATGGGTGAGGTATATTTTTTAATAATGGGATTTGTAAATGGGTTCTTATTGGGATTCATAGTGAGGAATAATAAGTTTTGGTAGATGGAATAATAACAATAGTATTCGTGATTGCGTTCTACTATTTGTGTGTACAATTAGATAGGGATATTTTTAATGAACGAGATGATTAGTATGTTAATGATGATGTTGTGTATAGGTATGATAATGGTTTATATATGTGCGATAAGAGGGAAGTTATAATGTTGATAATGAGAAATTATTGTTCAAGATATTGGTTTAGT
>Ga0315331_10002184_pt1 | contig 14854 bp, 15 predicted proteins | sample M160m34915metaG_FD_203456 | JGI IMG/M metagenome (GOLD analysis project Ga0315331, IMG submission 203456) | Ammonia-oxidizing marine archaeal communities from Monterey Bay, California, United States - M1 60m 34915 | ecosystem: Environmental > Aquatic > Marine > Intertidal zone | place: USA...
CCGAAACAGGCAGCGACCACTACGCGGTTTGGGCACACACCACAGCTGCGATGGGCGGTCTCGCGGCGTTTAGAAAGAGGGCATTTGTGGATGTGCCTGGTATTTGTGAATGATATGATCAACAAGAATGCATTTGGCGGGTGGCACCCGACGGCGTTGCGTCTATGCAGCCCGGCAGCTCGGAGCGAAGCTTCCCGTCCTTGCCCGGCGAAGAAAAAACACATAAAAGTAAAAAGAACAAGAAGCAAAGAGCTCGCTATCGTCCCGGGCGACACGGGTGGCTTCCGATGCAGAGTGTTTAACATGTTGGTGGGCATGGCAAACTCGTCGTGCCCGCAGAGGTTGTGGTTATCCCGGTGCGATTTGAGCCATGGCTTTTAACTGCATTTGTAAACTATTGCGTACGTCCCGCGTCCCAGGGTGCGGGTTCCGGGACTTTTGCGTCCGGCTGCTCACAAAGCAGTTTTCCGTGGTAAGTGTGCGGACGGGTGGGTGAAACAATCCGGCGATTAAAAGGGGGTTGTTGTACCGCGAACAAATGCAGCGCCGGAAGTTTATCATATGCGTGCTTAACGGCGACCACACCCGGGCACTCCGCGCCTAAAAGATCTCGTGCAAGAGCGGCATTGTGCGAGATCCTGCAAGCGTGCAGGAAGCAGGGGTTATATAAATACAGCCACTCAGCGTACTGCGCACACTGCGGCCCATGCCGCGGCATCGCGCTGCGTGCGCGCCTCTGCGTGCCTTGCCGAGCACGCATCGACAAATGGCGCCCTGTTGAACGTGAGCGCGGGCTGTGCGTGATCTCCGCGTGCGGCGGCAATGGTGGCAATGAGCGACGTCGCCATGAAGAGCGCAAACGACGCAGTCATGGCCGGGGTGAGCGACTCCCGCGCAGCCGTTCGGAGCGCTGTTTTCGCGTTTGTGAGACATGTTGTGCACGCGTCGTAGACGGCGTCGATCGACGAGGATTGAAAGGCCGTCACAATGGCATTTTTCTGCGGGGTCGGGTCCGTGTTGAGTATCGCTGCCGTGACCACACACGTGCCGTACGCAGTCTGCGCAATATCATGGGCGTGCTGCCGCTCGGCTTCGCGCGATTTGTACAGCGCGAGCTCCTCAATAGCGCTTTCTGCGAGCTTGGCGAGACGTTGCTCGCGCTCTGCCGACACACCGGCTCTTTTCAGTTTCTCCTCCTGCGTAAGGTAAGTGTTAATCAACTCATCGTATCGGGCCTGGAGGTTGTCGGTTTCGCCCTTGAGCTCCTCGTAAGACGCTTGTGCGAGGTCAATTTGGGTCGTGTAATACACCTCATCGATATCAAATTTCTGTTTTTGGTTGTGGGCCGCTATTGACAGCTCGTCAATGATCACTATTTGGCTCTCGGTGAGTTCTTTCTCCCGGCTCAACTGGTCCGTGTGCTGATCCGCCTCGGCATCGAGCGCATCAATCCGTTTCTGGGCCCGATACACCATGTCCTCGAGATCCGCGTTGTGCGCATGCAGCGCCGCCGCGACAACGTCGGCATCTGTCCGAACCGAGGCCATCGCAACCTCGAGCTCGCTGATCTTGTTCTTAAACGTCTCGACGTCGACGGTGCTCACACTCTTGTCGTCAATTATGTTTTTAAGACCCTTTTTGAGCTCTTGGACGTCTTTGTCGGTAATCGCAGTCGCTCCTTGGCCGGCAATGTTTTTGGCAATACGTTCTGGTGTGTATAATTTGTGCATGGCAAATAGTTCCGCTAATGGCACGCATATCTCTTTGACTCGATTATTTATTTTTTCGATTTTCTTATCATGTTCACGATCGCGCTCGTCGCTTTCCAAGATGAGGGCATTTATTTCCTTATCCGTCAGCATTGGCATCGTTTTTGGTGGTCTGCCCATGGCTTGACCGGCTCCTATATAGTGTCATCTGCGCAATATAGCGCCCCCGCTCTAAATATATAGTGATTTCGCCCGAGTTCGGGCATACATCCAAGCATTGCATGGCGGCCCCGGGTGACACCGTGCGCATCATCGCAAAGCCCGGCAGGAGGTGAAAGCTGAACGCGCGAGCTTGACGGGGTGATGTTTGGGCTTGATCAACCATTGGTCGCCGGAACCCACCCGTGGCAACCACCGATAGAGGTCGTGTAACCTCTGTGCGGAGGCTCTGGAAAGTCGGCCATCGGGGTTATTGACGCTCGCCTCGGCCAGCTCGTCGCAAACTCTGACGCGGTAACGATGCATATAGCCAAAAAACTAGCCGATATATTATATTGACAGCCCTGCACGTTCCCGCGGGCACGGCGACTTGAATCGCTGCTTTTATCCAAGTGGTCGAGCGCACAGTTGATCGACTCGAATGCACTTTTGAATTGTATTTGCGTGTTTTGATTTAAGGGAACCCAAAGTATATGTGCACGCGCTACAAACGACAGGGGTCAAGCGATAGCATGGATTCCATTGCTAATCTGAGCAGCGACGCCCGCGCGATCTATGACGGCGCGCTCGTAGCAATCAATTTTAAAACCTTCGCAGCAAAGCGCAATGTTAACATATCAAGCATTGAGCCGTTAAACGGTGTGTTGTCGGAGGACACGACGGTAAAAGATGTGATGCGAACGCGGGGGTTGCTGGCGGCCAGCGACGTTGTTACAATGCTGTCGAAGCCCCAAATAAACTATACCGAAAAAGAAACAGCCATTTTAACGATGGTTCTGAAACTTTCCAGGGAGCTTCTGAAAGAGTCTACTGCTCTTGTTGCGCCCATTGTGAGCACGTTCCGCGCGGCTACCAACGAATGCTCCAAAAGTCTTTTGAAGACCTGGATAAAAGGGCAGTGCGACGAGGGGGACACGTTTGAACGCATGATCACGCTCATGGTGTACCAGGTGATGGCGTTTCGAACGACGGGAAAATCCAAGGAGCTAGTAATCGAGCGCGCGGACTGGAGCGTTTTTAAAAGTTTTAGAAGGGTAGATATCAGGAGAGAAAGCGGGATAGATAGCATTGTAAAGTTCTTTGCCACCAATACCTCCGAAGGGCTACATTTTCCGGGCCTGGGGGATTGGACAATCGCCATTGGGCATAAGTTATCAAAGACACAACAGTCGTGGAATCTGTCTGTGATGTATGGGAAAAACAAAGAGTACATTAATGAATTGGCGTTGGTCAATCCACACATTTCGGCAGATGTTATTGTATCGATTTGGAAAAGGGACGACCCATTCACAGCCGCAAAACAACATGACTGCACTTTGTGGTTAAAATCCCCGGAGGAAAGGGTTAGTTTCTGGGAGGTTTTTTGGGGCGGGGAAGGACAGTTCGCTGAAAAGTCACACTTGCAATATATTATGGGCGCTCGACTGTTTATCGATGTCGCGAAAGGAAGCGGAGTACGGATTTGAACGCCGGTTCGTAAAACAGAAAGCATACCACGTTTGGCAACATTGTGCTTGTTTCGGTGTCAACTGCGGCTGATTATGATTTCTTTGACTTAAAAGACGCCAATTATTTTCAAAGCAAAGCACCTTCGTCCTTGGTGCGGCAACATACATTGACTGTCGAGACCGATGAAGTGCCCCGGGAGTGGATATTTTCCACGGCTTCGGTGGACACGAACTGCAACCCGACTGTGGAAGTTTAAAAAAAAACAGGAAGCGACCACTACGCGGTTATAGGACAAACCAGAGCAGCGATGGGCGGGCCCGCGGCTTTCAAAAGTAGGCTATTTGTGGATGTGCCTTCACGACTTTAGCGCGTTGTTTGTAAATACAAATGATTGGAGTAATGTCTTTTCTGCTCCCGTCATACTTCACAGCGGTTCTTGCAGAACCGGGATATACACCCGGCTGCAGGCCAAGTTTGGCGGCATCTAAACGAATGGGCGGCCCGGCATGGTTTCAGCGGTTCTGGGAACCATGCGCCCAGTGCGGTAATAAGCAACGCATTGGCAGTCTAGGAGATGGTGGGAAATGGGTGTGCATGGACAAGTTGCCGACACAGCGGGGGTGCGTACTTTCCATTGGATCAAGCAACGACTTTTCGTTTGAATCTGCAGCGTTGACGGAGCTAAACGTTTCATGCATTCATGTGTATGACCACACGAGCGACCCACCGCCACGGCCTATACCCGGATTAACGTTTTACAAAGAGGCCGCAGCGATGCAGCGCGTAAGCAGCATGCGCACAAGGTTGTCCGAGCCCGTGAGCATTGTAAAGATTGACTGCGAGGGGTGCGAAACGTCGATGCTGCCAATTCTGATCGAGGCTTTTCCACGCGCCCAGTTCTTAATCGAATTGCATTGGGAGATGTATTCCGCCCCACAACGCACTGTTTTAAGGCTGTGGAAGTTATTTGAGCGACACGGGTTCTCTACGTTTTCAAAGGAGCCGAACATTGAATTTAGCGATGGGTCATGCGTCGAACTGAGTTTAATGCATTTGTAAAAAATAAAGGTGAATGTAAAAATCTGAATTCACAGCAGAAACTCGAATTGTTTTATTGACGGCCACATTTACGTTCGTCACATACCGAAGTTCCTTTTTGTAAAAAAAACGGTTACTGCACCGCATGCTCTCGGCGTGTCTGTATTTCAATCGCCGCCGGCATTACCGGGCTGATCGTCTGCTTCATTTTCGCTATCTGAAGTGAACATTGGGTCGGTATCATTCGGATTAATCCAGTCGGCGCCATCCTTGGTATATTCTTGATAATGTACAAGTTCGTCCTGTATGTAGTGATAATACTCCCCAAACGTCTCTTTGATGTACTTGATAAAGTGGTCAGAGGCGATTGCAATTTTTTTGAATCTCGGCGTTAGTATCTGGCTGTTTATTTTCTCAACTTCTGCAACAACTTCTTTTGCTTTTTCTGCAAATTTGATCATTCTGTACAATACTTTGGCGATATTGTGATCAAGAATAAAATGGTCGTTTCTACGCTTTAAAACACCATCGATGTTGCCGTTGCATTTTGTAAGAAGGCTGTGATATTTCCATTGAAAAGGAATAGCAATATTTTCTGCTATAATCTCGGTACTGTAAGTTGTGAGCACCATATTTATTTTAATTTTCTCTTCAGTCGAAATGGATTCATTATCTTCAGAACCGGAATTATCACCTTGTATTTCGTGATATTCCGGCGGCAACAAATTAATAAATTCAAGCAGATCCTCGATGGAGTCAAGAAATTGAGTAACTTGATAAACGAATAAAGTCTGTGTGACATTGCCATCATCGGCACCACCATTTACGCACAATGGGGTTTGACTCGCGGTGTCTATAAACACGCGTTTAGGCATTGTCATGAACATGTTACGAAGTGGGATGTATCGCCGAATGCGCCCGCACCAAACCTTTGTTTAGCCGAGCCGCGGACGCGAGTGCAGCGCGCGACCTCTTTTTGATTTTACAAGGGCTGGAGTTGATTTTGGTTGTAGACACACTGCATGCGTGGCCTGATTTAATTGAGTATAATATATAAGACGGGCCGGCGCAGCGTGATTCTGTGTTTTTGCCGAAGCAAGAAGACTGCACGGGTGATGGTTATAATCCAAGGGGTGTGGCTGCGTTTTGTGCACGCGGCAGTCCTCCGACGGCGCACTGAGGGCGACGTTATTTACATTTTTCTTCGGAAGGCGCTTCTTTACTGCTACCGCCGAGTAGAGCCCTGTATTCGGAGCAGTGATTGGGAGATGTGCAACATTGAGTGTGTTGTATCGGCGACGCGTCCGGGGACCGAATTATTTTGTGTTGGTTGGCTCTGCCGCCGCTGCGGTATTGCAGTTATTTCGGACTGCGACCGTTACTGCCCTGCGTGCCACCACGCGAGCGTTGTTCAATGTTGCCGCAAGACGGTGTGGTTGTAATTTCTATAATTTACACGCTGCGCCAATACCAAAAGCGTTTAAGTTCTTCCGCGCGCGCGCAGTGTCATGCCGTAAGTGACGGCGTTTGCGGGCGTTGCAAATGTGTCGTTTGGGGTAGCCTTGAGCACGTCCTCGATGTCTGCCGGGGGTGCGACTGGTACGGCGTTTGATCTAGCTCTGATGTCTGCCGCGCATGCCGCTGTGTTTCCGCCGAATGGGCACTCTCCTTTAGCGCATTTGCGATCGCAGAGGGGCACGTGAATCTTTTTAGCGCTCGTTGCATCGTGTTTGACGATCCCTTCGAATTCGCGCGCGCGCACTGCGTGATTTCCTGCGAGTTTGAGCACCAGTTCGCGGGAGATGGACGCGCCGGCTTTGTGCAAGACTGCCGACAGTTCGAGCCTTTGTCTGTTTGTGAAGAGGTGGTTTGCCCTGAGCATGCATTTGGGCAAGATTGCGGCGCACTGTTTCGCGGCTGTCTGGTCTCCGGCCTTTTTTGCGCGTTTGATGCGGGACGCGAGGGCGCGGGCCTCTGCGATGCACTCGTCTGGGACGTGCCTCAATCTTTTTTGTGGCGTCGCGGCGTGTTCTGACGCCGCGTTTTGCATTGCGCGCCTGTACGGTTCGTAGTGCTGCCACCAGACGAGTTCGCCGATGACTTTTATTTTTGTGTCTTCGTTGAGCGCGTGGACAATAATTGATCCGAGCCGGACGACGCACTGCCTAGCGGCGACCAATTTGCGAAGCGTTGGGAGGTGTTGTGCGAGAGCAAAGTCGATGCGTCCGTCTGCGTCGACGGCGCCTTTTGACAGCACGGGGAGCGATTTTTGCGGGCACGGGAGCGGGCATAGCTGTGCCACCCTGCCCTTTATTTTTTCGCGGAAAGCGGTTTGGTTGAACAAGCAGAGCCTCGCGTTGAAGAATTTTGTTTTGAATGCGTCGCGGACGCCGTACATGCCCATGTTGACCGTTTTTGGGGCGAATGCGTGTTTTTCGAATCCGTACTCTGTGCGTTTTCCCCACGGTCGCTGTGAATTTTTGTGGACAAAGTCGAGGTACGGCATTGCGGCTTGGGCGATGGCAACGATTGAGGATGCTGTCCAGACCCCGGTGGACGCATTGTAGAGGTGAGCGGGGGACAATTTGCTGGCGACCACGACGCGTTTTTGCATACGGTGATCGAAGAAGACAATTGCCACGGCGCCGAGCTCTCTGACGGGCCATGTGACTGGTTCGCCGTCAATTACGCTTGCGGCCCTGATCGGGATCAGGGGGAGCCTCCATCCTGCGGGCGGGGGGACGACCCTGAGCATGTGGGCGGCACTATAGAGGCTTTCCGACCAAAAAAATAAATATATATGCGGGTGTGTCCACAATTTTCAAGTATAGTGTGGTGACCATATAAGGCACGGTTTCAATACTACGCAGTACGGACACTATAGTGCCTTGTCATGACGCGTGTTTTTGCTATACTGTTGGTGTGCGTTGGAATGGGCGTGTCGGAGTCGGCCGCCGCGGCCTGCAGCGCGGAGTCGCACGCCATTCCCGGGCGCCCCGGGTGCGCGGCCGTTTCGATGCTGCACGACCATTGCACATGGACAGGTTCAAGCACCGAAACCTCGGACGATGACGGGGGCCCATTTGAAACGGCTTCGGACGTGGAGATTGTGTGCGGTAACACGACGGAGCTCCTAATGAAAAAAACCGTGAAATCTCGCCTTGGACAGTGTATTACAGAAGGCGACGACTGTATTTCCGTGTATTCGGGTGGTACTGGGTTTAACCCACAGCACGCTCAAGTCGGCCGGCACATTGTTGGAGTCGGCACGGACTCTTCGGAAGCGTGTTCTGTCATAATTGCCGAAAAGCATGTTACCGCTACCGCTAGCGATAGTTGGGACACTGCTATGAAGGGCGAATATAATACGATTGGTGACGGGGCCGATGGCTTTGTTCTTGCGGCACCGTCCGGTTTTACGGAAGCCAACGACATGATTGTTCGGAGCGAGTACATTTGTTCCAAGTCGCTGGCGATTGTATGGGGTCCGAAATGGCAAACTCCAAAACCTACTTATGGAGCAGACGACCCTGGCGTTGTCAACGCATTTGCCGACCCAAATAAAGGGGCAGGAGGCTCCGGGGTCCCGAGCTTACAAACCAAGATCGGATCGAAAGAGGTAGATACCGGTAAGAATGTGTGGAATGACAAGGATTTTGAATGGACGATCTCGGTTCAGATGGCACAGGAAGAGGACTGGAAGGATATCTGTACATCAGGAGAAAGCAAGACGATCAGCGTTCCGTCCGCGCACGCCCTGGACGTGTCGGTTTTGCACGACCGGGTTGTATACGTTAGTTACGATCCTGCGAAATCGACACCCGCGGAGCTGCACATCAGCACGCTGTCTGGGATTTCTGACGGTAAAGACTGCGGGGCATCTGCCGATGTTGTGAAGATTCCGCTGCCGGCCCAGCAAGACTGTTCGGAGATGGACGAATCGAGCGCACGAAAGGGCATCAAGAATACCGAGTTTACTTTCAAGGAAGTGTGCGCCGCGAATTATTTTGTAGAGCTGAGCGACGACGGGACGACTGTGCGTGTTGGGTTGAACTACGACCGCGTGTGGGACACCGCGCCCGCCAAGGCGATGTTTTCGGTGTATACGCTTGGCAGCAGCTCGGGGTCTGCGGTACCACCGCCGCCCGAAATGAAAACGACGACAATGGCAGCTGCCTACACCGCAGCATCTCCAACATCGAAACCGACGATTGCGCCGAACGGGCTTCGCGGCGCCGGACGGCAAGTGTCTTGCGACGAGGACTTTGTGGGGTATGGGCTTATTTCGGATATTGCTGGCGCGCGACGGCAACGGAAAGCGGCTGAAGCGATGTATCAGCCGATATCGTTTGATGAGGGCGTTGAAACGAATTTTAAGAGCAGCGGTGACATGACCGTTGTTGTGTACGACGCGGACAACGACGAGCTTAATGTGCGGCTTATTGGAGGCGAGCGAGTGTGCAAGCTGACGTGCAAGGCGTTCCCCTCCGACCTTTCATGTGACAAATTAACTTTAAAGGTACTGAGCCGGGACGTCAAGCCGGTAGTGCTTGCCTCTACGTCGACCAGCCACGTTCTTTGGGTTACACATTTAGACTCGTCGTCGAAGAAAACTGATTGGAGGATTGATTTATCCGCGGACGGCAACCTGCAGACGAATGACGGCAAGCCGTGCGTGTTTTCCGTTGTGAACCGAAACGCGCTTAAGTTTTGGCGCGCCGAGCCGACGGAGTGATTGATAGCCGGTGTAATCATTACAAAATAAACGGGCAGTCGAGCGGCGTTTGGTACGGCAGGGTGCGTTTAGATGTGCAGTTGGCTGGCATTGCCTGGATTACGACTGCAAACACTGCGATTTCTTTTGAAGCCTGTTTGTCGCGTTCGCCCGAGATTTCCCATTTACGCTTGACATTGTGCGATTGCGGCGCGCCGAGCGGCCATTTGTGTTTTTTGATGTACGCCTCTGCCTTTTGGCGCGAGCACCACCTAGCTGCGATGATTCCAATACTTTCTGCGACTGGCGGGTGCCATGTGCGTTCTTTGAGTCTGAAGAGCTCGACCTGGTACCAGCCCATTGCCGGGTGATGTGGCGCCAATCATTGTGGCGGACTGTGATATAGCTACTATTAATTAGTTTCCGACTGGGCGCAGTGTGCTGCAAGAACATTGCGGTAGAAGGTGTACTTTAAAGACAGTGGCAAAGCGGTACTGTGCGCGAACAACTGGTTAAGGGAGCGTTTTTGAGATGAGCAAGGTAAGAACGCAGCTAGTTGCGGCGGTGCCGAGGGGCGACTGTGCGATGCGGTCGGCAAGAGCCACGCCTGATGCCCACGCCATTGCCGTCACGGCGGCGCATAATTCTGGCACGAGCAGCCTGATGGCGACGACTGCACCTCCGAGCACAGCGCAGAGCGCGGCCGCGATTGCGATGCGGTTTGTTTGAGCGGACCGCATCATTCGTTTGCGGAGCGTCACGAGTTCGCTGTCGCGGTCGTCGCAGTGGGCCTGGAGGGTGTTTATTCTAAGTATTCTGAGCCTGATGGCATTTTCGTATGCCTCGTCGAGCTCTTCGATTTGCCGTTTCAGTTCGGCGTTGGTTTCCGAATCCCTGAGGGCGGCCACTTTGTCGAGCACCTTATTGATGGTGGATTGTGCTTTTTCGTAGTTTTCTATGTTAGCGGCATTTTCGCCTGTGGGCTGTAGTTGTGGTGTCATTGCGGGGGGGAATATTATGCCGCGGCGTCGAGCGCTTTATAGATATCTTCGAGCGTAAGCTGTCTATTAGAATCGGGTGTTCCTATCACGTTGTACCGCCTCAAAAAAAAGTACCGGGCGACGGCGAGTGCAACGATTCGTTTTTTTGCGATGCCCGCGGTGGTTCTGTTCTTTGTGATTTTTGCAATTGGATCGAGTCCGAGCTGGCGCCTTGCGCGGTTTAGGGCCCCGAGTTTCCACATGTAAATTGTATTTGTGTCTTTCTGGAGCGGGAGCGCCCACTGCACGTTTTCCGGTGTGATGATGTTGAGTGTGAGGTCGATAGGCGCGAGGTAAGCCGTTTTGATGTACTCGATGCGTTTTTCCGGCCTACTAAATGTGTGAGCCGCCAACAATTTTAGAAATGGTGCGGTGACGGTCACATTTTTCCGACCGTACTGAGCGATTGCGCGGCGAATAGCCACGTTGATTTCGGCGCACCCCAGTACCATCGCAATGTCCGTTCGGTGTACCTTTTGAGCCGCATATATACGCTTCTGCACATCGAACCAATGCTAAGTTCTGGAAGGGTGTATTTTCTCGTTATACCAATCTATTATGGCTTCTCCCACAGCGGTATGTTTTGGCAGCATGTCTTTTAAAATGTGTTGTGTCTGGATGTCGCGTAATTTATCATCAATGGTTTTTAAGACCGCAGGTAACGTAATCTTTTCTGGTGCTTCACAATAAAGAGGATATGTCGTTTCCAGTGCATTTCTGTTGATGCTCCACGCATCGTAGCAACTTACCCCAAGTCTCCATACAACTGACGCGTTTGTCAAAAACTCAGAAGTCGAATTCTGCCCGCCCACGCACCTGTTTTGAATGTACTTCAAGGTGTCTGGGTTGAAGTCAACCCGTGAATAGTGGTTTTTTGTGGAAGTGTGTACAAGTGCAATTGGGGGTTGACTACCTATTTTGTGATACGAATACTTTATACAGATAAATGGGTTGTTACTTACGACATCAGATGAATCCTGTTGCATAAGGACGTACACATCTCTATCCATAACGCGGGATACGTTTATGACCCATGTGTGATCTATTGATTTTTTCTCTACCAAATGTAAGTCGGCTTCCAATTCGGGAAAATCTTTACCGTTTTCGCATTGACCAATGAATTGAAATTGAACCTGGGATTGAATTTGACGTGCTGTCATGTTTACTGAAGGAGCGCTGGCAAGCGCGCCCCAAAGGGATTGCGCCTTGCCTACCGTAAATTTGTCACTAGCTTTATTTTGTGTGAATTCACGTGCGATAAACCCCGGCAGAGAATCTATGTTTTTTTGTTTTTTCGGCGCTAACGAATTATGCGGCGAATTTTCCGGTCCTTTTTTTGTTTCCAGGTTTGGTTGCGTTGGAATGTCGCAGAACACGCGGCGCGACGTTCCGCCCATTATCGAGCGCACGCTATCTGCGGTGTGCCCTTTATATACACACGTGTGGTACAATACACGCATGTAAGGGATATAAAGAGCCCCGCGCAGCAGCTGTAGCCATGCGGTTGTTGACGAATCAAGCGTCGCTCGCGCCAAATTTTCAGGATGTGCCGTTGGACATACTGAAAATTGATCGCAGTGCCAATGCAGGTGTCAAAACGCGAGCGTCAACGCCGTGGATGGCTGTTCGCGGGCGAGGTCCATAAACGTTTCGAATTCTGAATCGCCCGTCTGACTGGCGCGGGTTCTAAGTACGGTTGCCCGTGACCGTTCTGGGCCGCCGCGTTTACGTTTTATGCCGCTAAAGTACGCGACGGTGTACGTTGCGTTTTCGAGCTCGTCCCCGAACGCGCCTGCGTCTTTGAGCGGGGATGTTCGTTTTATGGATCGTACTGCGCGCGCGAGTTGGACGAGGTCGACGGTGCAGGTGTCCTGTTCGCGGTCTATGAAACAGAATGTGGCGGTATTTTCTGCGGCCTGTACGATGGCCGCGTTTCGGTATCCGTACGGAGTTAGTCCCACGTTATAGTCGCACCCCGACGCCAGAACGAGCATGAGGGCGCTTGACGCGAGTCGATTTACCGACCCCGCATCTAAGAACGATTTCCACGCGACGGCGTCGACGAGTTCGTTTTTAAACTGGACCAGCAGCGATCCACCGACGGTTTCGGGCGGGAGCACCGGCGCGACGAGCACCTGGATGAGCATATCGGTGTCGATGGTGCGGACGACGATATGGGCCGGTCCGGGCGCGGCAAATGTTTCGATAGCTTTGATTGCTTCTGTAACGCGCTCGTCGGCTTCGCCGTAGGCGTTGTCTGTGATCATATGTACCAACGCCGGGTCCCAGTTACGCGGAAATGTATACGGGACCGAACCGGTGTGCCAGAGCAATAGTTTAAATGCGGGGTCGCGAATAACGCCTTGTGCCGAATGCCTGATAGCTTTTGCCATGAGTTCGTACGCGATTGATTTACCGCGCGAGTTTGCGAGGAGCCTGGTCCAGTTTGCCCGGGCGTGAATACCACCCGCCGTGAGTTCTTCGAGATCTGTATCGGTGTACGGTTCGGTGCCCGGTGTAAACGCCCTATTGCGAACGATAATTTTCCCCCTGCGGGTCTGCAGGAGCTGGTCTTCTTCGGAAAGGACGCGGAGTCGTTTTCTCTGGACCGCGGCGCGGATCGGCGGGAGTTTGGAGCTATCGTCGGCGACGATCACGATTGCGGCTTTGTGTGCACCGTTTGTGACGCGTTTGATGAGGCGATGCGCCGCTGTAAGTGCGGACACGTTGTGCCCCGTTGTTACGAGTCGGACTTGGGTATTTAAGTCGACGACAACCCACTGGATGACCTCGGGGTCCGTATTGCCCTTTTCGACGAGCGCGCCCGATTTGCGGAGCAATTGTATCCTTTGTTCTTTTGGCAGCGAGTAGCCCATAGCGAGCACGGTTTTGATGTGAGCCCCAGTTAACGGGCCGGGTCCTATATATACGCGCGGCGCACAACTATTATGCAAGCGCCACTATTTGGTGACCTGCTTTCGATAGACATTATTGGGCAGTTTCCGCCGTTTGACGTGCTGCTTGAGGTTCCCGGGCTGCCCGAGCCGCTCGGGTTTTCCGATGCCCTTTGTGCTTGGGCGCGGAAGCATCGGCCCGACCGCCCGCGGCTTGGTCCCCAGTTCGCCCGCCGGAACCGCAAGCCGGCTATTCGGGCTGAACGCGTTGGGTCTTTCGAGGCTCGGCGGCTGGCCCCGACGCGCCGCCGTTTCCGCAAGCGACAGTCCACCTTCCCCCGCTGCGGCGGCTCCAGTCGAACCACCCTGTAGCGTGCCCTCCGCGACGGCCGCGCCGGACGCGTTTGGGTATCTGTGAGCGCCATGGACACGTGGCTCCTGTTTGTGGCGGTGTTATCGTTTGCGGCGCGGAACAGTTTTGCGTTTCTAGCGACGACCGCCCGCCCGTTGCTGCCGACGACACAATACGGGCTCGCCTCCGGGCTTCTATTCGCGGCGCTCTCGGACGACGCGGCACTGCAACATTTTTCACGCCCGGTCGAAGTCTTGTGGATTGTTGCGCGGTTGTGCTTTGCGCCCACTGCACTCGTTATTGCACCGCATTTTATCCGCGCGATGCGGTTGCCCGAGTTATTTTGGGTATCTAATTTGCTTGGGCTAATCTTTGCCGGAGCCTCTGCGCTTGTGACGACGTACGCTGCGACGCGGCACGGTCCTGACGCTGCTGTGGGAGCTGCGTGCGCCGGGATTGCAATGGCGGCGTGCGTTGACATTGCGACAACGCACAGGGCGGTGGACGGCTTTTCTGCGGGCATGGTGCGGGCTACACAGTAGGCATCGCGTTTGTAGTCGAGTCATTCGATATTATTACAAAGCCCAAACACAACGAGCATGCCAACGGCTGCTCCGCACGCGCACGCCGAAATAGCAGCGGCGGATTCCGACTTGCCGCATTCGTGTTTTGGCCAGATTGACTCGATTGTCCTGTGGTTTGGCGGCGCGATTTCGTCGAGCCGCGGTTCGTTAGATTCGATGAGCTGTTCCGTGTGCGGCAAATTCGCCACGGCCTCGGTCATGCCTTTGTTTTTGGAATTGTTTTAATATCCACCTTGTATTTGTGGTAGAGGACGACTACGCACTCTAAGATTTCGGCGAGCTGTACCGGTGATGTGACGCCCGGCACGATGAATGTGGACTGTTTGAGATAGAGCTCTGGTGTTGAGTTGAGGCGTTCTGGTACGGCAATCTGGATACCGGGAAACTTTGACGTTTTGGTGCAAGACGGGTCTTCGATAATATCCGGTGATATGAGGTACCTGAACTGCCCCGACACGACCATGTTTGGGGCCTGAATTGCGCTCAGCCATTTTGACGGATGTTCCGGGTTTGCGAGCTTTGTGAATAAAAAAAAGAACTCGACCGTGCCCCACATGGCATGCGGGTGTGTGTGGCGTCCCGCGCGGATGATTGCCCCGCCGCCGAAGCAAAATGCCTTTCCCGCTTCGCAGTACGCGATTCGGTGTTTCTGGCCTGTTGCCCGAGCCGAATTGAGCCTATAATGGGACTGCTTTCCGGCCATTCTGTTGGCGCCGTAGGGCATCAAGTTTGCGTTTGTTTCTGTATCCGGCGGCGCGCATGCTCTGAACAAGCGGTTGTGGAGATAGAGCCGGTGGCTGTTCATTGATTTTTGAGTTGCCGATGCGTGTGCCACGACGTTGACCTGGGTCAAGC
>Ga0315331_10002185_pt1 | contig 14851 bp, 7 predicted proteins | sample M160m34915metaG_FD_203456 | JGI IMG/M metagenome (GOLD analysis project Ga0315331, IMG submission 203456) | Ammonia-oxidizing marine archaeal communities from Monterey Bay, California, United States - M1 60m 34915 | ecosystem: Environmental > Aquatic > Marine > Intertidal zone | place: USA...
CGTTGTAAGCAGCGCACCGGGCATTCCCTCTTTATCGGTCATTGCCTTACTGACGGGTATTGATGCGCCGAACGGGATGATTCCGCGGCCTTTAGAGATCTCATCCAGTCCCTCGAACCAGACGTGTTTCGCGTTTTCCTTCAGTCCTGCTTTTTTAAGTACCTCGGATAGTCGGACGCCTGACCAGCGAGCGTTGCCGATCGCTCCGGCCTTCCAGGGGACGCCACCGACTGGCTTAACGAGGCTGTGTTCGCTACGGCGATTTCCGGCGCACGTCATCGTGGAAACGACAGATGTTGCGTCGAATGTGCCGCTCAGTTCCGCGAGGGAAATGGAAAGCGGCTTATCGACAAGGCCCTCGACCGTCAGACGGAAACTGCTCGGATTAATCTTTGGATTTGGAGCGTGGCTCCGAACATAGAATGAATCGACCGGGGTAATCCATGAATTTTTAAGGACATCCAGCTTCGGTTCGGAGTTCAGCGGGCTGGTCGTGTGGACGACCATATTCCCGGAATTGTTCTCGGCCGCCGACGAGCAATTTCCGAATAGCCACTGTGAAACTGCCAGTCCCGCGCTGGCGTTACCGGCCTTGCACAGGAAATTGCGGCGATTTGATTTGGCTGAAGGCGCTGCTGCGTTCAGTTGAGAGGTGGTGTGCATAGCCGTTCTCCTGTTGTTTATTCAGTTTTCAAACTCGGATGAAGTATCTCTATCGGAGATCAGGACCTTAATTCATACGAGGACTGATTGATTGATCTGATGACATCAGTCAAGCGCAATCGAACATAGGTGTCAAGTCGATCGATTTTCGGTTGATCGTTCTCAGTTGGCGCGGGGCAATGGCCAGAGTCAGAGATAACGAACTCAAGCCTCTTAAAAGGAGTCTGGGTTCCAGAAGCATAACCCGTCGTACGGGAATCTGGTCGTTGACGGTCCAATTTCGTCGTGGTCCGCCACAGTGGCGTCGGCGACTTCCCAGCCGATAAACTCCCGTTGGACTGCTCTGGAAATGAAAAATCGAAGGGATGCGACTCGATGTCTGATGTCCGGCCTTTTGCTCATCTGCACTGCCACACGACCTACTCAACGCTCGACGGCGCAACGCGTATGAAGGACCTTCTGAAGAAGGTCAAAGACTCGGGAATGAACGCCGTTGCCACCACCGATCACGGCAACATGTATGGCTCGTTCGAATTCTACAATGCGTGCCGTGCTCAAGAGCTCAACCCGATTGTCGGCCTGGAAGCATACATTGCTCCGGGGAGCCGGTTTGACCGAACCGGAGCGTCCCGGCAGAAAGAGGCGGCGAATCATCTGACGCTGCTTGCGCAGAATAGAACCGGATTCTACAACCTGATCAAATTGACATCGAAAGCTTATCTTGAAGGGTTTTACTACAAGCCGCGAATCGACAAGCAACTGCTGGAAGAATGCAACGAGGGCATCATTTGTCTTTCCGGCTGCGCGGCGGGTGAGTTGTCGCAACTCATGCTGCAGGATCGGATGGAAGAAGCGGAACGGTTGACCGAGTGGTACTCGAACGTGTTCGGCGACCGCTTTTACATGGAGATTCAAAATGCCGGCATTCAGATTCAAAAAGACTGTATGGACATGACGGTCGACATGGCTAACAAAAAGGGTCTGCCGCTGGTTGCGACGAACGACGCACACTACCTCAACAAGGAAGACTCTGAAGCTCAGGACATTTTACTGTGTATCAGCACGCTGTCTTTGCGCTCCGATGAAAAACGGATGAAGATGAAGACGGACCAGCTTTTCGTGCGAACTCCGGAAGAAATGTACGAGGCATTTCCGGGCTTCGAAGATGCGGTTGCCCGCTCGCAGGAAATCGCCGACCGCTGTGACATTCAGCTCGACGAGAACCCGAAGCACTATCCCGTCTTCGCACCGCCGGAAGGCAGGACGGACAGCGAGTATCTTCGTGAACTTTGCGTCGACGCAATTCCCGAACGTTACCCGGATGGCACGCCGGAGGGATTCCAGGAGCGGCTCGACTACGAACTCGGCGTCATCGAGAAAATGGGGTATTCAAGTTATTTCCTGATCGTGTGGGACTTTGTGCGGTTCGCGATGGAGGAGGATATTCCCTGCGGCGCCAGAGGTTCGGCGGCCGGAGCCGTTGTCACTTATCTGCTGCGTCTAAGCAATGTCTGCCCACTGAAGTACGACCTTCTGTTTGAGCGGTTTCTCGATCCGAACCGAGCGGAACCGCCCGATATTGATATCGATTTCTGTCGCGATGGTCGGCAAAAAGTCATCGATTATACAAAGGAAACTTACGGCGAGGATAGCGTTTGCCAGATCGGTACTTTTGGAACGTTGAAGGCGAAAGCGGCGGTTCGAGATGTCTCTCGCGCATTCGGATTCCCTCAGCCGAGGATCAACGAAATCGCAAAGATGGTTCCGGACGAACTTGGTATCAAAGTGCGAGAGGCTGTCGAGAAGAGCCCGGAACTTGGCGACCTCGTGAACCAGGACGAGCAGGTTGCCGAGATGATCGAGATTGCGCACCGTCTGGAAGGGATGGTTCGCAACGTCGGGACTCACGCGGCGGGAGTTGTCGTTGGCAACGGCCCTCTGATCGAGCGATTACCGCTGCAGCGAATCTCGGGCAAGGAAGACCTTGTTTCGCAGTGGGACGGGTATCACGTCGAAGCAGCCGGTCTGCTGAAGATGGACTTTCTTGGTCTTCGTAACCTGACCATTCTCCATAAGTCGTGCAAGAACGTCGAGAAGACGACCGGCAATAAGATCGATCCGCTGAAGTTTCCACTGGACGATCCTGAAACGTTCGCGCTGCTGCAACGCGGCGAAACGAAGGGCATCTTCCAGTTCGAATCTGGTGGCATCCGCGATTTACTTCAGAAGATGAAGCCCGACGCGTTTGCAGACATCATCGCGACCAGTGCTCTGTACCGGCCTGGACCGCTCGAAGGCGGCATGGTTATGGACTATGTCGACGTGAAGAACAAGCGGAAGGAACCTGCGAAGATTCATCCGGTCGTCGACCCGGTTCTGGAAGAGACCTATGGCGTGATGGTCTACCAGGAACAGGTCATGCGGATTCTGAACCGCGTTGGTGGCTTGGGGCTTCGCGAGGGGTATCAATGTATTAAGGCGATCAGTAAAAAGAAGCTGTCGGTCATCGCGAAGTTTAAAGAAGAGTACATCAACGGCGCGAAGGAACGCGAAATTGACGTTGAAATCGCCGACAGTCTGTTCACGTTGATTGAAAAGTTCGCTGGCTACGGTTTCAATAAATCGCACTCAACGGCGTACGGGCTGGTTTCCTACCAGACGGCGTTTCTTAAAGCTCATTACCCGTATGAGTTCATGGCCGCACTGCTCAGTTGCGGAATGGAAGACAGCAACCGAATTCAGGAACACACCGACGACGCTCGGCGGCAGAATATTGAAGTCGTTCCACCTGACGTTAACCGTTCGCATGTCGAATTTGCGGTCGAAGCAGACGACGACGGAACCAAGCGGGTTTACTTTGGGCTGGGAGCAGTCAAAGGTCTCGGCGAAGACGCGATGGCCGCGATGGTTGCCGCTCGTGAAGAAGGGGGGCCATTTAAGGATATCTATGACCTGGCAGAACGAGTCGATCCGAAGTGCATGTCGAAAGGCATCCTTGAAGTTCTGATCAAAGCCGGAGCTTTAGACCACCTGGGCTCGAACCGCGGGCAGCACATGCTGGTCATCGAAAGTGCCGTCAATGGCGCTGCGAAAAAAGCGAAAGACAAAGCTCGCGGGCAGAAAAGTCTCTTCGGAGAAGATTCAGGAGGAGCCGACGACGATGGCGGTTCTGATGGTTTATCCGCCCTGCCGGAAGCCGAAGACTGGACTCAGGCTCAAAAGCTGGCAGGCGAGAAGGAAGTCTTCGGGTTCTACCTGACGAGTCATCCATTGACGCAACTCGGCGATCGTCTGACCCGATTGGTCACGCATACGCACAAAGAGCTCGGCGAAATGGAAGACGGAACCGACGTTATGATCGGCGGTATGATTTCGTCGATCAAAAAAGCAGCCACGAAGAAACCCAGCCGCAACGGTCATACCCGGTATGCCAATTTTGACTTTGAAGATTCAACGGGCATCGTGCGATGCATCATCTGGCCAGAGGATTACGCTCGCGTTGAAGAGAAGATTGTTCCCGAGGCCATTTGTATTATCAAAGGACGCGTCGACCGTCGTGGTCGCGAGCCCAACGTTATCGTTAACCAGTTCCTGACACTCGAAGATGCCGAAAAACAGTTTACTCGTCATCTGACCATCAACTTCAAACGTGGATTTCACTCCAGGTCCGACGTCCGACGTACAAAAGAAGTCATTGAACGGTTTCCGGGAAAGACGTCGGTTTATGTTTTTGTTGACTCTCCCGATGAAGAGAATCCCGACGGACAGATTCGGTATACGTTGATGCCGCCTCAGGAAATGAAGGTCACATGCAGCGCCGAATTTACGGAAGCGTTATCAAATGTCGTCGGAAAAACGAACTTTAAGTTCTATGTGGACGCCAAAAAGAAAACCGCGTCGACAACTTCGATCAGGCGATGATGTATCCTTTTGGGAATCCGATCGATTCCGGTCATGCTGACACGTCGGGAAGGTGGTCAAGTGGCTCAGGCTTCAGTAGCCACAATCCGATTGTGTACTCGGTTACGGCCAGCGTGTTCGGCTTATTTGCAGACCTGGCTCTTCCGTTGCGGAGTGGGTTGTCAGTTTGGAACTGCGAGCTCGAGATGGAGCCCAGTTGCCAGATGCAGAATTGCAAGGTGTTTGGTTTACGTAGTCTGAACTCCGATTCCCGCTTCGACTGATTCGGCGGCGATCCATAATATTTGTGCGGTTAGCGATCTCTGCGGAATTCGAATGGCGATGCAGAGACCGCGTACAGTACTTCAACTAACGATGGTCGATGAACTGACAATCAGAAAATCTTTTATGAACTACCGAACAATACGGTTCAGTCGGGCCTTTGTAGCCGTGGCTTTCGCTCTGATGGTCACAGGACGCGTGGACTCAGCAGACGGCTGGCCAGAGCTACCAGTTAAGAACGCAACAGTTTCGATTCCCGCTCAGGAATGGGGTCAGAAACCAGGGCCAAGAACGGTAGATATTTCGATTCACTATCCGGATGGGACCCTCGCGAGTGTGAAAAAATCATCGGGCTTGATGCTGACACTCCATAACTGGGGTGGGACATTCTGCGCGGGGACAGCGAATCCTGATGCACTGGCGAAGCGACTGGATGTCGTCTCGATTTGCGTGAACTACTTACAAAGCGGGCTGCAGGCGTCGGTTGAGGACCCGGAGCCTTACGATTTCGGATATCTGCAGGGGCTCGATGCGCTGCGGGCATTGTGGTTTGTGTTTGACGGCCTGAAACAGAAGGAATTTTTATTCGATTCCGGTCGCCTGTTTGCGACAGGAGGCTCCGGCGGCGGCAACGTGACTCAGATGGTCAATAAACTGGCGCCCAGGACGTTTGCCTGCGTGATCGATATGTGTGGCATGGCGAAACTCAGTAACAACGTCGCGTTCAACTTGCCGGGCGGCAGCGGACTGAACGCTCGATGGAGTCGCGATCCAGACAGTCCGTACTGGCTTTCGCCCGCGGCGCAAGAGATTCGGTTTATCGGAAACCCGGTCCATCTTGCCGTCACGAAGCGATTGAAGAATGCCTGTAAAATTATCGTCGTACACGGAGTCCACGACAGAACATGCCGTTTTGAAGAAAAGCAGGAACTGGTTGCGAACATGCATGCAGCGGAGCTTGACGTCGAACCGTACTTCATCACGAAGGATGATCTGGATGGCGAAGTCTTTACCAGCAGTGGGCACGCTCTGGGTAACCGAACGGAGATCGTCTTTAAGGTCGCCGGTAAGTATCTCGAAGCCGGCCATGCAGAGACGTCGCGCAGGCGAATGAGCCTGTCAGATTTCGAGAGAGGCGATTCGGTCGTCTATCCGGTTACGGGAGGCGAGTACGTCGTTTCGTATGAACGTGGCTATCCGGTGGCAAAACTGGTGGCAAGTCGGAACGCGGAACTTGCCAATTAAGACAAGGGCTCGCTGAGCGTCCGCTCCCACATTCGCAGTTGGTCGCGACGACCATCGTCGCACAGTTGGTGATCGACAGACTCCGGGCCCGTTGATCTCTGACGCCATTCATTCAGGAACGCGGACGAGTCGTCGCCACGCTCAAAGTCGTCAGTTGCGGTCGAGATAATTTTCAGATGTTGTCGACGTTTCCGGTCTTTCTACTGCCTGGTGAAACATTTCAGTGGTCGCGCATGTCGTTTTGTCGATGCGACATCGGACTGCTTCGGTACATGGTTGTTGGTTAATGCTCGTTAGATCTTCGGACGAGTCTTCAGCGTCTATGGCGACGTTACTTGTTGCGTTTGAGCCGACCAGATTCACGGATGGCGTTACAGGTCTGCAAGGAGATGGGAATCCCAGCTGAATCGTGGTAGAAACCCCGCAAGATGTTATCTTCACGATCACGTTGCAGCAGCCTGGAACGTTGACGGACCATCGGCTCGAGAAATCAAACACCTGACGCAGGGACACTATATGCGAGTTGTTCTTTGTTCTGCGGTCGCCGCTGCCTCATTGACATTCTGGATGACAAATATTGAGGCGGCCGATCAGCCGAATGTCCTGATCATTATGGCGGATGATTGTACTTTCAGCGATTTGCCTCTTTACGGTGGCCAGAATGCGAAGACTCCAAATATTGATCGGTTGGCTGCGGATGGGCTGACGTTCAACAAGGCGTATCTTTCGTCGGCGATGTGTCAGCCTTGTCGTGCCGAGTTGTTCTCTGGGCAGTATCCTATGCGGAACGGCTGTGCCTGGAATCACTCGGCAAGTCGACCCGAGACGACCAGCATGCCGCAGCATCTCGGCAGGTGCGGCTACCGCGTAGGAATCGCCGGCAAGGTTCACGTCAAACCTAAGTCTGCGTTTCCCTTTGAAAAAGTTGCAGGATTTGATCCAAGTTGCGTTCGGAATCCGACGAACGAGCATGATCTGGCCTCGCTGAAAGAGTTCGTAAGTCGTGACGAGGACAGTCCGTTCTGTCTGGTCGTGGCCCTGGTCGAACCGCATGTTCCGTGGGTCATGGGCGACGTCTCGCAGTATCCGCAGAAGAAGCTGAAGCTTCCGCCGCATATTGCTGACACGTTGCGAACTCGGCAGGATTTTGCGAGTTATCTTGCCGAGATCACTTACATGGATGGGCAGGTAGGCGAGATCCTGGAGACGCTCGACAAGTCTGGCCGCAGCGACGACACGCTTGTTCTGTTTACATCAGAGCAGGGGTCGCAGTTTCCCGGTTGCAAATGGACGAATTGGGATGCCGGACTTCATACGGCTTTGATTGCCCGCTTGCCCGGCGTCTCGCCTGCCGGGAAACGAACGGACGCTTTGGTGCAGTACGCGGATGTGCTGCCCACGTTGCTCGATCTGGCCGGTGAGTCGGTGCCCGCTGACTCGTTGGATGGGACAAGTTTTCTACCAGTGATCCGAGGTGAGAAAGACTTTCATCGCAATTTCGTCTACGGCATGCACAACAACATCCCTGAAGGGCCGGCGTATCCGATCCGCACGATTACTGACGGCACATGGCGGTACATTCGAAATCTGACGCCCGACGAACTGTACATCGAGAAGCACCTCATGGGTTTGCAGGGCAGAGCCGCGTTAAATAATCCATACTGGGCGACGTGGGTCTGGGACAGCCACTCGAATGAGCGGACATACGATCTCGTTAAGCGGTACATGCGTCGTCCGGCCGAGCAACTTTACCAGACATCGAACGATCCTTCGGAGATGGAGAATCTCGCCGGAAGGAAAGAACACGATGATGTACTGCATCGGCTTAGCAAAGAACTTGATCGCTGGATGTTGATTCAGGGAGATCCCGGAGTCGCTCAGGACACTCAGCAATCGATCGAAGCGGCACGGCGCGGCAAGCATCGATTTATTCCTCCAGCGGTGAGCAATTAGTTCACGCTGCGTAAGGTGCAACTTGACGCATCACAAGTCGGTCTCCACGCATTGTTGTGGGATGTGGGTTTGATTATGAAAACGAAGTTTCAATTTCACAGTCTTGGAAAGTTACTGGTTCTGACTGTGGCATTTCTTGCCACAGAAAATGGCGAACTTTCGGCCGCCGAGCCGTCTGTAAGTGCGCCGTCGGTCGATTTTGCACGGGATGTGCTCCCGATTCTGTCCAACAAGTGTTTCGTCTGTCACGGTCCAGACTCAAAAGGCGAAGGGCAGCTACGACTCGACACGCACGAGGCGGCTACTGAAATTCGCAGCGGCTACCAGGCAATCAATCCGAAGTTACCTGAGCAGAGTGAATTGCTGGCGAGGATCAACTCGGTCGAAGAGCCCATGCCACCTGCTGATGCGGATAAACAGTTAACTTCGGCTGAACGAGTTGTATTGTCACATTGGGTGCGACAGGGCGGCAACTACGCCATGCACTGGGCGTTTGTGCCACCTGAGAAGAAAACCCCGGCAATTAAAGATGGTTCGATTCGAAACGAAGTCGATGCTTTTCTGCTGATGAAAATGCAGAGCGAGGGAATAGACTTTGCACCGGAAGCAGATCGACGAATTCTGGCACGCCGAGTTGCTCTGACTTTGACCGGGTTGCCTCCGGAACCAGAACAACTGCAGCAGTTTCTGAGCGACGCCAGCGATGGCGCTTATGAGAAGTTTGTGGACGAGCTTTTGCAGAGCCCCAGGTACGGCGAACACCAGGCTCGATACTGGCTCGACGCGGTCAGGTACGGCGACACGCACGGGTTACATCTGGACAATCGACGCGGCATCTATCCGTACCGTGACTGGGTCGTGCGGGCCTTGAACCAGAATCTGCCAATCGATCAGTTCATTACATGGCAGTTAGCCGGTGATCTACTGAACGATCCGACGCTTGAACAGAGAGTAGCGACTGGTTACGTCCGCTTGAATCCGTCGACAGGAGAAGGCGGCGCGATTCCAGCCGAATTCCAGATGAAGAACAACTTTGACCGCGTTGAAACTCTGGGCACGGTGTTTCTCGGGATTTCGCTGACCTGTGCACGCTGCCACACTCACAAGTACGACCCGATTCCTCAGACGGAGTACTACCGACTGCTGGCATTCTTTAACAGCACGGCCGAGCCATCGATGGACGGCAATAAGTATGAGTACGGGCCCGTTGCCAAAACGCCTGAAGATCAGGCGGCATGGGATGAGTGGACTGGCCTGTTGAATAAGAGAGGCAGTTTGATTCGTCAGTCATATAACCAGCTTGAGAAAAACAGTTCACTGGAAGGCAAGGCGCTTTCCAGATGGCTCGAAAGTTCAGATGCGGAACGACTGACGATGCTTGCTGATCCTGAAAGTGCCGCTGCGCGATTCAAGCTCACGGAGCAGGCAGCCAACCTGCAGAGCCTGGTCAGGAAATCGGAAGCGGCATTCACGACAACTCTCGTTGCTCAGGACCTGCCAGAACCTCGTACGACGCACCTTTTAAAACGCGGCGAGTACAACCTGCCGACTGGCGATCCGCTGCAGCCAGGAATTTTGAAAGTGATGGGCAATTTTCCGGAAGATGCACCGCGCAACCGACTGGGACTTGCGCAATGGTTGACGTCACGCGAGCATCCACTGACTTCTCGAGTCCTGATCAATCGAGTCTGGCAACGAGTCTTTGGCGAAGGACTGGTCCGCACGCCGGAAGATTTCGGCCTGCAGGGGCAGCAACCGACGCATCCGGAAATGCTCGATTGGTTGGCTGTTGAACTCCAGGATTCAGGCTGGGATCTCAAACACATGCTCAAGTTGATGGTAACCAGCCGTACGTATCGGCAAAGTTCGGCCTGGCGTGACGATGTTGCCGACCCTGAGAATCTGTTGTTTGCACGTGGGCCGGGTTTTCGTCTCGATGCCGAAGTTCTGCGGGACATTGGACTGTGGGCGAGCGGATTGCTTGATCCGACGATGGGTGGAGAAGGGGTGAAGCCGTACCAGCCTGGCGGAATGTGGAAGGCACTCGCGCATCCTGCCAGTAACACAAAAAACTATGTTGCGGACAAGGGGCAGTTACTCTACCGACGAAGCCTTTACGTTTACTGGAAGCGGACCAGTCCGCACCCGATGATGACACTCTTCGATGCTCCAGACCGGGAGTCAAGTTGCGTTCGCCGGTCACGGACGAATACTTCACTGCAGTCGCTCGGCCTGCTCAATGAAACACAGCGCATCGAGATGGCACGAAAACTGGCGGAGCGGCTGCTGCTTACTTCAAAGACGGATCAGACTCGCCTCGATCAGTTGTTCCAATTACTCGCCAGTCGTAGTCCTGGTTCGATGGAATCCGCAGCTTGTCTAGGGCTGGTGAACAATATGAAGCAACGTTTTTCCGAAACGCCAGAAGATGCGTTGGCATTACTCTCGCAGGGTGAAGCGTCTCGCAACGAGAAACTGGATTCTGTCGAGCTTGCGAGTTGGACACAGGTAGCGGTGACTGTCCTGGCAAGTGACGTCGCGATCCTGCTTTATTAGAAATAACTGGTTGACTTTCAGTCGCTATTTTCAGAACACAGCGTGGTTATCATGAATAACGGAAACCCCATACGCGAACGCGACTTGATGCTGACTCGCAGGCAGTTGTTCGGCCGTGCGGCGCTGGGGCTGGGGACTGCGGCGCTGGGCCAGCTGATGTCCTCAGAGTCGGATGCTGCTCGTCGTGGAGTGCTGCCGGCGACGCATCACGTGCCCACAGCCAAACGCGTGATCTACCTCTTCATGAGCGGCGGCCCCAGTCATCTCGATCTGTGGGATTACAAACCGGCTCTTCAGAAGAAATTTAATCAGCAGTTGCCGCCGGAAGTTCGAAACGGACAGCGTGTTACTGGCATGACGGCCAATCAAAAAAGTGGCCTGCCCATCTGTCCGACGAAATATCGATTCACGAAACACGACAATAACGATCGAGGGCTGTGGGTCAGCGAGCTGTTGCCTCACATGGCCAGCGTCGCAAAGGACATTTGCGTTACGTACAGCACGTTTACCGAAGCCATCAATCACGATCCGGCCATTACGTACATCCAGACAGGCAGTCAGATTCCAGGGCGACCAAGCCTGGGAGCGTGGCTGAGCTACGGTCTGGGCAGTATGAACGAAAACCTGCCGCATTACGTCGTGATGCATGCTCGGACAAACCATCCGGAACAGAGCCTGTTCAACCGCCTTTGGGGACCTGGATTTCTGCCGTCCGATCACCAGGGCATGCTGATGCGGAGTCAGGGAGACCCTGTGCTGTATCTCAGTAATCCGGCAGGAGTTTCGAGCAGTGACCGCCGCGTGCAGTTGGACGCTCTGGCAGCGCTGAACAACGAGCAGTACAAACGCTTCGCCGATCCGGAGATCGTCGCCCGAATCCGCCAGCACGAGATGGCTTATCGGATGCAGACTTCCGTGCCGGAGTTAATGGACCTGTCGAGCGAATCAAAAGAAACGTTCGAACTTTACGGAGACGATGCGAAAACACCGGGTACGTTCGCTGCGTGCTGTCTTAACGCTCGTCGACTGGCCGAACGCGGTGTTCGTAATATTCAGATCTTCCATCGCGGATGGGATGCGCACGGCGGACTGCCGCGCGAACACGGATCGCAATGCAAAGATATCGATCAGGGATCTGCTGCTCTGATTCGGGATCTCAAACAGCGGGGCATGCTGGAAGACACACTGGTCGTCTGGGGTGGAGAATTTGGTCGTACCGTCTATTGCCAGGGAAATCTCACGAAGGAAAACTACGGTCGAGATCACCATCCGCGATGCTTCACGACCTGGATGGCCGGCGGTGGAGTCAAACCGGGCATCACGTACGGACAGACCGACGAGTACGGTTACAACATCGCAGACTCTGACGGTGTACCACTTAATCCTCAGCCAGGCAAAGAGACCTGGACACCCGGCACAATGCACATCCACGATCTCAACGCAACAATTCTGCATCTGCTCGGCATCGATCACAAACGTCTGACGTACCGCTACCAGGGAAGAGACTTCCGGCTGACCGACGTTCACGGCCACGTCAACCACGACCTGATTGCTTAGGTTGATTGACCTGGATCGTTCGCAGGCTTACGTGAGGAATTCTGGTCAGCCTGTCAGTTCGGTGCGGACCTGACCGTCGCCGGCGATGGGGTGCGGGCGGCCGGTTTGATCGGGTACCGTAGCGGTGGATGAGAATCCGAGCAGGTGATAGGCAGTTGCCTGCATGTCTTTGGGAGAGATCGGTGTCTCTGCGACGTCGCCGCCGATGGCGTCTGACCTGCCGACAACTCGGCCTCGAGCGAAGCCGCCTCCTGCAAAAACGGAAGAATACGCGCGGGACCAGTGATGGCGAGCCGCTCCGACTGGTTTTGAGTCGATCTTCGGCGTGCGTCCGTGTTCGCTGGTGCAAAGCACCATCGTTTCGTCGAGCATGCCGCGTTCGTCGAGGTCGGTAATCAACGTCGAGTAGGTCTGGTCGAAGACTGGCAGCAGGTAATTCTTCAAGCGGGGAAAGTGGTTCGAATGAGTGTCCCAGACCGACGCCCCGTGTGGACCAAAAGGGTCCCAGAAGACTGTGACGAATCGAGCACCCGCCTCGACGAGTCGCCGTGCGGCCAGGCACGACTGGCCGAACAGCGTCATCCCATATTGCTCTCGTAGTGCTGCGGATTCTTTGTGGACGTCGAGAGCTTCGCGAACGCCGTTTGAGCCGATCAGCGAGAACGCTCGCTGCTGGTGATCGTCCCAGTTTGTCGACGTTGCGTGTTTCGTTATGTTGGCTCGAGAGTTGTCGAACTGGTTAAGGAGATATTTTCGTGCGTCAAATCGACGGGACGTGATGTATTGCGGCAGTTGACAGCCGGAAGCCAGTTTGAAGTGGCCCGAGGATTCGATGCCGCCGTGAGGATCCAGTACGTCCTCTGTTTGACTGGTGGTCAACTTCGGTACGACAGTCGTGCCCTGGCCGGAAAAGTCCGTCCAGAAGGGATCGAATCCGTTGCCGAGAAACGCCCCGTAGGGCCCGGCCTGGTTCGACGAACTTCCGCGCGAGCAGAATCGCCACGGGACGCCGATGTTACGCGGCACATTCGGCATCCGAATTCCGCTGCTTTGCGTATCCAGGTAGTCGACAACTGAGCCCATGTATGGCCAGTGTTCGGGTGATCGCGGTTGCGTTTCCAGCGGGACGCTGTAATTCGGCATGCCGGACATGACGTAAGCGCAACAGTGGATCGGGTAGGCATGGGTCATCGATCGGACCACTGTCAGACGGTCGGCGATTTGAGCCGTTTGCGGGAGGCCTTCTCCGATGCTCAAGCCTGGCAGTGAAGTCGGAATGGCCTGCATCTCGCCCTGAATTTCGGCGGCCGCTTCCGGTTTTGGATCGAACGTCTCATGTTGAGGGGGCGATCCGAACAGAAAAATGAAGATGGCGGACTTCGCTCGCCCTGAGGAAGGCACACTTTCGGATTCTGTGGCAGCCTCGGAACGCATTGCATCACCGAGTAACGGGGAGAATGCTCCGGCCGCGCCGATGTGGAGGAGGTCTCGCCGGCTGACTCCGCTGCAGAATGTTTTGGGGCTTCCAAAAATGGGGAGCATGCAGTGTGTTTCAGTTTGATGATGGGCGGCTTGCGTTTGTCGTGCGATTTAGTTTTGAGATGGAATTTGCTGAATTGAGTTATCGGCCTGATTGCCTGTAACTGGAATCAAACGAACAACCCTTCGATGGGATCGGCGAGGTAAACATGGTTTGGTCGGCCTGAGAGATCGTGCCAGACGGCGTCGCGGGGAATTCCCAGTGCGTGATAAATAGTTGATGCGAAGTTTTCAGGTTTTTGTGGATCGCTGGTCGGGTACGCTCCGTCTTTGTCAGACGAACCAATGATGCGTCCGCCCTGGACTCCGCCGCCGGCAAACAGAACCGACTGCAACGGTGCCCAGTGATCGCGGCCTGGCAGCTTGTAAATGTTGCGGGCGATATGCGTGATCTTTGGAGTTCGGCCGAACTCGCCAGCCATGACGACCAGCGTGTCATCGAGCATTCCGCTTTCGTGCAGATCGTCCAGCAGCGCTGAGACTGCCCGGTCGGTCGGCGGAAACAGGTAATTTTTCAGCAGCGGGAAATTGTTACCGTGCAGATCCCAGCTTCCGACGTTTCCAAGATTAACCTGCACAGTATTAACGCCGGCTTCGACCAGACGCCGGGCCATCAGCAGTGACCAGCCGAACGAGTTGTCGCCGTAGCGTTCAAGCGTTCTGGGATCGGACGATCGAACATCAAGAGCCTCTTTGACCTTTGAGTCGGTCATCATCGTGATCGCCGCTTCGGAATCGCGATCGTACTTTCGGGCAGATGCGTGTTCGGTCAGAGCTTGCTGTTGTGTTTCGACGATGCCGAGTAGATCGCGTCGCCGTTGGAATCGATCATGAAGTACACCCTCGGGCAGTGACAGATGTGGAACTTCAAATCGCCAATCGCGTTTGTCGGACGGTTCGCCCTTATGAAGATCGAAGAGGTACTGTGGAAACGCTCCGGAATAGGAGTGGTAGGCATGCGGCTTGTCAGTCGCTTCGATCATCCACGGCTCGTGCTGGCTGCCAAGCAATCCGGCAAACTGACCGGGATACACCCCCGTGTTCGAATGATAAATCTTTTCGGGAAGCACAACGCTGGTTGGTAGATTCTGTCGTCGTTGCGTGGACGCTCCCGCGACGGCGGCGATAGAGGGCCAGTCTGATCCCTGAGGCAGAC
>Ga0315331_10002186_pt1 | contig 14851 bp, 9 predicted proteins | sample M160m34915metaG_FD_203456 | JGI IMG/M metagenome (GOLD analysis project Ga0315331, IMG submission 203456) | Ammonia-oxidizing marine archaeal communities from Monterey Bay, California, United States - M1 60m 34915 | ecosystem: Environmental > Aquatic > Marine > Intertidal zone | place: USA...
GCGAGGTTATGGCCTCGTTCAACGCTAACACCGTTATGAAAGAGCGTGTTCGCACTCGTAATATCTCCTCCGGTAAATCGGCGGCTTTCAATGCAATCGGTAAATCGGTTGCCGCCTACCACACGCCAGGTGCTGAAATCAATGGCACCGCAATCAAGCACAATGAGAAGGTGATCACGATTGATGATCTTCTAATCTCAAGTGCTTTCATCGCCAACATCGATGAGGCAAAGAACCACTACGACGTGCGTTCCGAGTACTCCACGCAGCTTGGTCAGGCCCTTGCACAGACCTATGACCGCAACCTGCTGTCTATGGCTATTAAGGACTGCGCCACGCCCCCGACTGCAATTGCGGATCAGGGCACGTCTGAGCAGATTGTTCAGGCCGGTGTGCTTAACATGGCAACCGCTGCCAACGTGTCCACTTTTGTCGGCCAGATTTATACCGCCGCTCAGAAGCTGGATGAGAAGAACGTGCCGAAAGAAGATCGTTACGTTTTCGTCTCGCCTGCCGCGTATTACGGGCTGGTTCAGAACGACAAAATTGTTAACCGCGATTTCGGCGGAACCAATGGCGTCTACTCTGATGGCACTGTGATCAATGTCGCCGGTATGCAGGTCATTATGAGCAACAACCTTGCTGTAAATCACACGTCCGGTGGCACGGTTGACACCGCCGCTAACAAGTATGGCGTTAATGCGTCTGCTTATCTTGCGGTTGTCATGCAGAAAAGCGCACTTGGTACGGTCGAGCTTCTATCGATGGCCTCAGAGGCGGAATATGACATCCGCCGTCAGGGCACGTTGATGGTGAGTAAGATGGCAGTGGGGCATGGTACGCTTCGCCCTGAGTGCATGGTCGCGATTAAAAACGCCACCTCGTAACTCGCGCTAAAATTAAGGGACACCTCGGAGAAATCCTTGGTGTCCCTTTTTTTCAATTTTCTAATACAGGGATAACCAATGGCAATTCTTACGCCTACCACAGAGCTTGAGGCAGTCAATGTGATGATGTCTCACATTGGGGAAAGCCCTGTTAATACTCTTGAAGACGACAACGTGGTTGATGCCACGATAGCTCAGACCATTCTTGGTTCTGTCAGTCGGGAAGTGCAGTCGCAGGGATGGTATTTCAACACCGAAATCGGGTATCCGATTGTCAAAGACTCAAATGGTAAATTTGCTGTCCCCGCAAACACCGCAAGGATCGATGCGGTAAATACAGCAACATCCTCGACCCACAGCGACCTAGATTTAGTGATGCGCGGCGGGTTTATGTACGACCGCATAAACCACACATACACGCCTGACGCTGACACAATCACAGTGGACGTAATTGTCCTGCTAGACTTCACAGATATCCCTGAGACAGCCCGCAGATACATTACGCTCCGCGCCAGCCGCGTGTTCCAAGAGCGGCACCTCGGCTCTAGCACCATGTCTGAGTTCATCGCGCAGGACGAAGCCCGTGCCCTCGCCGCTATGAGGAATGACGAGGCTTGGTCTGGGGATCACAATATGATTACCAACAGCGCCACGCCGCGCAGCATAACCACTCGTTTCGGATTTGATCGCGGAGTGTACTAAGTGCCACTTGTATCATCATCTCTGCCGAACATGACCAACGGTGTCAGCCAGCAGCCTGCACCAATCAGGCTTCGCACAAGCTGCCAAGCAATGAAGAATGCGTTCCCAAGTGTGGTCACCGGCTTACAGAAGCGGCCCAATACCTCGTACATTGCGACACTCGCGACCAGCCTGACTGTGCCTGATGACGCTGCGATACATCTGGTGCAGCGGGACGCCACTGAAAAGTACATGATCGTTTGTGTTAACGGCGACCTTGAGGTCTATGACCTTGATGGTGTCAAAAAGACGGTTACGTTCCCCGATGGTAAAACCTATTTAACCACCACCACACCCAATTCATCACTGAGATTCCTGTCGGTCGCTGATCAGACATGGGTGGTGAATAAAGAGAAAACTGTCGGTGGTACGTGGCTGAATGAAAATAGGACTGATCCCAAGACCCAGTGTTCAATATATGTATTTCAGGCTATCGCAAACAAAACCTACGCCATCTACGTCAACAATGTCTTGAAAGCTACACACACCACTAACACTAACGTGTCTGCTGCGACCGCGCTTGAAGGTACAGATGAAATTGCCACAGCGTTGAAAACAGCGTTGGTGTCCGCCGGGTACACTGCAACCACTGAAAACAGCACAGTGTGTATCTCAGGACTTGCAACCTCAGATAAAATCGAAGTTACAGACGGCCACGGCGGGCGCTCCATGCGGGTCTTTAAAGAAGACCTTCAAGAATTCAGCGACCTACCACCTCAAGATGTTGATGGGCGGCTGGTCCGTATCAAGGGAGATGTAGAGGAAGCCGGGGACGATTATTGGGTTGCGTACAGTGATAATGTCTGGACAGAGACCGTAGGCTTCAATGGAGCGCGTGAACTAACTGCCAGCACAATGCCGCACATACTCGTAAGGAACGCTGATGGCACGTTCACTTTTAAGGTGGATTTGTGGGGGCAACGGATGGCTGGTGATTATTCAACTAATCCAGACCCTTCATTTGTCGGAAACAAGATAAACGACATATTTCTACACAAAGGAAGGATGGGGCTGCTGTCAGGTGAAAATGTCACCTTTAGTGAGAACCAAGAGTTTGAGAATTTCTACAGGACGACGGCTGTTCAGCTTTTAGACAGTGAGCGCATTGATGTCGCCTCAACCACCAACAGCGTGGCTACGCTATACGCCGCTATTCCCTACGCAAAAACTTTGCTGCTGTTTTCTGACAAAGTGCAGTTTGAAGTCGAGAGCGGTGACACACTGACACCAGCAACTGTCGGCATCCGTGTTGCGACGACGTTTGATGCTTCAATCACAGCCAAGCCGACAGCAGTCGGTCCTAACGTCTTCTTCGCTGTTGATGGCAGTTCATTTGCCGGTATCAGAGAGTTATTTGTTACTGATCAGACCGACAATAAAGACTCAGCGGAAATCACTATTCAGGTGCCTCGCTATGTGCCTGCAAACATCGTCAAGATGTCCAGCAGTACCACTGAAGACCTTATGGCGGTCCTTAGCTCCGGTAACAGAAACAAGCTGTTTATGTACAAATGGTACTACAGCGGAGATGAAAAACTACAGTCCGCGTGGGGCGAATGGACGTTTCCTGCCGGGTACACAATCCTGTCGGCTGAGTTCTTAGAACAAGACCTCTATATCGTCTACAAGAGCAACTCAGGCGTACACATCGATAAGATGGTTGTCGAGGAAGGCGAGGGCCTTGACGGGACACCAAATGACATCCTGTTAGACAGAAAATCAGTGAATACAGACTGCACAGTTTCGTACAATGCAGGAACAGATGTAACCACCGTCACTCCCCCGTACACAGAAGCTGCCGCATGGCAGGTCGTACAGTCTGACGGAACAATACCTACAATAAACAGCCAGACATCGGCTGCCATCTTGCTGCCGGGTGACCTCTCGTCAACCGCGTTTAGTGTCGGGGTGCCATACACGTTTGAGTATGAGTACTCGCATCAATTTGTGCGATCAGGCGACCGTGGCTCAGAAACACCCATTCAAGACGGACGACTGCAACTGAGGTACTTCTCGCTTTTGTACCTGAACACAGCCCAGTTCACTGTCGAGGTGACACCTACAAATAGAGCCACTAGGTCATACGCATTCAGCGGGCGCGTCCTGGGTTCATCCAGTAACGTCCTAGATGCAGTGAGCTACGCCACTGGCGAATTCAGGTTCCCAATATTCTCCAAAAACGATCAGGTAAAAATAGTCGTCAAGAATGACACGCCCTTTAACAGTGCCTTTTCCTCAACAGATTGGGAAGGCATGTACCAGCAGAAAGCCAATCGAATATAGCATCGAAGACGCTGACATAGGCGATGTCAGGTATCTCGCAGACAACCTGCGCGATGAGGACACCGCTGAACTGTTTGCAGCGTCTGGTAAGTCCAACTGGAAAGTCCTACAGGAAGGTTTGTCAGCATCCGATATTGTAAAAGTCGGCCTGTTTGACAACGTCCCATTTGTAATTTGGGGCACAGTGCCCGCCAATACAGGGGCCTCAATCTGGATGGTCGGTACAGACGGCATCGTACAACATCGCAGAGAGTTCCTGCGGCGATCCAAGGCTCTTCGTGACGAGCTACACGCGGCGCACCCCCTCCTCTGGAACTATGCAGATGTCAGGAACACTGTTCACCACAGATGGCTGCAATGGCTAGATTTTAAGTTTATACGAAAGGTCAATTATGGCTATGAAAATCGCCCCTTCTACGAATTTGGGAGGTTAGCCCATGTGTGAACCGGCAACCATAGGGCTTGCGCTGACTATCGCCTCGACCGCCGCTGGCTATATGGCAGAGAGCGCAGCCACAGATGAGCAGAATGCTCAAACAGCCGCTGAAAACACAGCGAAGGCAGCAAGTTCTGCTAGGGCACGTCAGTCTGCAAATGACGAGATTGCCCAGACACAGGATCAGGCCCGCATTGAGAATGAAAGAATCATTGCTGATGGCTTTGCCAAGGCTCTTGAAGGTCGGGAAGCAGAGGCGACATCGTTGACAATGGCGGGATCAAATGGTGTCCAAGGTATTTCAGTTGATGAAGCGTATTGGGACATTGCAGGGATCAACTACAGGAACACAATGGCAAGCCAATCTGAGATGTCACAGAATTTAAATCAGTTAGAATCAAATGTACTAGGTATTAAAGCTCAAGAAGCGCAGCGCATAGAGGACAACAGGCCAGACGCATACAAGTCAGGGCCTTCGCCTGTAGGTGCCGTGCTTAGTATTGCTGGTGCAGGTAATAAGTACGTCGAAGGACAGGGTGGGTACGAGAAAGTGTTTGGGAAGTCATAAATGGCTAGACAAAAAGTAGACGCACCTTCAACCCGAATTCAGCGCAACCTGCTTTCCCCTGTAGACACTTTCTTCCAAAGCAAAACTGGCGTCGTCGTTCAACCAGGTGAAAAGTCTGATGGACTTAGGTCGTTGGAAAAAGCCCTTAATGTAGCCAAGCGCGAAAATGATGCCCGTGAAGAGAAGTGGAACAAGGAACAGGAGACACTAGCTCGCAAACAAGCGACCATCGACATCGCAAACAATCCTAACGAATGGAAACTTGCTAAGACAGCACACCCTTCTAAATCGGCAGCTTGGTCAATCGGATATAACGCCACTGTCGGTGAGGCACACGCCGCTAATTATGTTTCTACGTTAAATATCGAATATGAAAAAAACAAAAACGGCAGCTATGACACTAACGGCAAGCTAGTTCCGTTTGATGCGTCTAAGTGGCTCAGTCAGAAATTAGGAGAATATAACGCTAATCTACCTGATGACGCACATTACATTGGCGCTGCAAGCAACCGATTAAGTCAATACTCAAATACTCTGTACGCCCAACATGCGGCCTACACAAACAAGGCTATGCGTGATGATCTGGCTGTAAAGACAGGTCAGTTAATAGCTGGCGATTTTACCAACCCAAGCATGGCTGACGAAGGTAAGGTGTCAGGTAGCTACGTCCGCATACAGAAAGCCATCGCGTTAGGTATGGACCCAAAAGAAGCCAGAACACTTTGGCTTAAACAAGCGATAAATAGTGATGACATTGGCTTGATTTCACAACTTCAAAAAATGTCTGAGACAGGCGCATTACGCCGTTTAGATGGAACTAAAGAAACACTCACGGTTGAGGAATACGGAAGCCTAGAAGACGCTAAAGATAGAATCATTCAGAGTGAGCGCCGCGACAGGAATGCGGCTGAGGTAGAGCGAGTTAGGGCAGCAAACGCGGCTGAATCAGAAATGCGGAATATTGTAACTGATGATGGCCTGCCTACAACAGAAAAGGAAGCGATTGCATATGTGAGAAGAAAGCTAGGTGACGCCGAAGAGCATGTGAATAATCAAACTATACTTTCTGCAATCGGCACAATTAGAACGCTTAGACAGAACACCCAAAACGCTAGAGGATTCCGTACTGAGGCTCAAAAGACGAGCGATTTTGTGAAAGCGATTGATACTCTCCGCACTACTGACAAAAGCAAGATGGAGGAAGTCGCTGGACGGCTTGCGTTACAGTATGGGATGACCATATCGGAACATAATAGTTTACTGTCCGCCGCAGTGAGGATGAAAAAAGAAGGAAGTATGTTAGGTTCTGGGAACTTAGACAGTCTCAGTAAATTATTTGGCAAAAGCATATCTGGTCAAGTGGACGGCGACGGCATACTGATCAAAAACGACACCATAAGTTTCATAAACGATGTTGAGGTAGCTGGGGGCAAATTCAGAGACCCTATATCAAACCAAGAAAAAACCGTGGACTTAAACACTACGCAAGGGAAAGCCACGCTCAGAGCCGCCGCACAAAAATACGCTCTATTACAGTATGCTGCCTCTGAAAGCGGTAAAGAATTATCGTTAGGGCCAGATCACGTTGGGAATAGAAGTCGATGGAAATTTGATTTACAAGGCACAAGCCTCGCTGCAAAATACAAAATACTGGCACAAGAGGGCATCCCCGGCTTCAGTCTTGACACTCTTCAGCCAACTCCCGCTCCTAATCCAAATGTGCGGCCACCGGACGCCACAGCCAATGCTGGTGCTGCCGCCGCTGCACAGATAAAGCGCAAGCAGGCTGAATTTGACCGCAAAATACGCCCAAATCAAATCACAGCAGATAGCGTCACATTAGACTCAAATCAGCTACAGGCGGCAACGCAGGCACTTCAAGGGGTGGTGGAAACGCCAATACCTAATGAATCGGTATATCAAAACAATCCAACGTACATTGCAGAGGGGCGGGCTAAACAGCTTCGGGAGGAGCAGGAAAAGGCTATTAAAGAGTTCTTCAACCTGAATTATGGGGTGTATACAAATTCTAATGAGCGCAAACAGCTTGATTCTATTGTCAAAGCCGTCCTGGATTACATCAGCCAAGGCGAAGAGTGATGGCGGGACTTAATGTAGCTCCTGAAGACATTGAGTTTCTCAATCAGAACCCCGGAGAAAACACACAAGACTTCGAAACTGTCTACGGCGCAGGCAGTGCAGCCCAATACATAGCACAGCGCCAAGGCACCCCCAGCGAACCTGAAGAAACAGATGACGGCAGTGGGTTTTGGGACAACGTCGAGGAGATACCCGGCGCTGTTTACTCTGGTGTACTCAGGTCTGTCGATGCGACCGGCGATCTGATCAGCAGGTACACTGGCGACCTCACGTTCTACGATGAGAATGGTGCGTTCGACATTAAGTACAGAAGCGGTGACGAAATGCGGGCGCTTCAGGAAGCTGACAAACAGTGGAAGATAGCAGACGCTTTTGGCGCTGAACGATCAGACACTTTCACAGGCAAGGCAGTCGAAGGGGTGTCGCAATTTGTCGCTGGCTTCGTCGGTGTGGGTAAATTCTTTAAGGCAGGTAAGCTGTTCTCAGGGCTATCCGCAGGTAAACAAGGGGCTATATCAGGACTGTCGCGTGGTGCAGTCGCTGATTTTGTCAGCTTTGAGGGTAAAGAGGGAAACCTCTCAGACTTTCTACAGGATGCCGGTGTAGACACTTGGGCTACCCGTCAACTTATGACTAACCCAGATGACACTGATCTCCAGAACAGACTGCGTAATTCGATTGAAGGCGCGGGCTTAGGGCTGGCGGTCGAAGGGATCATTAAGGTTGTTAGGGCTGCTGGTTATTTAAAACGAGGAGATAATCAGAAAGCCAAGGAGCTTGGGGCAGAAGGCGCTGAAGACATTCAGAAGGGTGTTGAAGGCAAGCTGGATGAAGTCACTGCTAGAGAGGCTGCGGCAGGAGAACAGGTCCCACCACCGCCAGCCAGTGCTGCGGATGAAGCCGCCCCTGTTGCCCGCGTTGAGCCTGAAGTGCCTGAAAGCCAGTTATTTCCTGAGACCGTGGATGAGGCTTTAGAGCGGACTGCAAGAGAGAATGATCAGACTTCTGCCTACATAGATCGAATAAGTGACCCTAAAAGTAAAAACTTTCGAGTATTCGGGAGCATTGTAGATCGCATCCTTACAGGTGCCGCAATGAGAAATATGCAGACAGGGAATGTCATGCGTCCCGGTGAGCTTGCAAGAAACTTCCGCTACGTCACAGACCCGGAAGACATTGAAGACATCATAATAACAGTCGGGGAAAAAGACGCTGGGCTGGCAAAGGAATTTGAGGCTGCTAGGGGTGGGGAGACAGAGCGGTGGGCAACAGTCCGCGCCAAGATGGGGGGACACGTCAATCACCTCAAGGGCCTGTTTGAAAACGATTGGGATGGCCTTCTTCGCGAATTTGGAGATGTCCCTAGAGGCGCTGATGGACTTGCAAAGTGGGAGAACTTAGCCGCTTCACTACAAGCCAAACGCAAGTTTGTAGACACCATGAGCGAGGAAATGCAGAACATTGCGGAGATATGGACAAAATGGGCCGCAAAGGAAATCGATGAAAATGCAATCAAAGGCTTAGGCTGGAAAAACTTTGATGAATTTGAGTTAGACGCAATTCACATGACGGAACTGTACGCTAACCTAGAAGCATCATTTCGAGGGCAAAGAGCGGCGATTGGGCGGGCCATGAATGCCCAAAAAATGGTTCATAAGAGAGGGGACGCACTTACAGCAGCACTGCAAAATCAAGCAACTCGAAGTCGTTCAGGGATGACCAGATATTTCAGGGAGGTGCAAGCTGCAAAGTTAGCAGGCAAAGAAGCCCCCAGCGCGAGAGATATTGGTTCCGTGTGGGACAAGCTGAACACGTTCCGCATCAACATGATGCTGTCGGGACCTAACACTCAAATCATCAACGCCGTGTCCAACTTTATGCAGGCAAATATTAATATGATTGAGCAGACTGTCGGCGGCGCTGTGACCTTAAACCGCACAGAAATGATTAGGGGTGTCAAACAGTTTGGCTACACCTACGGGTCTGCACTGGAAGCCGTCAGGATGGCTGGTTTTGCAGCTAGACGAGATCAATCAGTCTTGGATGCTGTCGGTGGAAAACTTGAAATAGATAACAATCCCTTTGGCGGGCAGAAGATGTCCTTAGTAGACAAGGAAGGCCGCAGTATCCGGGGTGGGGCAAACTTAATATCTACCCTGCCATCACGCCTACTCCTGTTCTCTGATGAATTCTTCAAGCAGGCAACCTACAGAGGGAAGCTCAAAACTGATCTCTGGGTTGCTGGCCGTCAGAAGGGTTTGAAGGGGGATGAGCTTAATGAATGGATAGCCACTGCTGAGAAACGTGGTTTTGACCCAGACGGGGCGGCGGCAGCATTAGACGAAGGCGCATTCAGGATGGCGCTTCAGAAAGAAGGGGCAGCCAAGGGACTAGACGGTAAGGCCCTAGAAGAGTTCATCGCTAAAAATGCAGATCAGGTAAATGTCTCTAAAGCGGCGCTGGACACTGCTAGGGAAGTTACATTTACGACTGAGCTTGAAGGCTTTGCCGCGATGGTGCAGCAGATGGCTGTGAAGTATCCAGGAGTCCGGTTCATCCTCCCATTTGTGAAAACCCCTACCAACCTGTTAACTGCTGCATTTCGGCGGACACCTGTTCTAAATATTCTCAGTAAAAAATTACGTTCAGATTTGAAGAGCTTGGACCCTTCAGTACGCGCCCGCGCACGGGGTAAAATGGTGACGGGTGTTGCCGCTGTGTCTGTAGCGGGAACCATGGCTCACTACGGGATGATTACTGGATCAGGGCCTAGTGACCCGAAAACCAGAGCGGCATGGATTGCAAAAAAATGGCGACCCTATTCATTTGTCATCACTAACGACGACGGTTCTAAAAGCTACATACCCTACCAGCGGTATGACCCATTTTCAAACTTCTTTGGCGTTGCTGCTGATTTGGCTGAGGTGTGGAAAGAGGCCGAACTAGAAGGCAAAAAGGGTGAAGAAGACCGTTTTATGGATATCGCTGCTGGTCTCGCAGCGTCTGTCGCTGAAAACTCAATTAACAAAACTTACATGCGCGGCCTATCCGACTTCATGGGCGCAATTACCGCAGCAGACAAAAATATGGAGCGGGTTTTAGGTTCTGCATTGTCTTCGTATACCCCGGCAGCTATTGGGCAACTAGACGGTGATCCTGTATTCCGCGAGACCCGCGGAATGATGGATGGGGTAAAGAACCGTCTTGCCGCTGTCGGCATAGGTGAGTTCTCTGACCCCAAGCGGAACCAGCTAGGGGAGATGGTTTACCGTGGGCAGGACAAGTGGAACCCATTCACTGCCAGTACCTCAGACCCGAATGACATAGTCTTAAAAGAACTTGCTGATCTTGCGTATCTCACGGGCAAGAACTTCAGTCCGCCAAAAGATCGGCGCATTGGAACAGTCAAGGATTTCTCGCGTATTGAATATAAATCTGGGCAGTCCGTTTTTGACAGATATCAGGAACTGATAGGAACCTTGAAATTAGGGGGTGGGCGAACGCTACGCCAAGCCCTTGCTGACGCAATCCCACAGATACAGACACTTCACCCCGGCACACAAGATGACCCTAACGGGCCACGGGCACAGGTTATTGGCAGCATATTCAATTCTTACCGACAAGCAGCGAAAGACATGCTTTATATCGAAGGAACCCAGGCAGACGCACCCCCAGGTGCAAAACAATACAGTAAGTCAGTAGACGCAGGGCTACTTGATAAAGCTGATATGTACTCAAGGTCTGGTAGAGAACTAAATCTGGAACAGATGATTAAAGGACGACAATAGATGGCATTTGCTGACATCACTTACACAGGGGATGGAAGCACATTAGTTTTTAACATTCCCTTCAGTTACATCAACGAAAGCCACCTAGTTTTCTATGTTGCTGGCGTCTCCACCGCTGCTGGCGGGAGCCAGTATACAGCAACAATCCTAACTGGTGGAACTACCGTTCAGATAAAGAAGACATCAGATAACTCAGCGGTCGCGAGCGGTGTCGCGATTAAGGTGGAGCGTAATACGCCGATCACCACACCGTCAGTTGTCTTCTCAAATAGCTCCACTTTGAAAGCAACTGATCTAAACACTGAGGTGAACCAGCTACTGTATTCTGCACAGGAAACGGCAGATGACGCGGCAGGTAAAATTAACTTGGATGCGACGGGCCACTGGGGTGCCGACAGTAAGAAAATTAGAAGCGTTGCTGACCCTGTGGATGCTCAGGATGCAGTTACTAAAAACTACCTCGAAAGTACGTTCCTTACCGCTTCTGACAAGACAAACCTTACGGCTGTTTCCGCAGTATCTACAGAGATGGGACGCCTTGGCACCGCAGATGCGGTAGCCGATATGGCGATCATTGGCACTGCTGATTTCGTTGCCGACATCAATACAGTCGCGTCCGCAGATTTTGTTTCTGACCTAAACACCGTCGCGTCCGCCGACTTTGTGGCTGACATGAACGTGCTGGCAACGGCAGACGTTGTGACCGACATGAACACCCTTGGCACCAGCGCAAACGTCACGGCAATGGACACAGTGGCTGGTTCGATTACCAACGTAAACACTAACGCCACGAACATCGCGTCAATCAATACGAACGCTACCAACATATCTGCGATAAATGGGGCGGCTACTCAGGCGTCCAATGCGGCATCCTCCGCGACGGCGGCGGCCTCAAGCCAGTCAGCAGCGGCGTCCAGCGCAACTTCTGCGGCTTCAAGCCAGTCATCAGCGACCGCCAGCGCCAGCAGTGCGACCACATCGGCTGCAACGGCAACAACAAAAGCCGCAGAGGCAAGTACATCAGCAGCGGCGGCGTTGTCTAATAAAAACGCTTCTGAAACTGCGAAGACCGCTGCGGAAACTGCCCAGACAGCGGCGGCGGCAAGCCAAACAGCTTCGGCCTCATCGGCCACCTCTGCCGCGTCATCTGCTACCTCTGCTGCATCCTCGCTCAGTACATTTCAAGGGCAGTATCACGGCGCTGCATCGAGCGATCCAACGTCCGGCCTCGATGCTGGCGATCTGTATTTCAACACAAGCTCAAATGTCGTCCGGGTCTACAATGGTAGCTCATGGCAGGACGCGGCGGTTGATGCGTCGAGCTTCCTGACGGCGGCGGATAATCTCAATTCATTGAGCAACAAATCGACCTCGAGGACAAACCTCGGCGTAGCGATCGGATCAGACGTTCAGGCTTACGATGCGGACACCCTCAAGGCTGACACGGCAGATGTTTTGACCGCTGGCTTCGCGACCACGGTTCACGATTTGGGAACGATCTCGTCTGGCACCACGACGCTGAATGAGGCAAACGGCAATCTACAGAAGTGCGTTAACGGGGGAGCGTTCACGCTTGCGCCGACTAGCAATTCATCAAGTGTGGTAGTGCAAGTAACCAATAACGCCAGTGCCGGGGCGGTGACCAGTTCTGGGTTTACCCTAACAGATGGAGACTCGATTGGGACTGTGAACGGCGAGGATTATTTCTTCTACTGCACGGTCATTGGATCGTTCAGCCACTTGACGGTCAAGAAGATCAGCTAGTGTTTATTCCAGCCGTTCAGGGCGGTCACGCGATCAATTCGATTACGCTCAATATAACGTCGAACGCCAGTGAGCAGAACATCCTGACGCTGGCTCAAGCTGCTGGATATAACGCTTCGACCGACACGACCGCGATTATTGTTAACGTCGCGGGCGGCGTGACCTTATCGGCAAGCTCCGCACCCGCCATCCGCACAGGTGCGCTCAACGCTGCAAGTAATTTGACCATCAACGTCGCGTCAGGCGCAGCGATTACAGGATTCTCGGGTACTAATGGCGGGACGAATACCGCCGGGTCTGCCGGGGGAGACGGCATCCTTTTTGAAATTTCGAGCGGCACCGGAACGTATCTTGTTGACAACGACGGGACGACATCAGGGGGCGGCGGCGGCGGTGGCGGTGGCGGGAGTGCCGGAGCGAGGCGAACACAAATTTGTGGCGGCAAAGGCTGCGAGTGCTCGACGACCGACAGCGTATATGGAAGTGCAGGAAGTGCAGGAAGCGCCGGGGGTCTCGGGGTCGCCGGTTCAGCCGGTAGTAGTGGCGGGTATCCGGGTGGCAACACTTGTCCAATTTCTGTCGGAGCCGGGTCAGGCGGTGCCGGAGGGGCTGCCGGTAAGGCCGTGAATTTTGGGGGACTGACCGTCTCCACCACAGGGTCGTCCGGCACATTTAATGGAGCAACTTCGTGAAAATTCTCATTCCGTTTTCGGGCGGCATCAACAGTACGTATGCCCTGTGGCGGTATCTTGCCGAGACCGATCATGACATCCACAGCTATCGGCACACTGAAATATTCGAGTCACAGGACCGCAAGCGAACCGCTGCGCTGGCAATGGTGCAATGGCTCAAAACAAACGTGCGCGACTTTACTTTTGTGGAGGAGGCCGGGACGCTGCCGGAGGGAACAGAGCAAAGCGAGCCTGTCAGGATTGGTTTTCAGAAAACGTGGAATGTGGGTCGCATTCTGCCCCGCTGGGAAAAGCAAGAGCAGATACTGGACAGTGTTGAGCCTGATGCTGTGGTGCGAGGCTACAGCCGCGAGCAATGGGCCTTTGATTTGCTGCCTGTACGTTTGAGTGATGTTCGTAATCGTTTGTTCAATCGTGATGTTTCTGTGTACTGCGCGGGTCATCCGACGCTCGAAACCTCTATCGATTTTATGAACCCGACCGACCCCGCTGAGTGGATGGCGCAGGTCTGGCGTCCCTTGGGCGAGGTTATCACCGGCAGGTTCGAACAGCTCGATGCTTTGCCTTCGGCGCTGCGAGACCTGCGTGAGAAAGAGTGTGACGAATACCATCCGCATGACGGTAGCAATTCGCATATCTGCCGCGAGTGCCTGTATGAGGATTTCCTGGAACGTCGTACCGATTTAACCGGGCGACAGAAAGATCAGGAACTAGCGCGGTTGGCACAATACGACAGTAATTTTGCTACGGCTGATCCAGCCGCATACACACCTTTAACCGCTATTGTCAGCGCGTTGATCGAACTCAATGATTATTGAACCACTACACGACAGCCTTGCGGCAGAGGTCAGCGGTATTGATTTATCACCGCCGCTCGATGTTTCGGATCAGGTCGCGCTTTACGACGCATGGCTCGAACACCTTGTTCTGGTGTTCCGCGATCAAGACTTAACTGAGACACAACAGGTGGAGTTCTCCAAGACCTTTGGCACTCCACGCCGCCAGGACAAGCCGCGCACGGACAGTCTTCCTGATAAGCGGCCTGAGGTGATGCTGGTTGGTAACGTCGAAGACGGCGCGCTAGGCGATGGCCCAGTCCCGTTTCATTCCGACAGTTCGTTCATGCCAACGCCGCTGAAGGCAACCGCGCTCTATGCGCTAGAGGCACCGGACGAAGGCGGCGATACGCTCTTCGTCAATATGTACGACGTGTATGAGCGCCCTGAAATATACGAGGACCGTGAGCGGCTAAAGCAGAATGGTCGAACGGCGCTGTTCAGCTACACCCGCGCATTCGATGGTGTGGAGCTATCAGCCCGGCATCCCATCGTTCAGACGCATCCCGAGACGGGCCGAGAATTGATTTATCTGAACCGTCTGCACTCAAAAGAAATTGAGTTGTTTGGCGAGGCCCACGTCAATGACATCTGCGTGGACTGTTACCTGCGTGACATCCTCAACTGGATCGAGGAAGCGCCTTGCTATCAACACAAGTGGCGGCCCGGCGATCTAATCGTCTGGGACAACCGTTGCACTCAGCATTCGAGAACTGATTTTCCAACTGACCAGCGTCGTTTACTACAGCGCGTTGG
>Ga0315331_10002187_pt1 | contig 14849 bp, 9 predicted proteins | sample M160m34915metaG_FD_203456 | JGI IMG/M metagenome (GOLD analysis project Ga0315331, IMG submission 203456) | Ammonia-oxidizing marine archaeal communities from Monterey Bay, California, United States - M1 60m 34915 | ecosystem: Environmental > Aquatic > Marine > Intertidal zone | place: USA...
CCTCAAAACAGGAGACTAATATGTCAAATGACACTAAAACTCCCGAAGCTAACAGCGATATCGACTTGAAAGCTTTTGCAGAAGAAGTAGCTAAATCAACAGCTGCTAAAATTGCAATGCAACAAGCCGAAGCTAAGGCTAAGGAAATTGCAGAAGCTGAAGAAAAAGCAGTTCAAGAAGAAGTTGAGCTAGCTGAAAAAGAAGCGGAGCAAGAAAAAGTTAGAACTATAGTCGAAGTCGGAATGTCAGGAGCAGAACAGCTCATGAATGACGTTGAAAAACGTGTTTCAGAAAAGCATGAAGACCTTGAAAAAGTAGTTAACTCACTTCAGTCCGAGCTTAAAGACAAAAAAGAAGAGATTGACGCAATCCGTGAATCTAAAAGAGTCTTTGGCGACAGACAAAACTCTGACTGGCAAAAAGCCTTCCAAAGCGACATTGATGACGCTTTCGTAATGGGTCTTGCCACAGGTAAAGGTTGGGACACTAATCTTGCTAAAAATGTTATGGAAAAAGTTAATGCCCATTCAGGTGTTGGCGTTTCTTCAGCAGACTTTGAGCAAACAGTTTCAACAAATATCGAAAGAGATATTCAATTAGAGCTAGTATTGGCACCCCTATTTAGGGAAATACCAATGGCTTCAGCAACTCAAATCATTCCTATCTTACCAGATGCCGGTTATGCAGAATTTACTTCTAACCAAACAGCAACTGGAAGTTCACCACATGGTAACTTAGAGGAAAGAGGCGACACATATGGTTCACCATATAGTGGAGTTGACCTAACTGAAAGAACACTTTCAACCAAAAAACTTATTTCTCAATCTTACTTAGGTAATGAGACAGAAGAAGATGCAATCTTGCCTATTCTACCATTGATTCGTGAATCAATCATTAGATCACACGCAAGAGGTATTGAAAATGCTATCTTAGTGGGTGACCACGCTGATGGTGTTTATGGTACATCTCAAGCTACATTTGATGGCTTGGTTGCAATCGCAGCTGGCGCTGACTCATCAGGTACTCACGTGACTCAGTCAGCTACAGCTTTTGCTTCTGAATCTTTAACAGCTCTAGACCTTCTAGCAGCTAGAAAGAAAATGGGTAAATATGGAATGAATCCAGCAGATGTTACTTTTATTGTTAACATGCAAGAATACTACAGCTTACTACAAGACGCTGAGTTCCAAGATGTCAACTTAGTTGGCAACATGGCTACTAAGCTAAGTGGTGAAATCGGATCAGTCTTTGGCTCTAAAGTCATCGTTTGTGATGAATTCGCAACTCCAGCAGTAAGTAAGTTCTATGCTTGTGCAGTTTACACTAAAAACTATGTAATGCCTAGATTAAGAGGTGTAACAATCGAATCTGACTACGAAGTAGCTAATCAGAGACGAGTACTTGTTGCTTCTCAGAGATTAGGGTTTACTGACATGATTGCTAACGCAACTTCAGTTCACAGCTTACAGTACAAAGCTAGTTAATAGATAATGCGAATATTTGGAGGGGGTATAGACTCCCTCCAATATTTTTTTTAAATAATTATGGCAGATTTAGTAACATTACAACAATATAAAGATTTTAACGGGTTAGAAAGCGTTAAGAACGATGCACGTATCAATGCAATCATTGATAATGTTAGTCAGTTGGTCAAAAATTATTGTGGTTCTACTATCATTGATTATGCAAGTAGCGCCAAGACTGAATACTTTACTATTAAAGATGATTTAGTCGACACTATTATTCTGGAAGAGTCTCCAGTAATAACAGTAACTTCAGTACAGGAACGTACTTCACAATCAGACTCATATGTCACCCTAATCACAGAAAATTCTGACAGTAGTGGTAAATATGAATATATTGTAAATACAGATTCTGATAGTATTACTCGTACTAACTCTACGGGTAATAAGTACTGGCCAAAAGGAAGTAAGAGTGTTAAAGTAATATATACCGCAGGTTATACTAGCACTCCAGAAGACTTAAAATTAGCGATATTTGATTTAATCAAATACTATTTAAAAGATGAAAGAAGAGAAAGAATGTCTATATCAGGAGCAACGGTAGAAAATCCACTAAGCTCTAGTTTGACAGGTAATATAGGATTTCCAGACCATATTAAGCGTATACTTGATATGTATAAAATTTATAGCTAATGGCTATACAAATAATCGAAAGAGATCTTAAAGAGGCAATAGCTAACTATAGTGATAGAAAACTCAGAACCCTACTAGGTAAGACAGAGATACACGAAATAACTATTACAGATGATCAATCCGCCGCTGCTTTTGTTGACGGAACAAATAATATAATGAAAGGAGCAAAATATTCTCAAGATGAAATAAATGCTATAAACTCTAACTATAATACTTTAGAGAATTGGAGAAAGACAGTTCATAGTGTATATGGCAAGTTAAGCTCGTTACCTAACACAACTGTTAATCATAGATTGAAAACTATTGACCAGCTTTATAAGTCAACTTTTAAAGGAGTTTATTTATTATCGGAGTCTACTCCAAGTGCTATGGTAATAAGACTTTATAATGATGTAGGACAAAGTGTAGAAAGTGGAGATACAAATCTAGATACATTTTTAGGAGCCTATAGAAGATTATGCTGGAATAGTTGGCGAGATACTTTTTTACCTGATGGTTCAGGCTTGAAACAAATATCAGTAGAAAAAGGAGCAAAAAGAGGAACTAGGTTTCGAAGATTAAGCGATCCTGCAGTAGGACCGATACAAGGCGAACAACAGCAAGGGCGGTATGCTTCAGCAGCATTTGGAGCAGGAAGTCCTTTTGCACATGATCACGAAAGTACAGTAGGTACAATAGGATTAGAAAGACTTTTACAACAATTAGGTGGAGACGAGGGAAGCCAAGAATTACAAGAAGCTCTTAATTATAAAGGCTTAGAAAGAATTTCTTTAGATATAGTAAATGATGTAAAAAATACCTTAGACTTAGATTTTTCAGAAGAAGAAATAGAGTTACCAAATGGAAATACAAGAATTGCAAGAATTGTTAGAGGAAAGTTAAGAAAGCAGGGAAAAGAACTATCAGACTGGAGTAATATAAAACAACAAATACTCAAACAAGGCGGTTCTTTATCAAAAGTTATAACAAATACTGTTGCAGCAATGAATAAAGACCAAGCACTAGCTGCAGAAGGCAGTAAAAGTGTTAAAAAAAGAATGGGGGAAAAAGCAGCAAAAAAAGTTGTAGATAATCTTACTAAAAAGAGAAGAAAGACAACAAAAGTTGTAAAAAGACCAAAATATAAAAAACCTGCACCTAAAAAGGTAGTTGCAAAAGGTTCCGGGCGTGGAGGCTTAAGAAGAGGCAAACTAAACGTCAAAGTTGCTTTAGCAGGTAAAAAATTAATAAGACCAGAGCAGGAAAAACGAAAAGCAACACAATCAGTTCTAGGCATAACAAGAAAAATAAATAAAAGACTTCCAGCAGAAGTCAGAAGAAACATGGGAAGACCTGCATTAAGAAATCAAACAGGTATATTTTCAAATAGCGCAGAATTACTTAGTTTAAGAGAAACAAAAGCAGGATTAAGTGGTGAATACACGTACATGAAAACAGGTGGAGGTACGAGTAAAAATAGAGGTGGAGTATATGAAACTTTTGAAAATACAGGAAAATATAAGTGGCCTGCTGGATATAACCCAAAACCACTCATTGCAAAAAGTATACGAAACTTAGCAATGCAATATACAGAACAAAAATTAGTTAGCCTTAGGAGGGTATAATGGCATCACAATACAGAACAGCAAGAAAAAAGATAGTTGATGCGTTAGTGAAGCAACTAAAAGAAATTGATGGAAATTATCCATACAATTCAAACTTATTTAATAATGTTCATGGGGGTATGGTATTCTTGGATCAAATTCAAGAATTTCCAAAAGTTTGTATAGTCGCAGGAGACGAAACAAGAGAATACCAACCGAACGAATTTAAATGGAGGTTCCTTAATCTAGATATAAGAGTTTATGTCGAAGATCAAGATGACCCCCAAGAAGTCTTGGCTCTTATGATGGAGGACATCGAAAGAGTAATAGACAGTAATGATGTTTTGACTTACGATGATACTGTAAGTCCAAACTTAACAACGACTTCCTTAACTTTACAGTCAATGTCAACAGATGAAGGAGTTTTAACTCCCCTCGGAATTGGCGAACTAGCTATAGAGTGTAGGTATTAATAGAAATTACGAGCGCTGATAAATATCTAGCGAAGTACTTTCAAAGACGATAATAGGAGAAAGCAATGGCTTTAAATCTATCAAGAAATACTAAAGTATTTGTAAGCTCTGTAAATGGAGTAGGTGCAACTGGCGGAGTGAAAACTTGCCACGTAACTACTGCTGGAACAGGCTATGCTGTAGGTGACATCGTAACACTAGGAACAACTAGTGGTAGTGGTGTTAACTTTAAGTGTATCGTAGCATCTATTACTGGCGGCGGTTCAACTGGCCCAGTAGCAAGCATCTATGTTCCAAATAACTTTAGAGGTAGCGCATTCGCAGTAGACGAAACAGCAACCGAAACAGCCGTAGAAAACTATGCTGGTACTAATAATTCTGGTGCCTCGGGCTTAGTTGTAACAGTCGATTCTATCGCAGGAACAACAACTGCTGATGGCGGAAGAACTGGAACAGGAACTTTCAAAGGAAACGAAGTAGATGCTAATACATTCAGAGTGGGTGTACTAGACGGATATAGTTTTTCACAAGGTTCAGATTCAAGCGAAGTAACTATCTCAGAAGCAGGTGCAGCACCTAACAGGGGTTCAAAAAGATTCAATGATTCTTTACCGCCTGCAGAATGGTCATTTGGTACTTATGTACGACCATTTGTTCATGGAGCAGCCTCTTTTAGAACTGCAGACGATCACGACTGTGTAGAAAACATATTATGGGCGGCTTTATCAGGAACAGCTTTACCTTCCGACTCTTCTGGGTCAGGAAAAGGTGTAGTTGTAGGTACTACTGCTCAAAATGGTTCTCAAGTAACATTTGGACAATCAGATGTTCACGAACTTATGAAACTTAGTTTATATTTCGCACTAGAAAATACAACATACAGGTTAAACGATGCTCAAATTAACCAAGCCGAAGTTGATTTTTCAATTGACGGTATAGCATCAATAACTTGGTCTGGAAACGCAACAACAATTGACCAAGTAGAAGAAGCAATAGAAGATCCTTCTAAGTATATCATTCAGACTACTTCAGAAGCGACACCAACAAGTGGTACTACAGATACTTATACAGAAACATATAACTTTGTAGATACTACTGGTCCATCGGATGCAGATTACTTGAGAAACAAACTCTCAACTTTATATCTAGATGCAGATGCACAAGGTGGCGGAGCTTCTTCAAACGGATTAGATGACAGAACTTATGATATTAATATCACAGGTGGTTCTCTAACCTTTGCAAACAACGTTACTTATGTAACACCAGAAACAATTGGTATTGTGGATAAACCGATCGGTTCTTTCACAGGTGCTAGATTAATCAGTGGTTCAGTAACCATGTATCTAGATACCAAATCAAATGGTTCAAACCAATTACTAACAGACTTAGCGGGTGCAACTGACCTTGTAACAAACGTTTTTGACATGCGTTTATTCATGGGTGTAGCCGGTACTGTTGGATCAGATGGTGACGCTATGGATAGTGGAGACTTCTCCGCACCAGGTGTCGAATTTAATATGCCAAAAGCTCAGTTGTCGATACCGACAATCGAGGTTGGCGACTTAATATCAACTACAGTAGAATTTGCGGCTCATGGCACAGATCTTCTAACTGGAGATGAAATTACAGTTAAATACTTAGGCTCAACTTCACATACTCAATCAGGGTATGCGGCTACAGGTGCTCGCGCACTAGACAGTGCCTAGGTATAATGTCACATAGTTTTCTTCGCGAGAGTAAGCTATACATAGTATATGGCGGTAATAAGTATAGAATCTATACTACAACCGCCATATCCTTTTCTCAAACATTTGCGGAAGACTCGTACCCAGTAAAGACTTTGCACGATCAATCAAAAATGTTAGAGGCAACAACTATAACAAAAGCCAATGGGGCTAATTTTAGTTTTACAGTTCCTTTTACAGTAGAAAAAGATGAGTCTATTGTCATGGATTTAATATCAGATTTAGTTAATAATGAACAGCTAAAATCTTTCGATATGTATGTTCAGACAGGAAGCAGCACTTTTAAAGTAGAAAGCTGCGTAGTTAGATCAGCTGGTTTCGGATTTAATCCTAGAGATCAGTTTAAAATGGAAGTTGAAGGACAGGGAACAAAATTATCAAGAGTTGGTGACGAAAGTTATAGTATTCCTGGCAGCGCTCAATCTGAGTCAGCCACAAGAACACCCCTCTTAGTTTACCCAGTTATATCTATAGATAGTTTGAGCATGAATAGTATTATTTCTGCTAGCTTACAAATACAAAATAATATAGACTGGACACCTTATGAAACCTTACAAGATAGTCTTTCAGTAACTAGCTCTAGCAATGCTATGTTTCCTAGTGCATATACGATAACGGGTCGAGTTGTTTCGGGAGCAATCGTCCAATATCAAACAGATAATAATATAACACAATTTGATGATTTCAGTACTAATAGCAATATAACATTAAAAGGAGTCGAAGTAGGAAAAGCCTCTAGTGATAGTGGATTTTTTTCTATGAATATTAACCCAGCAATGTATACAGCAAGAATGAATGTTGGGTCAATATATACTCAAAGTTATGACTATAGGTCACAAGATAACACAGCATTAGGAACTAGAATCACACAATATTCTTAGGAGAATAATACATGGAACTAAAAAGTTTATTAGTGGACAGTAAAACCACTTGGGTTGAGTTTCCCGGACTCGAAGGATTTGAAGTAGAACTTGCAAATCTATCTAGAAAAGAACTCATGGCATTACGAAAGAAATGCACAACAAACAAATTTAATAGAAAAACAAGAGCATTTGAAGAAAATTTAGATGATAATAAGTTTGTTAAAGAATTTTCACTCTCAACAGTAAAAGGGTGGAGAGGATTGAAACTAGAATATTTAGAAGATTTATTACTAGTTGACTTAAAAGGACAAGACCCTACAAAAGAGCTTGAATGGACAGAAGAAAATGCAATTCAACTTGTAGAGAACTCATCAGAGTTTGATAATTGGCTCAATGAGGTAGTCTTTGACTTAGAAAATTTTCGTACAGGAAGCAAAGGTAAAGATACAGGAGAAACTGAAACTATATCTTGAACACGATAAAATAGGTATGAGCAAAGAGCAATACCTTATGATGTGCGAACAAACAGGACAGGAAATAGACTGGGACAGGTGTCCACCGGAACCAGAAGATTTTCCTCATTCTGTAATAACAGCCTTAAATATCTTTCATTCTTTAGGAAATAAAGTTTTTGGAGATGTAGGATATACGGGCAAAGATTTCACAAATATTGACCTTGTACTAGAAGTGTACAAAGTTAATAGCTATTTAGAAAGATGCTGGATATTAGAACTTCTTTTATTTATGGACTCCATAGCAATAGAAGAAAATAATCAGCGACTAAAAGAAGCACACGCAAAAATGAAAAAGAAGTAAATATGGCAGATGGTAAAGTATTATTTGAGTTAGAGCTAGTCCAGAAAGGGGATAAAGTTCAGATTGTTCAAAGACAGACTGATAAATTAGCAAACTCTACTGAAAAATTAGACCAAAAGAGAAAGAAACTCAACAAAACTACCGATGCGTACAATCGTAGGGAAAAAGGTGCTGCCCAAATATCTTCAAACTCCACCAAAAACTTTTCAAAGATGGCTCAAAACATCGATGGTGGTGGTGGCTCTGGCGGACTAGTTAGAGCCTACGCGTTATTAGCTGCTAACGTTTTTGCACTTAGTGCAGCATTTGGAATACTTTCACGTTCCGCACAAATCGATACCCTCACAGCCTCAATGCGACAATTAGAAATAACTTCTGGTAAAAGCATTGTGTCCGTAGCTAGAAACCTTCAAGAGGCCTCTGGTTTTGGTCTTGACTTTGCTGAATCAATGAGAGCTGTGTCACTTGCAACAAGTGCTGGGTTTGGAGCCGATAAAATTGAACAATTAGGAGCGGTAGCAAGGAATGCTGCGGTATCTCTAGGCAGAAACTTACCAGATGCTCTTGATAGAATATTTCGTGGTGTAATCAAAGTAGAACCAGAACTTTTAGATGAGATCGGTTTATTTGTTCGTGTAAATGATGCAGCAGCAAAATATGCTAGTGAACTAAAAGTTGCTGTAGGAGACTTAACAGAATTTCAAAAACGTCAAGCTTTTCTAAATGAAGCTATCGACCAAGGAACAACTAAATTTGCAGCTTTTGAGAGTGTCGAAAATGATGCTTTTGCACTACTTGCAACTACCTTTGCAGACATGTCTCATGAAATTTTATCTTTTATAAATAAGGGACTGAGCCCAATGATAAAAATGCTAGCAGAGAATAAAATGCTTTTTGCTACAGTTTTCTCAGCTATAGGTATAGCCTTGATAAGACTCGCAGTTCCAGCCATGGCAGCCTTTACAAGTTCTATAGCTGCTAATGCAGCTAAAGCTTCTTCAGCGGCAGATGCTGCGGCCAAAGAGGCACAAAGCAGAGCTCAGATGACAAGAAATAATCATCTATCATACATGGCACAAAAAGAAAAAGAATTACTTATAGACGCCAAACTCGCAAGTGCACAAAGTAGAAAAGATATGACTAAGACAGGGACTATAAAAGTTGGTGGTAAAGAAAAGTCTCTTATGAAAGAAAAATTACTAAGAAAAGAAAATCTTGATATAGATAAACGAATAGCAGTAGTCAACCAAAGAATACTAGATATAACAACAGGCAGAGGAAAACTAGCACGAGCAAGTAATGCTCACGTCCAAAAAGAGTTAAACGCTTTAAAACAAGAAAAAGCAATACATGATCAAATACTACTCAACAGAAAAGAAGCAGAAAATATAAATAAAACGAGTGTAGGAGGGCCAGGCTCAAATGTTGAAAGAGCAAAACTTATGGCTTATAATGCTTCGCTCAAAGCAACCTCACTGGCTACAATTGCAAATGAGGCTCAGACAGTAGGTTTAAAACTGGCTCTTAGAGCTATTGGAGTTGAACTATCCATTCTTACAAAAAAAGGTGCATTTGCAACTGGTATGTTTGGTGCTCTACAAAAAGCTATGTTCGCAACAAAAGCTGCCGCAGTATCATTAGGTATAGCAGCGCAAACAATGTGGATGCGTATTATGGGCCCGTTGTCCGCGATACTTATGTTTTTACCGGTACTTCAAGCATTTAATAAATGGCTGGGAGTCGGGAGCAAGGTATCAGAAGAGCTTTCAAAAGCAAATACAAATGCAGCAGAAGCAGTAGAACTTCTCGCTCCAAGACTAGAGCACGTTAGAAATGAACTTGAAAAAATAGGAGAAGATCCAAAATCTTATAATAAAGGAATGGAAAGCTTCAAAAATACAGTTCTAACAACAACAAAAGCAATAGTAGAACAAGAAATAAAATTCGAGTCATACATGACCCATGCTTCAGGGTGGGCGAAATTCTGGGGTGAACATTTACCGAGTTTATTTGGTTTTGGAACTGCTAATGCAATCAAAGAAGGAAAAGATGCACTTATTGCACAATTAAATGCAATGGGAGACGATGTCACTCCCGCTATGAAAGCGGCTTTAGCAGCAGCTGACCCAGAAAAATTTATCAGCCGCTATACAAGTCAGAAAACTGGTAATGTTATTACTACGGTATTACCTGGTGAAAAAGAAGCACAGCAAGCTGTAGTCGATTTAGCACTCGAAGAAGCAGAGGCTTATATAAATGTTAGGTCAGCTATAGAAGGGGCGAAAGACTCCGCTCGAGCATTTACAGACAGTTTGATTGCAACAACTGTAGTTGATAAACCTCTTGCAAGTATGAGGCAGCTTAATAAATCTCTTAATGACGGAAATCTCACCACGAAAGAAAGAAAGAACCTTTTAGATGAAATAGCAGAGGATCCTGCTATATTAGCAATGCTAGATAGAGAAGGCAGGCAATTACTAAAACTTGCTAAAACCGAGAAAGAACGACTAAAGGTAATAGCTGATGCAGAACTAGCATATTTTAAACAACAAGAAAGCTTAATAAAAAGTGCTGCAGAATTAAAGATGATACAAACTCTATCAAAAAATATAGCAAGCACAACAAAAGTAACTACAGAAGCTATAGATAAAACTTTTCAAAATGAAAAACGAATAGGTGAAATAAAAGCTGAGCAAGCAAAATTTGCAAGAGAAAATGCCAGAAAAGGAACAGACTTAACAGATTCAGAATTAGAACGAGCACAAGCAGGTGAAAGTTTGCTCGACATACTAGGAAAAGACAGGTTCTTAAAAACAGACATAAAAGCTGTGCAAGCAGCTATAAACAAGCTGAACGAAGAAGAAATTATCCTAATGCAGAATAAATTCGATTTAGCAACAGCAGAAGCACGAGAAACAAAAATGAGGGCTCAGGCCAGACTCAACCAGATAAAAGACGAAGAAACAATAAATAAACAAGTATTAGCAAGATCAGAACTTGAAACAAAAATAGCCAATTTTAAGTCTAGGGGTAGTGCTAGTGAAACAAGTCTTGATAAATTACAAAGCATGATTAATCAAGAAGATAGTTTACAAAAAACAAGAAAAAGAAGAGGAGAAGACGAAGCTAGAATCGCAAGAGCAAATAAAGAGATAGAGGCTAGAAAAATGGATACTCTTGCTGAGGGCGAGCGTCAGGGCAGTCTACAACAAAAAATATACGAGGACGCTGCACAAGCGTTAAGAGACTCAGGAGATGACTTATACGACTCAATTGTTAATGGTGCAGAAGATGGATCAAAAATATTTAAAACAAAAGTAACAAAACTATTTGACGATGTAATAAGAGGCTCTGACGCTAATCAGTCGTCAACTGGAGAAGGTAGTTTTCTTGGGAACCTCGGATTCGGAGCATCTGCTATTGGCTCTAAAGATGATACAGGTAAGTTTATCTTTGACGAAGCTGAAAGACAAGCAATGGCATTTAATATGGTAGAGCAATCACTTTTAGATATGGCCGATACGATAGAAAGTGTATTAGGAAAAGACGGTGTTTTATTAGCAGCTTTAGCAACAACAAGTGCAGGACTAGTCGATATCGGCACAAATTTTGAAGAAAATGTAGAAAAGATGGGAATGTTTGGAGCAAGCGCAGCAACAATAGCCGCAGGACTTGGTCAAGTAATGAGTTTAGTAAGTGCTGCTTCACAACAATCAGTAAACGATATTGACAAACTAATCGAAGCTGAAAAGAACCGAGACGGCAAATCAAAAGAGTCCGTAGCAAAAATGAAAGCTTTAGAGCAAAAGAAAGAACAGATTCAAAAGAAAACATTTGATACAAATAAAAAGTTAATGATTGCTCAGGCTATAGCATCAACAGCAGCTGGTATTGCTGCAACTCTTCCATTAATGGGAGTACCTGGAATGCAAGGATTTGCAAAGGCTTTAATGATTATGATCGGATCAATTGGAGCAGCTCAGGTTGCTATTATTTCTAAACTATCTTATCAAGGGGGCAGTGCCGCAGAAACAGCTTCGGCACCTCAAGAAATAACTGTAGGAAAAAGAGAAAATAGAGTAGATGTATCTCAAGCAACAAGTCCAGGCGAACTCGCGTACCTTAGAGGAAATACAGGAGTTGGCACAAATGCAAATAACTTTACTCCTGGAGGAGCAGCAGGAATGAGAAGAAGTTATGCTACAGGTGGAGAAATACTTGTTGGAGAAAGAGGTGCAGAAGTAATAAAACCAACAAGTGGTGGGTATGAAGTAGTACCAAACGACAAAATAGGTGGATCAAATTTAAACGCAAATATAACAATCAATGCAGTAGATGCTGCAGGTGTAGAAGAAGTTCTCACAGCACAAACAGGAACTATAATTAATATGTTACAACAAGCAGCACATGAACATGGCGAAGAATTTATTGAAGCAGTTAATCCTTCATCATATGGTGGAGGTACAGGCGGATAATGGCAACTTTTACTAGCTTTTTAGATATACTACCTAGTCCGGATAAACCTATTGGAATTGCTGGGCAATCTCTATCAACAGGAAGTGGTGGAACAGAAGGCCCTGGGTATGCTTCGGTAACTTTTTCTTCAGAAGCACCAATACAAATGTCAAGAACAAACAGCGGTCGTGTACTAACACGAAGCATTGCCGGGCATAAATGGAATATAAGTATAAAATACAATCCAATGACACGAGATCAATTCGAGCCAGTTTATAGCTTCCTATTAGAGAAAAACGGTAGATTAAATCCTTTCTATATACAACTGCCACAGCATATGCTTTCAAGAAATACGGCATTTGCTACTGCCAATCCAACAATTACTACTGCAACAACAGGATCAAAAGGAGCAGGATATATTCTAACTGCAGGACACAGTACAACAGAGACTACACAGCCACAGCCTGGCGATATGTTTGTAATTCAAGATTCAAACGACAGTTTACATACTAAAGCATATAGAGTAACAAGAGTTATGGGAAACGGCACATATAATTCTGCAATACACTCTCAACCAACAACAGCACAAAGAATAATTTATTTTACACCACACTTACAAAGAGATGTAGCAAGTGGAGCAACCTGTGACTTTGGGGGCCCTTATATTCGTGTATTATTAAAAAGCGATGTTCAATCTTATAGTTTAGGTACTAATAATCTTTATGAATTTTCCTTTAACCTAGAGGAGGCACAGGCATAATGTCAGAGAGGTCGGTAGGTACTAATACTAGAAAAAAGCTCATAAACAACGAGCCATTTGCGTATGCGCATTTGGTAAAATTCGAACGTCCCAGTTCAACCCTTCCTAGCGGAAAATACAGTACTGATGCAAAAAGATATGCATACTTTACTGATGCAGCGCATAATCTTAATTTTGACGATCAAAGTGATAATACTGCTGGAAATAATAATGGCACCCAAACTTATATAGCAGGTAAATTACTTGATGTAGGAACATATTCCGAGACAATCGAAGCCAGAGCATCTGGTATGACTCTAACAATGGCTGCAGAGAGTCTTAATAACAAAATAACTTCTAGCGCTATAACTATGACTTCGAGTACTATAACTGTACCCGCAGGAATAGACTTAGTAAGAGAAGGCTTCAGAGAAGGAGATAAAGTCTATATTTCAGGTGGAAGCAACAGCGGACACTATGTAAATGTAACTGGAATTAAAACAAATAATACAGTTTTAACTGTTTCAAATATTGATAATACTTTAGGAACTCAAAACACAGGAACATCAATAACCCTTTCAATAGTATCTGATGAGCTACAAGGTCCACTGGGAGAAACAAATCTTTCAACAGTGAAATCTTATGCAAACAGAGATGTTTGGGTTTACAAAGCATTTTTAAATCCTGAGACAGGCGCTATTCTTGATAGTACACCTGTTCTTATCTTTAAAGGAATAATCACCAAAACATCTATAGTAGAAACCCCTGGCGGTTCTGTTCAAGCAAAATGGAGTCTCACAAGTCATTGGGGAGATTTTGCTCAAGTTACTGGTAGACCAACAAATGATGCAGTTCACAGAGCGTTAGACAATAATAGTAGAGGTCAGCCTCTAGTAGCAAAACGTCCAGAATATGCAAACGATTTAGGATTCCTTCACGCAGAAGAAACTATCAATATTTTAGCAACTTATACTACAATCGAACAAGAAACAAAGTATAAGATGAAAAAGAAATGGTACGGCAAAGTAAAAATGAAGGAAGTCGTTACTGATATAGAAGTTGAAAATGATGTAGACTTAAGTTTTGCACTTTCTTCTAAATACTTGCCCGTTGTGTACGGTGTTCAAAGAATCTCAGCAATTCCCTTTTTCGTAGATACAAAAGAAAACGATCCGAATAATATTTTTCTAGCTTATGCACTTTGTGAGGGAGAAATTGGCGGAATCTATGACTTATACATAGAGGGTAATCCTTTAATGTGTATAAATAAAGAAGATGCTGATGATAGAGATGCAACTTCTGGCTCCCAACTAGAACAAATTGAAGTACATTGTAGAGGTAGAGCAGATTTAGGAAATACTTTAGGTGGTGTAAAAATTTCAGGAAGCGGTGTTACTGGCTCTAATGGAGCTAATTATAGGTATGCAAATCCTTATGCAGGGTATGGAGAACGAGCATATGAATATGAAGATGACTACGTTGAAGCGGCAAATGCTAGATATCATACTCCTAACGACTCTTTAAAAAGTACAACAGTTTCTACTTCAGATGGTACAGGTGTTCAACACGGAGAAACAATATCTTTAACTGCTCCAAATACAATGGATCTTACATTCTATGCAGGAAAGATAGACCAGAAAGCTGATAATACTTTAATAAGTATTTCTCAAGCAAGTTCTGGCTCAAGATTTAAAAGACAGGCCGATTACTATACTGGTGACGAAGACTATTGGGGACCAAATCACAGAGTTCTAGATACTGCCTATGTTGTTATGGATTGTGAGATTGGAGAAGATGCCACTACAGTACCAGAGGTAGAATATGTAGTAAGAGGTAAGCTATGTTCAAGTTTTAACTATGATTACAGTTATGCGCAATCACCTTCAGGCTCTGGAGAAAGTCAAGCAAACTTCAAAGTAGGTGATGCAGTAGACTTATATAGAAGTGATACTGATGCCAAAATTAATGATGATGTATTAATTATTGATAAGTGGTCTTTCGCAGATCCTGATGGAAATA
>Ga0315331_10002188_pt1 | contig 14849 bp, 11 predicted proteins | sample M160m34915metaG_FD_203456 | JGI IMG/M metagenome (GOLD analysis project Ga0315331, IMG submission 203456) | Ammonia-oxidizing marine archaeal communities from Monterey Bay, California, United States - M1 60m 34915 | ecosystem: Environmental > Aquatic > Marine > Intertidal zone | place: USA...
GTCACCAACATTCGTCGCAACAACAGGCAAGCCAGTTGCCATCCCCTCGAGCATTGCCATCGGCATCTGTTCCGTACTGGAACTGAGCACAAACACCGTAAATCCACGGTAGCTAGGAGCGGTGTCATGAGTCTGCCCAGCGAAGTCGACACGTGCTCCGATACCAAGCTGCTTGGCTTGCTCTTGCAACTTGGCCTGCATCGCGCCCGAGCCGACCAAGCACAACGAAACATCGTCAGGCATCGCCGCCATGGCACGCAACAGATTGGCGTGGTCCTTCTCGGCGCGCAGGCCACCTACGGTTCCAAGCACATGCTTAGCAGGCTCTTCACCACGCACAGCGAAGTGCTGCAGATCGACACCATTTGCGAGCAAGTACACATGCTTGTCGCGCAAGCCCCACTCCTTGGCCGCAATGCGTTGCAAAACAGTCGACGGCACAATCACCGGCAAACCTCGCAGCAACCACCGCCTCATCAACGAACGCCGCAACAACCGCTTACTAGCTTCTTCGGGTCCAAACCCGTCTTCGTGATGCACGATCGGCAACCCGACCTTTTTCGCTGCAGCCACGCTCTCAATAGAACCCCAGTTGTAGGTCAACACTAGATCTGCATGTTGCTCACGCAGCCACGCCATCTGCTTGCGACGCATCGCAAAGAAGTTTCGGTCCTGGGGCGCGTCGGCGTAGCGGATCTGGATATCAGAAGACAGCATCGCCCCCGCATCCGTGTTGCCATCGAGGGCCATCACAACATGCTCGCATTCGGATCCGAGGTGATGCATCAACTGCACCGCGCGCACCGGCGCACCACCGGCCCCAAACGAGGCGAACACGTGCACGAACTTACGCGGGCGCCGACTCATCGCTCATCCCCCTCAAGGGCATATTGGCAAGTCGCCGACAGGGAGTTCACGAAGAAGTTGGTCACGGCCATTGGCGATGTTGCGGCAGGTCTGGACGTTGTGCAACGTGTCTTTTCCGGTTGCGCCACCAGGATCGATTTCGCGGCAACCACTGGGATTCTGCCCCACCACGACCCCGCCGTAGCCACCAGGGAGCTCCCACCACGAAATCCTGCGAGCATGTTTGACACAATTCTCGCAGTTGCGACACGCCCGATTGATGAAGCTGAGACCGTTGATGGCAAACAGACCGACGAACGTGCTCTGATCGCGAAAAGGAGGGGGTTCACGGGGATCCCGGCGGAAGCCAAAGCCCACGATTACGGCTTGTCGCGCATGCAATTTCCGAAGCTGAAACTGACAGGATAACCGCAGGCTGTATGGTCATCGCAAGTTCGTTGTGATGACCCAGCAAATCGGGACCCCATTCACCGCGCACCCATCCAACCTAGTTCTCGTCGATCCTAAATACTGTGTCACAAACGACTGCTTCATTGACCTTACGTGCACTCACTAGTGCGCTTATCGCTCTCGGCTTCAGCGCAACTCAAATCCGCGCTCAGGAGCCAAGCAAGCCGTGGCGCCTCAATCAAGCAATCGGAGGCCCAACCTGGCTCAAGTTCAGCGGCAAACAGCGCACCAGATTTGAATCGATCAACGGCCAACAACGCACCTCCGCCCCACGCAACGATGATCAGTGGTTTGCTCGGACGAGCCTGCGAGCAGATGCGGACTTCGGGACGATCAGTGGCACGCTCGAATTGATGGACTCGCGAGCCTATGCCGGTGGCTCAGATGCTTTCGCCAGCACTGCATTTGCCAACGCAACGGACATCATCCAGGCCAACGGATCCTTTGACCTAGGGCAACTCGGCTCTGGCGAGCAGCGTCTCTTGCTTGGTCGGTACACCATGAGTTTGGGAAGTCGCCGATTTGCAATCCGCAACGGATTCCGCAACACGGTCAACACGTTCACCGGTGTCGATTACGCATGGAAGAACGATGACGGCGAGCAGATCCGTGCATTCTGGACGATGCCGGTAAGAAGGCGCCCCTTTGACAGAGAGGGCATGCGCAATAATGACTTCGCCTGGGACGACCAATCGTTGGACAAGCAATTTTATGGCGTATTCACAAGCCATAAGGTCGCGGACCGGACGGACTTTGAAGCTTACGTCTACGGCAAACACGACGACGTCGCCGGCAAGAGTAAAGTAGACATCTACACGCCGGGCATTCGCGTTCATCGGCCTAGCAAGCGTGGTGAAATCTTCGGGCAAGCCGAAGTAGCTGTGCAAGTTGGCAAGTCCCAGTCGTCATCCACTGGACCGACACTGGATCACGAAGCGATGTTCACGCACGCCTCCGTTGGCTACACCTTTGACCACGCCATGGAGCCCAGCTTCCGACTGGCTTGGGACTACGCCACTGGCGACAAAGATCCCAACGACGGTGAGAACAACAGGTTTGACCGACTCTACGGTGCGCCGAGATTTGAGTATTGCCCGACCGGTCTCTACGGACTCGTCCAACGCAGCAACATCAACACGCCAGAACTACGCTTCTCGGTTAAGCCCACAAATCGCACATGGGTCATGGTCGCCTACCGCCACCTACGTTTGGCGGCAGCGCGCGATCAATGGATCGCAACGGGAGTCGGAGACGCTTCAGGGGCCGCAGGCCGGAACATCGGCCAGCAACTTGAGCTACGCGTTCGCTATGACGTGTTGCCCGGCAACATGTTCATCGAGACGGGCGGCGCCTACCTGTTCGCTGGCGACTTCTTGGAAGACGCCCCGAACTCACGCGGTGGACAAGACACCCGCTATGGCTACCTCGAGATGATCTGGAACTTCTAGGCGGCTATCCGGCAGACCCTCAAGCTGAGGCTCTGCCCCGCTCGACACTCCGAGGACTTGGGATGGCAACGGCCACTCCTCAGGGCTTGCCCGGCATCGACCTCGGGCACTGGTCACAAGCAACTGGCCACAAGCAAACGACGCGCTATGGATGGACTCTCACATCACCATCCGTAAACCGGAGCACCTCGACTGATTGCAGCGTATCGGTGCCATCCCTCGCGGCGATGCGGTCTCGCACAGTGCACGTGTCGCCATGCATCAGGATCTCGTATTCGGACTGCTGGCCTGAGAAGCGCACCGTGTCGGTTCCGAGGCCGCCGACCAACCGATTATCCCCGTGGTTGCCCATCAAGACGTTGTCCTGGTCGTTACCGATCAGACCGCTGGCATGAGCCCCATGTAACGTAGCCTCGACGAGGTACTGCGACTTCAACGTGTAGGCGTGCTTGGGATCTAGTTGCAGCGAGAACATGCCCTGGAACGAAGGCGCAATAAGAGCTTCGTAACCAACCATGTATTCGGGCAAGAAGCGTTGCAGCAACCCCAAACCTGGAGCATCCAAGGCACGGATCTCGGCGCGATTCTTCGCGCAGTAGATGCCCCACATGCCACCGGCACGCTCTTTAAAGGCTGCCCACAAGCCGTAGTACGAATCGATCACAGCGGCGATGTACTCCTGCGCAAGACTGTCCTCTTCTTCCAACTCCTCGAGCCAGTCGGCGATATCCCGCTCGATAGGAATGCCCCACCGCCCATCGCGGATGGCCTTCCGCGCCTCGCGATCAAGCTCCGCTTGAAAAGCGGGCAGAGCCCCCGGCTCATACGTGCCAATCCCTGTGTCGTGCACTAGGTGAAAGATCTCTTCGAAGGCCGCATCGCGATGCTCCCAATCGTTCTCGAGATACCATCGAGACCCATCAATCGGGTTCTCCGATTCAAAGAGCGGTTGCGCTGGCACCTCAGGTTCGCGGCCTTCGCGATGCCTACCCGTTGGCATCATCAGCATCGCGCCATTATCAGCCATTGCATTTGCAACAGCGTTCTTCGTGGCCGGACTACCGAGTTCAAGACCATCGACTGGACGCAAGAAGAAGGCTAGCAGGTTATAGGCACGCCGGATCGCGAGGTTGTCCACACCCTGCTGCGCCACGATCCAAACAGAACCACCGTTTGGCACGCGGTAGACCATGCCCTTCACGAAGCCCTGGTCTCTGAGATAGTCCCCCGTGACCCGCCCAAGCTTCGTTGATCCACGAGGTAATGCTGCAACCTTAGCTGTCACACCACCACCGGTGTCAGGCCTCGAGACATCAACTTGGTTGCGCGCCAGCGGCGCACAAGCGCCGAGCACCAGCAACGGCAACCAACTTGCAGACAAACCACCGATCACGCGCTGCCGAAGATCTCTCATATCGTAGGCCTCCTTGCCTTCAAGACAGCCGAGATCCTACAACCAAGACGTAGACAACGCGACGTTAGCCGAGACCGCGCAGTGATCCCAAGCCACCGTCAACGCCGAGAACCTGGCCATCAATCCAGTCGTTCTTGGGGTCCAACAAGAACGCAATCGCGCGCGCAACATCATCCGGCCGACCAATGCGGCCGATAGGGTTCTGCTTTGCGGCTGCCTCCCGCATGCCTTGACGACTCAGCAACTGCTCAGTCATCTGGCTTTCGACAAGTGCCGGCGCCACACAGTGGAAGCGAATATTTCGGCGTAAATGACTCGCTGCTGCTGCGCGCGCCAAGCCGACCAAGCCGGCCTTGGCAGCAGCGATCGCCTCATGGTTAGGCAACCCGAGAGAGGCAGCAACGGAGCTACAAAAAACGACCGAGCCACCGTTCTTGATGCAATCGGCGGCGGCCATCGTGACGCCAAAAGCCGACGAGAGATTGGTTTCAATCACCGCATGCCAGTCCTCAACAGTCGTCCGCTTCGCAGGCTTGAGCAGCAGAGACCCAATACAATGCGCGATCCCCGCCACCGGGCCAGCAGCGCAAGCCGTGAGCAAAGCATCCCTGATCGCGATGGCATCAGCACCAGACAGCACGGTGCGCTCCGCGCCAAGACTCACAGCTAACTCGTCGAGCTTGGCCTCGTCGCGGGCAAGCAGCCGTAACTTGGCGCCGCGAGCGTGCAGATCGCGAGCCAATTGCTGCCCAGTTGCGCCAGTGGCACCAAGGATGATGAACGGATCACACGTTTCAAGATCTTGCATCAGATGACGCTTCGCTGCTGCAGCCGATTGGATGCAGTCGACCGCTACTCATTGCCAATCCCCCTCTCGATCACCATCGATTCCTGACCTGAAGACTCCTCCTGCATCCACTCCCACTTCTCCTGCGAACTACACGTCACGATGCAGAATGCACCAGCTTGGACACAGCGATGGCTCGCCGCAGCCGCCATCTACAATCTAGTCTGGGGCGCATTCATCGTGCTCTCGCCCGCGACCTTGTTCGACTGGAACGACATGGCCCAACCCCGCTATCCCTGGATGTGGCAATGCGTAGGCATGATTGTCGGGGTCTATGGCGTCGGCTACGCCATTGCGGCAACGAACCCGCTCCGACACTGGCCAATTGTTCTGGTCGGCCTGCTCGGCAAAGTGTTCGGACCCATTGGATTTCTCGACGCCGCATGGACGGAACAAATCCCTTGGAGCTTCGGCTGGACCATCTTGAGCAACGATCTAGTCTGGTGGCCAGCCTTCGGTCGAGTCCTCTGGCTAGCATGGCGCACACGCTAGCGAAATGGACTGGCAATACTGGATCCTGAGCCTGCACGCAGCGACTACTCTCGCCATGACTGGCCTGATCTGGTTTGTGCAAGTTGTCCACTACCCCTTGCTCTCACACGTAGAGTCCGCAGCATTCGGAAACTACGCTGCGCAACACGTCCACCGGACCGGATTCATCGTTGGGCCACTCATGATGCTTGAGTCCGCGACCGCAACGAGCCTCGTCATCTGGCCGCCATCGATCGAAACCACAACAATGGGGTTCACAGGCTTCGCGCTGCTCCTGATCATCTGGCTTTCGACGGCATTCTTGCAGGTGCCATGCCATAACCGACTCCAGAACGGTAAGGACCTACCCACCATCCAACGGCTGGTCGCTTCTAACTGGATCCGAACAGTTGCCTGGACCGGTCGAGGGGCAGTTGCACTCAGTATGCTGACTGCGTAGCGGCGCCAGTCAGTGACAGGCTTCGGTTCTTCAGCACGGTCTTGGTCAAGCTCCATGCCAAGGACAGCCGCAACAACAACCGCACAAGAGGCGTGCCCGATCAGGGTTCACGAAGTAAGCCCAGGCCCCTAATCAAACCCGACTGACGAAGCGAAGCAGAAAGTTGTTACTGGGCATCGCACGCACCGTGGGCGCTAGAAAATTGCGAGAGAGCGCTCGCTCGGTCAGATCGGATAAGGCTCGCACGCCAAGGCGAGGGTCACGAGCTCGCAACTCTTCGTCGAACTGGACGTTGCTCTCAGCGGGCTCCGCATCAGGCAAGAAGAACGCGCCATAGACAATCAAGGATCCACCGGGCCGTAGATGCCGCGCCGCGCCAAGGAACAAGGAATTGGCCGTCTCAATGGGAGAGATGTGCAGCAAGTTGCTAGCGAACACCACATCGAGACACCGACCTTCTAGAGGCCAAGGTTCATGGATGTCGAGATGTATGGGGCCGCGTAAGTTGGGCAAACAAGCCTGCGAGGCCCATGCGCGAAGCGATGCCAATGCACTGGCATCCCGGTCCGTTGGCCACCAGACCCAGTTGGGCAAACGTTCGGCCGCCAGCACCGCATGCTCGCCCGTTCCGGCAGCGACTTCAAGAAGGTCACCCGCGGGCGAGAGCTCTTCCACCAACGCGTCGACAATGTCTTGTCGGTTGCGCCCAGCAGACGGGGAATACTGCCGGCCGTCGCCCTCGGGCTCTAGGCCTTCGAAGCGCACGGGCGGATACGGCTCATCGTCGGGACTCATTGGCATAACCAAGCTATCAAGCACTAGCCCGCAGCTCACCCCCCCACATGCAAGGATCACGTGCCCGGGCACAACTAAGGAACTCCACAAGCCGTCCGAGCAACAACTCGCAGTTCGACCATCACCGCCATCACCTGCTATTGCACGTGACTAGCTGACTCACACAAGGTCTCAAAGCGCACGCGCTCGCCATGCAACTCCTTGATGCGCCGCACGGCTTCCGTTACTCGCGGCAGATAACGCGCAGCAGTCTCTTGATGAAATCCGAGATGCGCAAATCGATCACTGCCATCAAGCCGATCCACAACAGCGCCAATGTGGGCAACCATCTCGTCAGCGGTGATGTAGTCGGCCAGCGCTCCGGTGTCAGGCATCTCTAAGAGAGAACCTTCACTGGTCTCAATCGTGAACGGTTGTGTGTGCTGATTCACGCCAGGCCAGACCTCGCGGATCATGCCAGGCAACGCGTAGGCATCAATCTCGTCAAGCCACATCGGATCGGGAGCTGATGTATCGACGAGAAATCCCTCGCCACGAATCGCACGCCGAACATTGGGACCTGCAAGCCATGCTCCAGCACGAAACGACGTACCGAGATCGAATCCGTTCGCGGCCAGAATCTCTTTGGCATGCGCCACGATCGCCTGGAACTCACTCGACGTATAAGACTCGACGGATCCCTCATGGCCCGAATCGATCTTGCCACGCCGCATAGGGTGTTGTTCACCCCAAATAGTTGGCGTCGTACGGAACTCGACTCCTGACGCCTCCACCAACGACTGCCATGGATGAATGTGCATGCCGAGTTCGTCGTGCGGCTTGATCACGCGCAACATGTGCTCACGCACGTTCGCAGAATCAGCATCCCGCTTTGTGAAGTACGCTGCATTGAGAAACTGCGTCAACGGCACACTCGGATGCGCGGCACGAAAAGCCGCGTACGCATGCAAGTTACTCGGAGCCAAATCTCGCCCCTCCCAATCAACGCTAATTGCGATGCGCACCACAGGCTTGCTGGGCGAAACACAACCGCATAACGCTGCCAGAGCAAAGGTCCACCAACACATTCCTGCGCGCCAACTTTTCATGGAGCCTGTCATAATCGATGCTGCCGAATCAGACGCAGATGCAAATACCGCGATCGCCTCGAAAGGCATCATTACGGCATCTTCGCGCCACTTTTCCGGAGCAGGCGAGCGACCTTCGGGCGGTTCGACCGGATCTTCTTAAGGTCATACTCAACCCCAATCATCTGACCAACGAACCCAATGAGACCTGCGATTTCCGCACTCCAAGGAATCGTCGCATTGAGCAGAGGAGTCGCACCCTTCTGGTTCTTCGCATTTGGATCCGCACCTGCTTCCAACAGCATTGTTGCGATCTCCACTTGACCAAAGAAGGAAGCCTTATGCAGCGCAGTGTCACCATCCTCATCCGCATCATTCACCCGTGCACCCTGCTCTAATAAGTAGCGAACAGCATCCGTCCGCCCTGCCAGCGTGGCCAAATCAATGGGATGCGACCCGTCTTCCTCGCTAACGGCGTTGACATCTTCACCAGTACGAATGTGGGACTTGAGATCCTCGACATCACCATCTTTAGCAGCACGCCATATCGACGGTTCCCAATCAGCCGCTCTGGCCGGTATCACAAACGGGGGTTTAGGCTTCTTCTCCCAAATTGGCATGCCGCCTTCAGTCTCGGCGAGAATATCCGATCGCCGCTCCTCGACGAACTCACGCAACCGATCCATCGCATCCACAGCACGCCTCTGGTAACGGCCTAGATGCGGTTCAAGCAACGCCTCGAGCCGGTCTAGCTCCTTATATATGGCATCCTCATTCCAATGAGTGTCCAGCAGCTCCTGCATGGTCTTGGCATAACGGTCACGACCCGACTTGAGCTGGTAGAGTCGGTGGGCCAAGCGCCCAGTTGTCTTAACTGAGAGAGGGACATCGCGGTCATCGTCGACCTGGCTGTATTTCATGAACAGCATGTCCGCACCCCACGGCAAGAAATGAAACCGATTGGTCTCCGGGTGTAGGTAGCAGAAGAAGTTGTTCTTGTTGCCGGTATATCCGTCCCAGAAGCCGAGGACTCCTTCAAGAGCCCAGAAACGATAGAAGGCATCGAGATCGACAATCTCTCCAACCCGTTCCTCGAAGACTGCATCACTAGCCTCGGAGACAACCCCAATCAGCTCCTGGATACGCGATAAACCGCGCGACTCGCTGCCAAGCTTACGCTCGAAACCCTTCTCCCAACCGGGAAAGAAGTCGACAACCGTCCCCTCATACAAAACGCCTTTCGCGCTACCAAAACCACGCTTCAAGAAATCGCCGCGCATGCGCTCTACATGCGAGTAGATGCCGAGGTACCGATCATTCACGGTGACTCGTGCGAAGCTACAACGCGGTGCAGGCGACCCTGCATCATTGAATATCTTGTAAGTCAGGTACTGACTTACCAAGCTCTCGTCTTGCTTGTTGTTGTTTAGCGTGAGGTTGGACAACCCATGAAGTGACGCGTCTGGATCAACATGGTTGAGCTTGATCTTCAATGATGGCCGAGTCGTACTCAGTGAGCCAATGAAGCCCTTCTTACGCAATCCAACGCGCTCAAATGCAACTCCATCAACAACAACGTCTGCTTCGAAGTAAGTGAACGGTTTATCGAACTCACCCTTCTTACGCGCTGCAGACAACGCTGTCTCAAATGATCGCGACTGCATACGTAGCGATCGCCAATCTCGTTTATCGATCGTAATACGCACATCGATGACTCGATCAGGGGCAAAGAGATCAACGGCCTGAGCGCACGCCGTGCCACAAACGACTAGCAACAGCAACGCTCGCAACAAACTGGACTGCATCACGAACACCATACCCCCCAACATCACCAATCATTAACTATTGGTGACATGCCCTCGGCAATGAGCCGCAGCTCCATGGGTCTCTGCATCGCCAATGCTGCGAAACATACACCTACAAACACCAGCAGCAGCGAGAACTAGACCCTACGTATGAACACCTTCACCGACATGCGAACGTTCATAATACGAATAAGGCGAACCACTTCCCGGGACGGTGCAACCGCACCTCCCCCAAGCTAATCGTGAGGATTGCTACTGCTCAGTACGGTTATAGAACAACGCCGGGCCTGCGCCACGAGAGTCGATCCACCCAACCCAAACCCGCGCATCATCGATCATCATGCGCGGCGCATCTTGCACCGAGTTGCCCCCAACATCACCAAACGTGGCCGGACCCGCAAAGGTAAGACCACGGTCCGTCGAAGAGTCCAGCTTGATACGGGCGGACTCAGATGCGATGTCACCCCCGCTCCACGACGCAAACACATAGTTACCACGCAGCGCGACATTTGGCTGCCGCGCTTCCTCAGCGGCACTAAGGGTCACGTGTTCTGGCACGGCACCGAGCGCCCCAACTCGGGAGAACGCCACATTCACCCCTCCGGCTACATAGGTAGCAACCAAACGATCTTCTTCGCAGTCTACGGCAACGTTCGCCGTCGAAATCACACCCAGGTCAGCGGGACGCAGTTCGCTCTGCAGCGTCGGCCATCCAAGGCCAGCATTCTCAGAGATCATGTATTGCAAGGCACCATCGTCAGCCCAGACCAAAAACACTCGTTGCCCGGCATTACAGAACAGAGCCGGAGACAGGTCGGGAGCGGCTGCGACACTGCTACGTGCGACACCCGAACTCCAGAAGAAGCCGGCGTTACTCGTGTGAGTCGTATAGATCCGTTGATCTGATCCTTGGCGCAACGCGATCCACGCATCACCGCCGAAACAACCAATCGACGGCACCGACTGGTTCTCAGTAGTCGAATAAGCTGGATTGCCAGTGTTCCAAGAAGCGCCTGTGGTCGTCGAAGATGCAACCCAGACCTTTTGTTCCAACGCCGATTCAAACTTGATCCAGGCGCAGTGCAAGTATTGCTCGCTGACGCAGATCGCCGGAGCAGACGCACTACCAGCCGCCAACTCAACGGCTGGACCAAACGCCAAACCGGCATCGGTCGATGTGCAGACGTGCAAACTACCACCTAAACCAGTGACGTCGCCGATCCACGCAACCATAACGGTATCGCCATCGACAGCGATACGCAGTGCACTCGGCAACTCCGCACCACTAAGCGTCATTGCAGCAGACCAAGTCAAACCACCATCCCCTGAAGTCCGGAACATCGCCGCACCACCTTCAATCCACGCCGCATGCATCCGCGCACCAACATTGGCCGTCACCAACTGCCCGCCACCACCGCTATCGAATGCCGTATCGTTGTCCAACAAGTCGACTGGGTACGAATACATCGTAAACGACCCAGCCGGCGCAGTTGCACTACCGTACTGATTGGACACAGCGACCGTGTTGGCGCCCAGCAACGCAGTAGGCGGTGTAGTACACGTCAGACTCGATTCGTCGAGGACCACCACGTTGTCGGCAACGATCCCAGAAAAACTCGCCAGTGTATTGGCCGTGCTACCAAGGGCGAACGCCGAGCCACTGATAGTCACTTCTTGGGCCTCCGTCGCGAACGCGCTGCTACGACTAATGCCAGCGACAACAGGTGAACCGCTACGTACCAACAAGATGTCCACTGCCGCTGCAGCCCCACTCGGGTCTTCGACCAACACATTAAGGCTGGCAGACACTGGGGCGGCCACCGAGGCTAAATCGATCGTTAATGTAGAGCCTGATGCCGAGGACGCATACGTCAGCCCAGCAGCAGCGGCACCAACCGCCGACACCGCCACCTGCCAACTCAATGTATCGCCATCAAGGTCAACCGCGTTGAACACCAATTCTTGCGAGCTAGCAATCGGTAGCACATAGGTGAACTGCACCGGACCGCCACTGAGCAATCCCGACACTTCGATCGTTGGTGCAGAATTGGGTTCACCCGTTGGCTCCGCCTCACCACCTCCACCGCCGCTACTCCCACCACAACCTGAAACAGCCACAAGCGAGAGAAGGGAAAGCAGGACTACAGAGAATGGGAAGCGCATCGCTGACGGACTGTAACGCGTCACCGCAACGGAGAAGAAGCGATTCAAGTCGAGATCCAAGCCACTGCCTGCAAACGCAGCAGCTTCCTCACCCCAAAGCCAATCCAGCATCGCCCAATTGACCCAGCGCTCCCTAGTCCACCCGTCACGGGAACAGCCTGGGGACTAAGCAAGAAAACAAGCGATCGCAACAACACAGCCCGACGCGTGGTGTGACATCACGTCACGCGTCGGGCAGTCCCACCCGCATTGCCCAAGCCACCATGCGCGGCAAAAAGAAAATATCAGAGAGGGATTCTCAGCACAAAGTTACGCCCAATGCATGTGTCGTTTCCGTATCAGACCAGGCACAAAGGGCAGTAGTGCCCGGGTCAGACTCCAGGCACGCTCACCGAAACATCGTCATCAACGCAAGCTGACGAAGCTGCGCGTAGAGATTCAGCCATCGGCTTCAGGGAACAAAATGAATAGCCCCTGTCATGGATATCTCCAGCACCATGATGACCGCGCCCACCATCACTCAGCCGCACTTGCAAGCACTGCGCCGGCAGTCACGCACAGATGTCCACCATACGAATTACCGCTCAACGGAATCCCAACCGTCCAAGACTGCCAGCCGTAAACACCGCGATTGCAAATACATCGAGGGCTGCAAAATCAACACAACCTCAATCCAGAAGGTATAGTCATCGCAGCAAGTGCTTGCCTGTCGGTTCATGACAGGCGAGCGATTCCTTTCTAAGTCTCTTTCTCTTTCTTCAAAGACCTCGCTCCCTAGATATGAACATCAAGCAAACTTCATGCACGCTCGCAGCCTTTGCTGCGATCGCTTCTTCGGCCATTGCACAAGGCAATGTGGCCGTCCCCGCTCACACATCGATCTACAACGGCTACTCACGTGGCTTCTCAACGGTCGCAGCAGTCGACTTCGTGATTGACGAAATCGAACTAGATCTCGTTGCACAACAAGCTGGCGACACCTCCAGCTTCTTGGTGCAAGTCAACGGCGTTGACGTTTACCACGACTTCGGCGGCACCAGCGCAATCAGCACCCCCAGCACGCCGATCGTTTGCCTCACGGGCGACACGGTGATGATTATCGGCCACTGGAGTGCCTCGCCAACCACTAACTTTGGCGCTCACAACTCCTACGCAAGCGGTGCAGCACCGGCTGCAACGACGATTCTCGGTGTTGCACACAATCTCGACCGCGCTGGTTACCAGTGTGACATTGGTGACCCAGTCTCCTACGGCGGTGGCACTGCAAACGGTGGCGCTGGCAGCTTCAACGGCCTTACTGGCAGCATCGGTCGTTGCTACGTCACGGCATCAGCATTCACCGGTGTTGCGGCTTCGGTCACTGAAACCGGCGCTGGCTGTGGTGGCGAGGGCTTGGCTTCCTTCTACGAAGTCTCGGCTGCTGGCGTGAATGACCTCCAAGGTCAGAAGATCGTTGGCACCAAGAATGGCGCTGGCGGCTATGACGTCACCATCGTGCCAGGCACTGGCTTTGCAGTCCCGTTCGGCTCGTCGAACTGTAACCTCGGCGACGACGCCCAGACCGCACCTGGTGCATTCGGCACGCTCGGCATGGTTGTCGGCTCTAACGGCTGGATGGCGCTCGGCGGCGGTAACAGCAACGGTTACGCGCCGAACACAGGAACAATGCTGAACAACCCCAGTGAAGGTGTTTACGCATGGACCGACTTGCAGCCCAACGCTGCGGGTAGTGGCGCCGTCTACTACAGCGAGTCCGGCACCGTAGCAGCAGCCACATACGAAGGCGTTTATGGCTGGGGCACGACGGATCCGAACAACATCAAGATCATGTATGACACCAGCAATGGTGACTGGTCGATCGAGTTCGAAGTAACGGCTGCAACGAACCCGGAAGACTGGCTCATTGGTTACAGCACTGCGACTGACAGTGGCGATGGCGGCTCGATCGACATCTCTGCTGCTGCTCCATTCACGACCGCCGCAACTGACTCGTTTGACCTCGCCGTTTCGAACGTCAACCTTCCGCTGCAACTTAGCAGTGGTAACAACCCGATCGATTTCACGACGTCGAACATCCCGAGCTCGGCTGTTTCGCACGTGGGCATCGTCGGCCTCTCCAACCCAGCCCTGCCGCTTGACGCGGTTGGCCTCCCGGGTTGTCTCCTGAACGCCGCCAGCGACGTTCTGAGCTTCGAACTCACCACGACTGCAGGCGCAGACATCACCTGGACGGCACTCACCCTGCCACCTGGCAACGCCTTGGCGAACGTCCAGTTCCACGTGAGCTCAGCCATCTTCGGCACCTCGGCGAACGGCTTCCTGGGCCTCGGCGCGCTCACGTCGAATGGCCTGGAGTGCACGATTGGCTTCTAAGCCTGATCAATAGTCGCTCCTAGTGAGCGACTCCAGCGCACTCACGTGCGCTCGATACACGGCCGGTGATGACCTTCGGGTTGTCACCGGCCGTGTTCGTTAACAGTCGGCTTACACGGCAACACCAAGGTTACAATGTCGTTGAGTCCACCGGAATGACACCGTGAGGCTCACGACACGGTGGAAGATCGTCCGCTGCAGTCAAGTGACAGATGACGGCGAGCTCAACATCACACACCATGCGAACGGCAAGACTGCATAGGCAAAACAAGCTGCAGCTCGGACCGGCCGAGCCCCGCGACAGCACGATCCCACCCCGCGGTCACACCGTCAACTCACCGGCTTACCAGCCAGACGCCAGCGCATTCCGCCCGAAACCCACCCCCTAAACACACCGCTCGCCCACAGCGACCCGGCAGCCACCACCTAAGCCACCATCACGCGCGCCGATCACGCCCCGAGCCAGCCACCCCCGCCATCCGGCGGAGCCCGCGCTACCGCCAACTCCGGCGCATCGAATGGCAAGACTGCCTCGCATCGCCGCACGCTCAATGACCTCATCAGCGGCGCCCGCGCCACCGCCAACTCCGGCGCCTCGAATGGCAGCCGGCGCGCGCGGTAGCGCGCGTTCATGGCCCGCAGCACCCGCAGAATCGAATCCGGGTCCTTGATCGCTGCCAGCAGCCGAC
>Ga0315331_10002190_pt1 | contig 14836 bp, 12 predicted proteins | sample M160m34915metaG_FD_203456 | JGI IMG/M metagenome (GOLD analysis project Ga0315331, IMG submission 203456) | Ammonia-oxidizing marine archaeal communities from Monterey Bay, California, United States - M1 60m 34915 | ecosystem: Environmental > Aquatic > Marine > Intertidal zone | place: USA...
GATGAGTTATGCTTTATATTTGGTCATAGCGAAACCACTTATGAGTCGATACGCACCAATTACTGTCATTACATGGGTGTTTACTTTTGGTTGGTTTTTCGTCTGTCTTTTTCCATCGACCATTCCTGATTTTATTCAAACAGATTTTAGTGGTATTCCAGATGTTATCTATTTAAAGATCTTTTATATAATTGTTGGGGTGACCTTTCTTACCTATTTGTTAACTATATATGGCTTAAAATTTTTGAGCCCTACGGTTTCAAGTTCTTATATTTACTTTCAACCCTTATTGGTAGTCTTATTTGCATTTTTATTTTCATATTTAAATTGGTCCGCGGACTACACAAATACAATTACCTTCGAAAAAATTGCTTACATGATCTTGATATTTTTGGGTGTTTACCTCACTTCTAGAACAACAACAAATACGATATGAAAAAAATAATATTGTCAATTATGTTTCTTCAATGTTTGAGTCAATTTTATGCTCAAAAGCATGCAGTTTGCGAAGAAGATTATTTAAAATGGAAAAAAATATCCAATCAGCAGATAACTGAAGATGGAGAGCTTGTTTCTTACTCTCTAGACCAGCTAAAAGGCGATTCTTACTTGTATATACAACAAACTTCACCATTTAGGCTAGATTCCTTTGAGCGAGCAAGTGAAGCTTTCTTTCCATTGAATCATAAATTTGCTGTTTTCAAAATAACTCCAGGGTATGATACTCTTCGGAATTTGAAATTGAAAAAAGTTAAAAAATCAAAATGGCCTAAAGACACCTTAGGAATTTATAACTTTTCAAATAATCTCATCATTAAAGAGCCTGGATTGCAATCATTCGCTATTGCGGAAGAGGGGAATACTTTTGCATTCATTCAGGAGGTAGAAACTGAAAAAAAAACAGGGTTGTTTTCAGCATTGTTCAATTCAGAAAAGAACAATTCTGAGAAAAAGGAAAAAATATTAAAGGTATATTGTTCCTATCCTTTTAAATCTTTTGATCAACCGAATGTCAAATCTTTCACCCTTTCACCAAATGGAAAGCGAATCGCATATATAGAATCCGTCAAAGACAAAAATGATAAAATATCTGAAAGGCTTATTGTAAAGAGAACCAAAGATGGAGAGGTTATAAATACATTTTCGCTTCTTCAAAAATATAAGCTCCCCATTTGGAGCTCTTCTTCTAACAAAATGGCTTTTTTCTTTGCGAGTGATACAAGTGAAAATAATTATCAGCTTACAGTTCACGATTTTGAGATCAGTGCTTCTTTATCTTTTGGTGACACACTTGACAATAAACTAGATCGGGACATGGTGCCTTCTCAATGGAGAGCTCCCTTTTTCTCTTCTGATGAGAATCGTTTGTTTTTTGGTGTTCATGAAAGGGCAGAAAAGGAGCCTGAGGATACCTTACTAGAAGATGAAAAATATCATTTAGATATTTGGCATTATGCAGATCATGACATTCAACCGAGACAAAAAAAGTGGCTTAAAAGAGACAAAAAAAAGAATGACTTATATGTATACAATTTTGATCAGGTCAAATTGCAAAAGCTTTCAAATGACACCCTATCGATTATTTTAAGAGATGAATATGAGCCCTCACATGCCTTAGCATATTCAAATGAATTATACGCAATTGAATCTCAATGGACCTATCCTTGGAAAAATGATTATTATCTTATCTCATTGGATAATGGCAAGCTCAGAAAAATTAAAAGTGGGCTTAAATATCCTGGAAGTTTATCTTCCAAAGCTCAATTTTTCACCTATTTCGATGAAGAACAAAAAGAACATAAAATTATTGAGCTTAAAAATAACACGGAAACATGCATAACATGCTCCATTGATAGTGTGATTTGGACTCGAGATATTAATGGAATGCCTATTCAAGCTGGACCAGTTCGAACACTTGGATTTACAAGAGAAGATCAGTTTATTTTTCAATCAAAGTGGGATATTTGGTCCTATGATCCCGTAATAGATACTTTGATCTGTATAACAGAAAGACAAGGTGAGCAAAGGAAAATTGAAATGTCATTATATAAAAAAAACAGAGATAGTGTATACATTGACATTCCAACGAGCTATGTTTCTGGATTCAATAAAGTGAACAAATCCATGCATTTATTCAATTGGTTGAAGCATGAGGATCATTACGACTTAATTGAGAATATGCACTCATCTCATGAGCTGAATTCTCTTATTTGGTCTGAAAATGGAGAGAAAGCATTGCTTAGAAGATCTTCGGTTAGTAGGTATCCTAATATTGAAATTATGGATAAGGAGTTTAAAAACACACAAGTGATCTCCAATGCAAACCCACAACAAAAAAATGTGTTTTGGCCGTCAGTGGAGCTGGTGAATTGGTTTAGCTATGATTCAATACTCCTTGAAGGCTTAGTTTATCTACCTGAAGATTATGATACCTCGAAACAATATCCATTAATGATCTATTATTATGAGATGAATTCTGATAATTTGCATTATTATCGATCTCCAAAACCGTCGGCAAGTATCATAAACCCAATTGAATATGCTTCAAATGATTATTTGGTGTTTATCCCTGATATTAGGTATGAAACTGGATATCCCGCAAGGTCTGCATATAATTCTATTATGAGTGGTACAGATTTTATGCTGAAGAATTATGCTGTTGATTCCATAAGAATGGGATTACAAGGTCAAAGCTGGGGAGGATATCAAACCGCTCAGATGATTACTATGACAAATAGATATGCCGCAGCTATGGCAGGTGCACCTGTTAGTAATATGTTTTCTGCCTATGGAGGAATTCGATGGGGCTCCGGTCTCAATCGACAATTTCAGTATGAATCAACTCAAAGCCGAATAGGAAAGACCATTTGGGAGGCCCCTGAGCTTTACTACGAAAATTCCCCCTTGTTTCATTTACCAAAAGTGAATACCCCACTTCTTATAATGCATAATGATAAGGATGGTGCAGTTCCATGGTATCAAGGAATAGAATTGTATAATGGTATGAGAAGACTTCAAAAGCCATGCTGGATGCTCGTCTATAATAATGATGATCATAATCTCAGAAAGCTTGCTAATAAATTTGATTTGAGCATCAGAATGAATCAGTTTTTTGATCATTATTTAAAGGGCTCACCTCAACCAGAATGGATGGAAAAAGGCATTCCTGCTCTTGAAAAAGACAAGAATAACGGATATCAGTCCAATGAAAAATAAACTTTACATTCTGTCTTTTGTAGTCGTCCTGACAGGGATAGGCGTCCTTAGTTTGATGCCTCCAAGCTCAGGAATTGAGCTGGGCGAACACGACAAATGGAATCACTTTATTGCTTATTCTACTCTGGCTTTAAACTGGACCTTTTTAAAATCCAATCAAAAAGTGTTTTGGCTTGGACTTGGGACATGTTTTTTATATGGATTAATTCTTGAGTTTTTACAGGGGTTTATTCCGGGTAGAGAATCTTCTATCATGGATGCTTTGGCTAACACGGGGGGCATTTTAATAGGAAGTGCAATTGGATATATTATCAAGTCGTATAAAATTAACCGTGATTAAGAAAGCTATTAAAACATCAGCTCTTTGACTCTTCTGTTGAGTCATCTTTGGTTTTTAGATGATAAACGATTTTTAGCTCTTCTTCTTGTGCGGCTCTTTTTTCTTCTTCCTGTCTTACTTTTTCCCAGTACATTCCCTCAAGGTCAGGAGGCTCAATGCCAAGTTCTTTTTCTATTTCATAGACGTATTTTGGGCGTTGAGGTCCTTGTTTTCTAAATACTACGGCTAGAATCACCCCAACAATTAATCCCATGAAGTGACCTTCCCAAGAAATACGTGGGGAGATGGGCAGTATTCCCCAAATCATACTTCCATATACAAATGCGATGAACAATGACAAGGCTTGTAAAGGACGATATTTTCTTAATGTACCAGAAGTAAATAGAAAAGCTACCAAGCTATAAATAACTCCACTCATGCCAATGTGATAAGCCCCTTTGTTTGCGGCAAAAAACCATACACCTACACCTGTAAAGATCCAGCTGAATATCAGAATCTTTAAAGCTATCTCCTTGTAGAAATAAAATAAAAACAACGTCAGTAAAAAAATAGGGATTGAATTGTTGATGATGTGATTAAAGTTTTCTGTGGAATGAATCAGAGGCATAAACAAAATGCCCTGTAGTCCTTCAGTGCTTTTAGGCAGAACTCCTAGCTTGTAAAATTGATATAGAAATAATGAATCTGCCCAGTAGAAGATCCAAATAAAAACCAATATTAACAAGGCCGGAAGAAGCGCATTTCCGTAGCTTTTATCAAATTGTTGGTTTTGGTTCATGATGTAGTACTTGTCAATTAGTATGCCGTTGTAGAATTCATGACAGTTTGTCAATTTTAGTGCTACAATCATCTAATTTAATGGGGATATTGTAATTTTGTATCACATGGAAATTAAAAATAAGATTAAGGACAGCGGTATTATCCAATTAGACTTGGCCGATTTTAAGCCAAAACTTGAGCTTGTTGGGATTGATTTGTCAACAAGACTTTACCAGGGATTAATTTTAAAGGAGAAAGATTTCCGTCATTGGTTAAAAGAACATGATTGGAAGCTATACGAAGAGAAAGCTGTTTTTATTTTTTGTTCAGTTGATGCCATTATTCCAACTTGGGCGTATATGCTTGTAATGTCAAAGCTTTTGCCTTTTAGTAAAGACGTCATAGTGGGGTCTCAAATTGATTTGGAAAAAAAGCTGATCCAACAAAATATTGCTTCTCTTGACTTGTCCTTTTTTAAGGAGCAACGTGTTATTGTCAAAGGATGTTCCGATATTACTTCCCCTGAATATGCCATGTCAGAATTGGTAGGAGTGCTTCAGCCTGTTGTAAAATCATTAATGTATGGAGAACCATGTTCAACTGTACCTGTTTTCAAGAAGAAAAAGCCTTAAATTCGCACCATGGCAGGATCTAATATAGGAACCCTTTTTAAGCTTACCACTTTTGGTGAATCTCATGGTAAAGCCATGGGAGGAATTATAGAAGGTTTTCCTGCAGGTCTTATGATTGACCTGACTTCAGTTCAGCGGGAGCTGAATAAAAGAAGACCCGGTCAAAGTGAAATGGTTTCAGCTCGAAATGAAAAAGATCAGGTGGAGTTTCTCTCTGGTGTTTTTGAGGGAAAATCAACAGGGACCCCAATTGGATTCACCATTCAAAATGAAGATCATAATTCAAAAGATTATTCTCATATAAAAGATACTTTTAGACCTTCTCATGCAGATTTCACCTACGAAAAGAAATTTGGAATCAGGGATTATAGAGGAGGAGGAAGATCGAGCGCAAGAGAAACAGTCTGCAGAGTAGTTGCAGGGGCACTAGCTAAACAGGCCTTGGTCACACTAGGTGTGCGTTTTTCCACTTATGTACTTCAAATAGGATCGATTCGACTTGAAACGGAGGCATTTTTTGATTCCGAAGTCATTGAAAATTCATTGGTACGTTGTCCTGATATGCAGATTTCAAAAAAAATGGAGGATGCTGTTTCTCAGGTTAAAGAAGAAGGAGATACTCTTGGTGGAATTGTGCAATGTATAGTGGAAAATGTATCTCCAGGATTGGGAGAGCCTGTTTTTGATAAGCTTCATGCAGCTCTTGGGAAAGCAATGCTTTCAATTAATGCTGTTAAAGGTTTTGAAATCGGTTCTGGATTTTCAGCTGCTGGAATGAAAGGCAGTAATCACAATGACCTTTTTGATACACATGGTAAAACTAAAACCAATTATTCAGGAGGAATTCAGGGAGGAATCTCCAACGGGATGCCTATTGTTTTTCGTGTGGGATTTAAACCTGTGGCAACACTCATGAAAGATCAAGAATCTATTGACAAAAATGGAAATAAGGTGAAGCTGGAAGGAAAGGGCAGGCATGATGCTTGTGTTGTTCCTCGTGCTGTTCCTATAGTCGAATCAATGGCAGCGATGACCATTCTAGATTATTATTTAAGAAATAAATCAGTTCATTTATAACGTATAAAATATGCTTCAAAGAATTCAAACCATATATTTTTCATTGGTAATTATTTGCCTAGGAGTTTGCTGCACGGGGATGGAGTTTTTCAGATTTGTTAAAGGTGATGAGTTTTATTCCTTTTCAGTATTTGGTATAGAAAAAGGAGCGGGAGGAGATATGTCTATCTACAAAAGCGTCCCTATTTATTTGACAATCATAGGATTGTGCTTATTTACATTTATGACCTTAATGAGCTATAAGAACATCAAAAGGCAGCTTAAATGGTCGAGGAGCTTGTTTTTCATATATGTTTTCATGGTGATTTTATTTTTAATATATTCAGCAGTAGGAAAAGGAATGTTTTTTGAAAATAATGGGACTCAGGAATTAGGCTTGGGTTATTTGTTTTTCATCGCAGGACTACCATTTTCATTTCTTGCATTGATCGGTGTTAAAAAAGATAAAAACTTACTTGATTCATTGAATCGATTAAGATAAAGAGTCACATAATTCTGTATATTAGTCTTTTACTAAAAATAAAGCATTGAATAAAACTGTTTTAGAGGTTCAAAACCTATCAAAAAACTACAACAATATTAAGGCTGTTTCTGACCTGAGTATTCGTGTTCAGGAGCAAATGGTGTACGGTATTCTTGGCCCTAACGGTAGCGGGAAGACCACAACACTCGGTATGCTTTTAGGTGTCATCAATTCAAATCAGGGGACCTATTCATGGTTTGAAAACGGCACGAAAGATGAAAACCGTAAGCGAATAGGCTCACTGCTTGAAACCCCCAATTTTTACCCGTACCTCTCTGCGAAACAAAATCTTGAGATAACTGCAAAAATTAAAGGACTTGATGACGCTTCAGCAGAGATAGAGAAGGTGCTTAAGATGGTTGATTTGTACGAACGAAGGAATTCAAAGTTCAAAACTTTTTCATTGGGGATGAAACAAAGATTGGCTATAGGTGGTGCCTTAATTGGAAGTCCGGAGGTTCTCGTATTGGATGAGCCTACCAATGGCCTAGATCCCCAAGGCATTGCTGAAATACGTGATTTAATTATTGAAATTGGAAGAAAGGGTAAAACCATCATCATTGCGTCTCATATACTGGATGAGATTGAAAAGGTATGTACCCATTGTGCGATTTTAAAAAATGGAAAATTACTTCGTACTGGAACAATAAAAGAAATAATAGGTAATCAAGAGCACACATTAATTCAAATAGGAGCAAAAGACACCAAACAGCTTGAGAAAGTAATCCTTGAGGATTCAGAATTAAGTATTTATAAAAAGTCCGAAGAGAATAATTTACTGATTATTCGAGTTTCAAAAAGCACAACAGCAGATCAAATCAATCAGTATTTTTTCGAGAAAGGAATGGTATTGAACGAACTTGTTGTTTACAATGAATCACTTGAAAATCAATTTTTAGACATAATTAAAGAAGGATGACACGTTTACTTGGAATTGAATGGCTCAAATTAAAAAAGCTTAATACTCTTAAGGTAATATTAATTGTTTACGCCGTTATACTACCCTTAATTTTTTACATCTTATCATTGACAGAAGCGTATAATATGCTTATTGATAACCATATTTATCAATTTCCGGATGTATATCATTATGTTACCTATATATCAAGTTTTTTTAACTTGTTAATAGGTGTTATTATCGTAGTTTTTACGTGTAATGAAATTAAATACAAAACCCAGCGTCAAAACCTAATTGACGGCTTGAGTAAAAAAGACCTGATTCTTTCCAAATTTTATGTAGTTGCGGTGTTGTCTGTGGTCATTACTTTATACACTTTTATCATTGCACTCGTGTTCGGGTTTGCGAATGGCTCAACAGATATTTTTAATGGAATCAGGTATATTGGATATTATCAAATATCAACTTTTGGCTATTTCATTTTCGCTTTTTTCTTATCTAATCTTCTTAAAAATCCTGCATTATCTATTGTCTTCTATCTGCTTTCGACTTTCCTTGAAGGAATGACAGGGTTGTTTGCAAAAGAATATTCTCAATTTTTTCCGCTAAGTACCTTGTCTAATCTGATTCCAATGCCTGTTCTTCCAGATGGTTTTGAATATGCAATGACTGAGGGGCAAACCGCTTCCTTGGGATTGTTTTATGCTTTGGTCTTTATGTTTGTGTCCTACTATATTTTGAGTAAGAGAGATGTTTAATCCCTAGGATAATTCGTCTGACACTAGTTTATAAGTTGGGTCCTCAAGTACATTTACGCTAATGATTTTTTCCGCACCTTTAAGTAACCTGGCACAGTCCTTACTTAGGTGTTTCAGCTGTATTTGTTTCCCCGCCTTTTTATACCGTTCTGTTAATTTATTTAAGGCCTCGATGGCAGACATATCAACTACCCGGCTTTCTGCAAAGTCTATAATCACTACATCAGGATCATTTTTGACATCAAACTTTTCATTAAATACAGCAATTGAGCCAAAGAATAAAGGCCCATATATTTCATAGTGCTTAGCGCCATTTTCGTCTATGTGTTTTCGTGCTCGAATGCGTTTTGCATTGTCCCAGGCAAATACCAAGGCGGCAATAATTACTCCGAGTAAAACGGCCAATGCCAGGTTGTGTAGAAATACAGTGATTAAGGTGACGGCTATCATCACAAAAACATCTGATTTAGGCATGCGGTTAAAGGTTCTAAAGCTAGCCCATTCAAACGTTCCAATGGATACCATAATCATTAATCCTGTTAAGGCAGCCATAGGCAGCTTTTCTATCAATCCAGAACCAAACATGATAAAAACAAGAAGCATTATGGCAGCAACAATTCCAGAAAGTCTCGCCCTTGCACCTGATGAAATATTGATTAGACTTTGTCCAATCATGGCGCAACCTCCCATTCCAGAAAGCAAGCCTGACAAGATGTTTGCAGTTCCTTGAGCAACAGCTTCTTTATTTCCCCTTCCTCTAGTTTGGGTGATTTCATCAATAATATTTAGTGTAAGAAGACTTTCAATAAGACCAACTCCTGCAACAATAGAGGCATATGGGAAAATAAGCTTTAGAGTTTCCCAGTCCATTGGAATATTTGGAATATTTAATGGAGGAAAACCTCCCTCAATGGAGGCAATGTCTCCCACAGTTGTTGTGGGTATATCGAAAAAATAGACCAAGCCAAAAACGGCTAATATTGCTGTTAATGCTGAAGGGACCATTTTGGTAAACTTTGGCAATAACCAAATAATCAGCATTGCAATAACAACAAGACCTAAAAATGAAAAAAGCTGTTGGCCTTGCATCCATGGGGCATTAGGGTCAGTTGAATCCGTTGTGAACTGACTGAGCTGAGAAGTAAATATAATAATGGCCAAGCCATTTACAAATCCAAATATTACAGGCTGAGGAACTAATCGCATTAATTTACCCAGCTTTAGAAATCCAGCAATGATTTGCAAGACACCTGCGAGTATTACAGTAGCAAAGACATATTGGGTAATTTCATCAACGGTTATGGCTGGGTTGATCTGTTTAAGGCTCGTTACCAAACCAAAAAACACTACGGCAATGGCGCCTGTGGCACCAGATATCATTCCTGGTCTACCTCCGAAAATGGCGGTAATAATCCCCATAATAAAGGCGGCGTATAAACCTGTGAGGGGAGATAATCCTGCGATAAGGGCGAAGGCTACTGCTTCTGGCACAAGGGCCATTGCGACAGTGAGACCCGATAAAACTTCTGTTTTGTAATTTACTTTTTGCTTTAAGTCGAAAAGGTTGAAATACTTGTTCATCTGTGCCTTGAAAATTTAAAAGGGGCAAAGATATCCTTTTAATTAAAGGAAGCATTATTATTTAGTCCAATCTTTAATAGATAGCTTAATATTTCATAAAGTATTATATGGATTCATTGATTGACTCGAATTCTGCATTGGCCTTGTCAATATCGTCTTGCAATGGGTTGTCTTCTAAAATGACACCATTAGCTTCTGCAAATTTTTTCTGAGCTGCTGACATTTTATCAGTTAGAACCAGTTCTCCTTGTTCAATGGATTCTTGAATCCCTACCAATTCCATATACAAGGCGATCACGACCTCATCATTATCCTGATTTTCTTCCATTTCTTTAGAAATTTGAAGCACTTGTGGATATTCATTTTGTGTCAATTCAAGGTAGTATGAAAATAAATCAAGCATCGCATATTTTAATCCATAATCAGAATCATTTTTCAGTTTCATTCCTTCTAAAATGGTGATTTTATGCTCAATTAATTCCGCTAATGGCTCCAGTTGCTTTTCATCTTCAAGTTTCAACATTTCGCTCACAATTTCAGTCTGTAAACCAACTATGGCTTGATTGTAATCTAAAGCATCAGTATAGACTCCATTTTCTTCAGCATCTCGACCTTTATCGATCAAGGAATTAATTTTTTCTTGTTTAGATTGATTGCCTGAATCACTGCATGAGGATAAATTGAACATCAATGTGATTCCACAAATAAGGGTTAAAAATTTCAAAAGATTTTTCATGAATTTAATTTAAGGTTTGATGTTTATGGTCTTCTCTTTTCAATTGTTTACATATTATCTACAGCCTCTTGAAGAGGGTTTTCTTTTAAATCAAATCCATATGCCTCTGAAAACGATTTCTGGGCTGCTTCAAAATTACTGTCTAAACGGCCTTCTATACTACTAACCTCTTTTTGGATTTCAACCATTTCTGAATAATATTTCATTGAAGATGCTTCATTTTCTGCCTCCTCCATTTTATCCATGGCATCACACATGTTTGGAATATAAATAATGGCTAAGTCATTGTAAAATTCAAATAGATCAATCAAAGCAGTCTTAATTCCAAAATCATTTTTAGAAAGATTCATTTTGTTGATGGCATTTAAGTTGTTTTTCGTCACCTCAGATAAATTTGTCATTTGCTTTCGAACCTCATTTGTGCCATTTTCCCAACTCAATTCAACCATTATTTGGCCAATCTCAGTTTGAAGACCGACCATTCCTTCAAAATATTCCGTGGGGTCAGAATAGTTTCCATTCTTTTTTGCCTCTTCTGCTTTTTCAATTAACGAATCTACTTCTGCTTGTTTAGAATTTTGAGATGAATCACCACATGAATAGGAGGTGAATAGAATAATAAATCCTATTAAAAACGAGAACTTTTTTATTTTTTTTATCATAATTATGTGTTTAAGGTTTGATACTTACGGTATTCTTTTCTTGTAACAAAAGAGATACACTTTTTTCAAGTGTTTCGATTTTACTTTTGAGACCCATAAGCTGAGAATCGTTGGCTTTTAACATCTTGTTTTCTCTTTCTAAGGATTGAATTCTTTTCAACAACTCTTGCGTTGCAGAAACATTGAGCATCGAAATGGCTTCATAATCAACAGTTCTAAAATCATCAACTTCGCGACCATAAACAAATACTTTACCTGATTCTTCTGTGTCAATTTGGAATCCATTTTCATCAGCATAAATAACCCTTGAAAGAACTTCTTTATTTTCAAAAATGAGCTTTACCATTTGTCCTTCCGATAAATCATTTTTGAGCTTAATATTACCGTTTATGCATTCTGCAAGCTGGTATATGTCAGGAATCGTATTGGTTGATTTTGAAACTATATGAGGATAGATCTGTTCCACCTGCTGTGCAATCACTTTTTTGATAGGTTTTACACCATGAGACTTGTCTATCATATGATAGTCGGTAATCTCAATTCGGCTTAAGGTCTCCAGATCTGTTTTTGAATTTGACACGCCATCAATGGACTTGATTCGTGCATCCGAAATGGCATTGAATTCGCCTGCAACGATCCGATGTGTAGCAAAAATACTTGTATTTAAGTTGGCAGGGGCTCCCGTTCCTGTGTCTGGTCCAGGTGCGTAATACGTAAAGGCACCAAAGGGATCGGGGTAATACCCATTGACATGAAGCAGGCCTTGTGATGGGGTATTTGTGTTGATGCCGACTCGACCGTTTCGGACTACAAGGTCTTGTCCGGCAGTGGCATTCGATGGATCATTAGTGGTAATAAAAACCGCGTCATATCCATTTAATCTGACACCATCGATAGTAGGTTCATACATCAAGAAGTTATCACCATCAGTAGCATCTTTAATCTTGTATTTAAAAGGAGAATTTATAGCGATATCTCCACCAGACACCTCGAGTTTTGCAGCAGGAGTTCCTGTTCCGATTCCAATATTGTTGTTTCCGGCATCACTGTAAAGTAAATTAACATCTGAGACCCCTTGAATTTGAAGGTCAAAATCCTGTTGGTCTACATTAAAAAGCGAAGGACCATCTGTAATTAGAGCATGAGACCCATTTTCAGCAATAGCTCGAATACCAGCCCAACCAGGAGTGCTTCCATCTGATTGTCCAACGATTCCAAATCCGCCAACTGCACTCGTGTTATGTCCATATATTGCGGTGCTTGAGAATCCAGTAATTTCTGATCGGATTCCCAGGTTTTCTGATGCAACGTCTAGTTTGTAAATAGGTGAATTATTATTGACACCTACATTATTTCCATCATTATATATGTTGTTGTTATCAACGACCCATTCTGTTCCATCCCAAAAAGTCGTGTTTCCTATTTCTGTTCCATTGGGAAGCACTCCGTTCGTACCGTTTGTTCCCGGGGCGCCTTGAGGTCCCGGATCACCCTGTGCCCCCTGTGGACCTTCTTCACCTTGCGGTCCAGGTATGGGGTTACCTGAGGTTTTTGAATAAAGGGCATATGGGACACTCATCAATTGCTGGGTGCCTATCACCTGATAATCGCTTCCTCCATTTTCATCTGCAGCTATTTCTATATAATATGGGCCTGATGACCAATCAATGGAAATAAAATCTCCACTTAATACGTTTCCCTGACCAATCACAAGGTTTACTAATCCAAAATTGTCAGTATTAGAGGAGAATGTTTCGTTGTAAATCACATTGCCATTAATAGAGGCTTGATAAATCGTTATTTTCAGCCCGACGGCATTGTTTTCTAGAGGATTTCCAGCATTATCTCTAATTACTGCTTGATAGTTTACTCCCTCAGGTGCTTGTCCAAAGCAAGAAAATTGAACAATCAGAAAAGTTAGGGCAATTAAATTTTTCATTATAGAGTGATTTGATTAAATTCTAAATTGATTCATTGTAATTATATAAGGATGATAATATCCATTTTAAAAGTACGGATATTTTATAAATTCAATGTGATCAGGTAAAATTATGATTTGAATTGAGCTTACTTTTTTTCCGTACTCGCTGTTGATTTTTCATTGATGAGCATTGATACGCTTTTCTTCAATATTTCAAGTTCAGATCTTAAATCAAGTATTTCTTTGCTCGATTCTTTTAATTTGGCATTTTCTTGTTCCAAGGCTTTTATTCTTTTGAGAGATTCTTGAGTTGCAGAGACATTTAACATGGCAACGGCTTCATAATCAATTGTTCGAAAGTCATCAACCTGTCTGCCATAAACAAAAACTTCACCATCTTCAAATTTGTCAACTTTAAAGCCTTTGGCTGATACCTCTGTTACGGTTGAGATGAGCTCACTGTGTTCAAAAATCAATTTTACTTTTTCACCAACAGTCAAGTTGGTATGAAGGTCAATTAATCCTGCTTTAGCAGTTGCCATTTTGAAAACATCAGGAATGACGTCTGTTGTTATAGAAACTGCATTTGGGAACACCTCTTCTACTTGTTGAGCAATTAATTTCTTGTACACTTTTGTTCCTTTTCTTGTGTCTTTCATCGTGTAGTCAGTTACTTCGATGTTGTTAATAATTTCAGCATCTGACTTAGAGTTTGATTGTCCAATGATGTTTTTGATACGCTCATCTGAAAAAGCATTAAATTCTGTTGCATGTATGCGATTTGTGGCATAAATACTAATATCCACTACACCAGCTGCCGTTCCGGGATTCCCCGAAGAGTTATAAAATCCAAAAGCACCATTATCTCCATCATACCAGCCATTGACATGAAGTAATCCATTAGAAGGTGTGGTCGTATTGATACCGACTCTTCCATTTCTTACTACCAAGTCTTGTCCTGCAGTGGTATTGCCTGGGTCAGTGGTGGTAATAAATACAGCGTCATATCCATTAAGCCTCAATCCATCTACTGTGGGCTCATACATAAGGAAGTTGTCGCCATCTGTTGCGTCTTTAACTTTGTATTTGTAGGGTGAGTTTATTGCAATGTCTCCTTCTGAAACTTCTAGTTTGGCTGAAGGCGAATTTGTTCCGATTCCCACATTTCCTCCAGCATTAAAAATATTATTGTCGTTCACAACCCATTCTGTTCCATTCCAAAAAGTAGTGTTTCCAATAGCTGTTCCATTAGGTAACAAGCCAGTTAATCCAATCGGGCCTTGTGGACCTGTTGCACCAGTTAATCCAATGGGACCTTGCGGTCCATCTGCACCAGTTAACCCAATCGGGCCTTGTGGTCCTGTTGCACCAGTTAATCCAATGGGACCTTGCGGTCCATCTGCACCAGTTAACCCAATCGGGCCTTGTGGACCTGTTGCACCAGTTAATCCAATGGGACCTTGCGGTCCATCTGCACCAGTTAACCCAATCGGGCCGTGTGGACCTGTTGCACCAGTTAATCCAATGGGACCTTGCGGTCCATCTGCACCAGTTAACCCAATCGGGCCTTGTGGACCTGTTGCACCAGTTAATCCAATGGGACCTTGCGGTCCATCTGCACCAGTTAACCCAATCGGGCCTTGTGGACCTGTTGCACCAGTTAATCCAATGGGACCTTGCGGTCCATCTGCACCAGTTAACCCAATGGGACCTTGCGGCCCATCTGCACCAGT
>Ga0315331_10002191_pt1 | contig 14832 bp, 10 predicted proteins | sample M160m34915metaG_FD_203456 | JGI IMG/M metagenome (GOLD analysis project Ga0315331, IMG submission 203456) | Ammonia-oxidizing marine archaeal communities from Monterey Bay, California, United States - M1 60m 34915 | ecosystem: Environmental > Aquatic > Marine > Intertidal zone | place: USA...
GTGGTCGCCAGAACAGGTTTGCTCGACCATCACCACGTTCGACTATTTTTTTTGAGAAAGCAGATGAGATGGCAGAAGGCACGATCAAGCGGCTGACGGACAAGGGCTTTGGATTCATCGACATAGGAGACGGTAACGACATCTTCTTCCACTTGTCGGCCCTGGAAGGAGTCACTTTCGAAGAACTGACAGAAGGACAGCGAGTTACTTACACCGCTGGCCAGGGACCAAAAGGGCCGCGAGCTGAAAACGTGTCGCCTGCCTGAATTCATGAAATTCAGATGTTCCAGAAAGCCGGTGAGTTTCTCACCGGCTTTCTTTGTTTTCTGATCTGTATTTATTTTCTGATCTGTAATCGGAGTGGAACATCAGTCTCCGAACTCAGCGTTCCAGCAACGCCTTCTTTGAACGACACTCGACAGCATGGATGAATCGCCTCGAGACAGTCAGGAAGGCTCGCACCGCGGGCGTCTCTTTCAACGCGTTCGAATCGTCGGACTGCTAACACTGCTCAGCCGAATTCTTGGGCTGTTTCGCGATGCCATGATGGTCGCCAGCTTTGGCAACGGTGTCATCATGGATGCTTTCACCCTCGCGTTTCGTGTACCAAACATGGCTCGGCAGATCTTCGGCGAAGGAGCACTCTCCACGGCATTTCTCCCCGTCTACATCCAGGACCTGGAGCGAAACGGAAAACAGGCCGCCTTTCAAACCGCGACAGCCATCCTGGCAGTAACGACAATCGGACTGTTCTTGATGGTCGCTGCCATCGAAGTCGCCCTGCTCAGCATCAGCATCTTTGTTCCTTTGTCTTACGAAGCCAGTCTGCTCCTGAATCTGACTGCACTGCTGACCCCCTATCTGCTGCTGATCTGCGTACTTGCTCAGGCCTGTGCCGTATTTCACGGGATGCAGATTTTCGGCATTCCCGCACTTTTTCCGGTTCTACTGAACGCACTGTGGATTACCGGCGTCTGGTTACTCGACCAATTCGTCGCTACAGCCGACACGAGAATCTACTTCATCGCTGCTGGTATCGTTGGCGTCGGGTTTGTGCAGATCGGACTGTGTATCCCAACGTTACGTCAGCTCGGATTTCAATTTGACTGGAACTGGGCGGCCGGCCGCTCGCGAGTCAAAATCGTGTTCGCGACAATGCTTCCCGTCCTGCTTGGACTCTCGATCACACAACTCAACACGCTGTGCGACAGTCTGATCGCCTGGTGTCTGACAGCTCCAACTGATCCGAACGCCACTCGCTGGCTGAACTCATATCCGCTGACCGAGGGCACGGCGACAGCGATGTATCTTGGGCAAAGACTTTATCAGTTTCCAATCGGAGTTTTCGGCGTTGCCCTGGGAACTGTCATCTACCCACTACTGACCGCACATGCCGAGCGAGGCCAGACTGACTTGTTTCGCGAGGATCTGGCCAAAGGCATTCGTATTGTCATTGCAATCGGCATCCCAGCCAGCGTCGGACTGCTTCTGATCGCGACACCGCTGACGCGTTTGATCTTTGAGCGTGATGAATTCACAGCGGACGACACCGTCCGAACCGCAGCTATGATCTCGGCCTACGCCCTGGGTGCATGGGCGGCGTGCGGCTTACTGATCATCTCGCGAGCATTCTTCGCACTCGGAGACCGACAAACTCCGCTGCGAATTGGCCTCGTCGCAGTGCTCGTGAATCTTGTCGCCAACCTGACTCTCGTTTGGATACTGGCCGGACCTGGCCTGGCCCTGGGGACGTCAATTACCGCGACGTTTCAATCATTTGTTGCCTGCTGGATTCTTACGCGACGCCTCGACACGTTCCCGTGGAAATCGATCAGCCACACGCTCCTTCGGACAATTCTGGCGACCGTCGGCATGACTGCCGCATGCCTCGTGACGTCCGTTGAAGTCAACACCACTGCTCCGTTCACAGGAAAACTCGTCGCCCTTTCGCTGCCGTTAGGCGCCGGCGTCGGGACATTCCTGCTCATCGCAAAACTGATCGGCCTGACTGATCCGTTCGAGCTTCTACAACGTAAAGGCCGTGATTGAACGATCGTTGTTCGACCTTATTCAAAGTTGACCGCTTACACAGGACAGACAAATCGTTACTTAAGAGAACTCTCCGAACGATCTTCACAAGGCAAAAGTTCAAAACTCACATTGCCGATATCCTCAAGGATTAACTAAAAAACTCCAGCTATGGATGACAATAATTAATACTCAATCTACGTAAACACCCTGAATACCCGAAGATTTCGAATGGACTCGAAACTACAGCGGCCCCGACTGCTTTATATCACGACACACGGCAAAGCCGCTTTAGGCCTGATGCAAGGCCAACTGGCAACCGTCAGGCAGCGTGGCTTCGACGTAACCGTCGCTGCGTCGCCGTCGTGGGAACTCGACGAGGTTACCGACCGCGAAGATGTGCCGACAATCGGCGTCCCGATGAATCGTGAAATTACGCCGCTACAGGATCTCGTAGCACTCTTCCGACTTATCAGAGTCATGAAGCAGGTTCGGCCGGACATCGTCAATGCTGGAACTCCGAAAGCCGGCCTGCTCGGGATGATTGCGGCGCGAATCGTCAACGTCCCGGCTCGAATTTACGTGCTGCGAGGGCTCCGGCTGGAAACAACTTCGGGCCTGAAACGCCTTCTGCTGAAAACCACAGAGCGAATCGCTTCCGCGTGTGCGCATCAGGTCGTCTGCGTGAGCGAAAGCATACGACAGGTTTACGTCGAGCAGAAACTGGCTCCAGCATGGAAGTGCATGATCCCAGGCCCGGGGTCGTCGAACGGCATTAATGTCGCTCGGTTCGAGAAAACTGACGAACGATTCCGAGCCGCTCGTGGTATTCGGCGAAAACTAGGCATTCCCCTCGACGCCCCGGTTGTCGGCTTTGTCGGACGACTCACCCGGGACAAAGGCATTGTCGAGCTTGCTGAAGCGTTTCGGACAGTTCAACAATCGCATTCCGATGCTCGCCTGCTGCTTATCGGAGAGTTCGAATCCGGCGACCCGGTTCCGCAGGAAACGATCGACTGGCTCCGCTCTAACCCGGCTGTGTGCGTCGCCGGATTCTCGAAGGACCCGTCCAATTTCTACAGCATCATGGATCTGCTCGCTTTCCCATCATACCGCGAAGGATTCCCGAACGTCCCGCTGGAAGCAGCTGCCGCAAGTATCCCCGTCGTCGGTTTTGCAGCAACCGGAACAGTTGACGCGGTCGTGAACGGCGAAACCGGCATGCTGGTTCCACTAGGCGACGTTGCCGGCCTGGCCAACGCAATCTCAGAATACCTTGGCAACGATCTCATTCGTTTTCAACACGGACAAGCCGGTTTCACACGTGCCAGCACCGAGTTCCCCAACGAAGTCATCTGGGATGCGATGTGCCACCTCTACACTTCGATGCTTCCGGAAAATCGACAACCGGCTCTATTACCAGGCCAGTCCCAAACCAAACGGGCGGCGTAGCCATGTCTACGAAGATCAACTACCTGCAACAGTACGGTCTCACAGCCCAGTCACGATGGACGGCGTACCGTGCATTTGGAAAACGTTTGTTCGATCTGAGCGTCGTAATGCCGATTTTTCTGGCAATCTCACCCGTGCTGTTGCTTGCAGCAGCGTTGATCAAGCTGGACTCGCGCGGCCCCGTTTTCTTCAATCAGGAGCGACTCGGACGCTACGGCAAGACATTTCTCACTTACAAATTCCGAACGATGACTGACCGCAAACGTGAAGCCACTGATGAAATTCTGCCCGGCCATAGTGAAGTCACCCGAGTCGGCCACTGGCTGCGACGCTTCAAGATCGACGAAATGCCGCAACTCCTCAACATCGTCAACGGCGACATGTCACTGGTCGGTCCCCGCCCTGCCTTGCCAGAACACATCAACGAGTACAACAAAGACGGTCTGAGACGCCTGATTGAACGTCCCGGCCTAACCGGTCTTTCGCAAGTGAGCGGCAATATCTACCTAAGTTGGCCGGATCGATGGTGCCACGACGCTCATTACGTCGACCGCATGTCGTTCCGGAAAGACGCGGCCATCATCATCAAGACCGTAGCCGTAGTTTTGTTGGGCGAAGAACGTTTTCTGAAAAAGCCAATCACTGATTCCGACGCGTCCGTCCCCACGACGATCAACTCGAAGCCGGCTGTCAATAGCCATCGGCGAGCGGCGTAGACTGACACTGTAAACACACAAACGGAACCGCCACACCGACAGCTTCCAGAACGTTAATAAGCACTGACATCGCGAAAATCACAGGAGTTCCGTCAACACTCGTCCGTCGTTCACGATCTTGACAGGACGGCCTTCAGGAGTGTGAAACTCGTCGTCGCCGTTGATGCTCAGGCTGTGGAAGATCGTCGCCGATAAATCTGCTGGTCCAACCGGGTCTGATTCAGGCCGCTCACCGCGGGCATTCGTGGCTCCGATCACCCGACCGCCTTTGACACCACCGCCTGCCATCAGAATTGTATTGGACGGTCCCCAGTGATCCCGGCCCGCGTACTTGTTGACTCGCGGAGTTCGCCCAAATTCGCCCATCACACAGACCATCGTCGTGTCGAGCATACCTCGTTGATCAAGATCGCGAAGCAGCATCGGCAGCCCAGCATCCAGATGCGGAAGCAGGTCGTTCTTCAGCACGTCGAAATTGTTGTAGTGTGTGTCCCAGTTTGTATGGTCGATTGTGACACACCGAACGCCCGCCTCGATCAACCGCCGAGCCATCAGGCACGACTGCCCCAACGAATTGCGTCCGTACTCTTCCCGCGTTTCATCGGATTCTGAATGAATGTCAAACGCAATCCGAGTCGCGGGCGACGAGATCAGATCGAATGCCTTCTTCTGAAACGTCGTCAGAGCTCGCGTGCCACTGTTCGCTGAGACTTCAGCCTTCTCCTTGTACCGATCTACAGTCTTCATCAATTCGCGGCGAGCATCAAAACGGTTGGCGCTGATCCCCAAAGGCGGCGTGAGGTCCGGTACGGCGAAATCGGGAGCGTTAGGATCGGCCTCTACTTCAAACGGAGCATGCGATACTCCGAGGTAAGCTGCACCGGCAGAGCGATGCATCTTCGGCAGGCAGACGTACGGAGGCACTGAACCTTGCGGCCCCAACTTTTTCGAAATCACCGAACCATGTGACGGGTAGTGATTGTTCGGCTTCAGACTGCCATTAAAGCCAGCTCTCGGCGTGTAGCCGGTCAACATGAAATGGTCAGCTGGACCATGCCCTGAGTCGTGGTGCGTAAAGTTTCGCAGTAAGGAAAATCGATCGGCGACTTTCGCAACCCCAGGCAGATGCTCGCACACCTGCATCCCCGGCACGACGGTATCGATCGGATCGAATTCCCCACGAAATTCGACAGGCGCGTTCGGTTTTAAGTCGAGCGTGTCAATAGTGCTCAGACCGCCCTGCAGAAACAGGATAATAAGAGATACGTCGCCTTTTGCGACGTCGTCGCCAGTTTCAGCAGTCCCCGGGTCGGCAGACAGAGCCGACGACAACCCCAACGCTCCGGCAGCCGAGGCGCCCATCCCAACCTGCAGCAGGTTACGACGACTCACCCCATCGCAGTACGATCGATGTTTACTCATCGCATTCTCCAACGCTGATCTAGCCAATTCGTAAGGAATCACTTTATCCGAGAACCCGCTCAATGGTTGAACAGGAATTCGACCGTGTTCATCAGGCTCCACGCAACGTCCTCAACAGCCTTCCGTCGACTATCGGCTTCTGCAAGGTACCGGCTGACCGACACCTGCTCCTCCGACGACGGAAACCGGCTATAAAACATGAGAAACATTTCTTCAACGAGCTTCTCGTCGTCACTGATCGATGCTTCCAAAGTGGCCAGTAAGCCAGCCTCACTGCTCAATTTTTCCTCAATCCGGGGCGAATTCAAAACGTGCAGCACCTGAGCAACGCTCGGCTGAGTCGCCCGTTCACACTCGCAGGCAGTCGCTCTGACCGGCCGACCGAAGAGACTCAGGAAGTAATGCGGAACCTGACTGTCCCATAATTCGATCGCTCGTGAACCGCTTGGAACTCCCTTGAACTTCTCCGACGCCCCGGTCACCTGGCAGATCATGTCGAAACGAACCTCAGCATCGAGACGCTTGAACAACGCACGAGAATAGTTCTGCTCATCCCGTTCGTTCATTTCCGACGGCGTCGTCACCAGCTGGTAAGTGCGAGACGAAGTGATCGTCTGTATAAGTTCACGCAGATCGAAGTCTGACTCAACAAAACTCTTTGCCAGGGCATCCAGCAGAACCGGATTTGTTGGCGGGTTAGTCACTCGAAAATCGTCGACGGGCGTCACAAGTCCGCGTCCCATCAGCTGAGCCCAGACACGATTCACAATGTTGCGAGCAAACCAACGGTTGTCATCCGCAGTCAACCACTCGGCGAATACACGCCTCCGGTCACCTTCTGGAGTTTCAGCAGGCTCGTCCTGCAGCAACGCATGTGCTTGCACAACGTCTCCAGTCCGAGGATGTTTCGTCGGGCTTTTCTTATTCGGAATCAGCACCTGACCCGCCGGTGTCGATTTGAAGTTCACTTGCGTGAAAAACGCTTCCATCCCGTAGTAATCACGTTGCGACCATTGATCGAACGGATGATGATGACACTGTGCGCACTCGATGCGGATGCCCATAAAAACCTGCGACAACGTTGCTGCCACTTCACCCGGCTTCTTCGCTACCTTGAAAATATTGCCGGCCGGGTTCTGCGCCAGAGGTCCGGTGGCCGTGATAATTTCCCGCGCGACGTCGTCGAACGGTCGGTTGCGTGCGAAGGCGTCTCGAACCCAGCGATAGTAGACGTATGCCTGCTTGTGTCCCAGCGCCAGTCGGTCGACTCGCAGCACGTCCGACCATTTCAGAGCCTGAAAATCAGCATACTCTTTCCGAGTCAGCAGACTGGCGACAAGCTTGCTTCGCTTAGCTGCAGACACATCTTCCAGAAACTCTCGAGCTGCTGCCGCCGTTGGCAACGTACCGATAATGTCGAGATAGGCTCGCCGCAGAAAATCCGCATCCGAACACAGACCAACAGGATGAATATTCAGCTTGCGTAACTTGGCATCGACAAGTTCGTCAATGAAATTAAGGACGGGTTCCTGCGGAAAGTCCGAACCATTTTCCGGCTGCGGTTGAGGAACGATCGCCCGGAACACGTCCACCTGGCCCAGGTAGCTGGCCATGATCGCCGCTTCGCCAGGACTGTCGCTGGCTGTCACCAGGCCGTACTCGTCGACCGTCGCGAGTGGTTCGGAATTTGACTGAAACTTCGCCAGATGAGTGACGTCGATTTCCCGACCATCACTGAACCTGGCAGTCACCTGCAACTGCCGAGTTGCTTCCATCGCCATACGGCTGTCCTGCGGCGTGATCATAATCGACGCCAACTTTGCAGCGTCCGGATAGCTGGCATTGGCTCCACCTAGAATCCAGTCGTGCAGGACTCGGTACTCACCCGAGTTTCTGCGAATCCGAATTCCGCCGCCGTGAGGCATCCCTCCGGACGCCTTCAGCAGCAGCAGACTGTTATCCGGATCTGTGCGATTAATGCGGCGTCCTCGCCCTTCCTGAGTCAACGCAGCCAGATCCGCTGCCGGATCAAAACCGAAGATTGACAGCTTGAACCCGTTCTGCCCTTCCGCCTTACCGTGACATCCGGAACTATTGCAGCCAAAGCGGCTCAACACAGGCAACACATCATTCTCAAAATGAACGCGACGCTTTGCGGTGGCTCCTTGCACAGTCACCGGCACTGTTTGCGTTTGCCCGTCAGCCGAGATCCTGATTACTGTTTCGCCATCAGAAATTCCGCGTACAACACCGTCCGGCGAAACAGACGCCACGTCTACATTTGCCGACCGATACTCAGCTGTCCGAGTCGAGTCAAAAGACAGCCCGGCTTCGTCATGCGAAACAAGCATCTGCCAGCGAGAATCTGGCCCGCCCAGCACAACTTTCGGCGGATGTACAGCCAACTGAGCCTGCGCGTTGCTAACGGCAAACAAAAGCGTCACTGCCGCGAAACAAGCGGCAATTCTCTGGCAGCACTTCCGCGTGGTTCTCACTCGTTATCGCTCCATAGTGACTATGATCCATGAAACCCCATCGCATAAACGTTCGCTCATACCAGGATTATCCTGACGAGTCAACAAGGAACGCAACCGTCATCGACCTGCAGGCTGAACCTCTAGTCGCGAGGCCTGGTGAGCGGATAAATCACGACGGATTCGGCGGCTTTGCTGGCTTCAGGGTATTGCTCGCGGGCGAGGCGGACGGCCTGCCCCTGGGCGTTGTCGTCGGGACGGTAGCGGTCGTGGATTTCTTCGTGTTTTTCTGAGAGTGCCGTTTCACCGAGTTCGTCATAAAGTTGCTGCAGGAGGTAGTGAGCCGTGGCGTTCTCGCTGTCAATTTCAAGGGTACGGTGCAGTTCGATAACGGCCGTTTTCAGAAATTGTGTCTGCAATCGCTTTCGCTCTTCATAGCGGGCGACTTGTTCCGGGGATGATTCGTCACCTGCAGGTTCAGCCGGAAGTCGTACCTGCCGGGCGCGGTCATACAACAACGACGCAAGTTGATTTCGCACGACGTAGTCGAGACTGAAGTCAAATTTGCGACGAATCGTTTCTGCGGTCCGCATTTCAAGCGCTGTTCGTAAACCTTCCTCGGCATCCGCCAGGCGATTCTGCTGACGGTTCAACATGCCGCCAAGCCAGGCTACAGTCCATGGCGGTGCGGGTGGTTCCGTGTGTTTGGATGCTCGACCGACAGCCAGAATCGCTTCATCGATGCGTCCTTCAGACTGTAGAACGCGCGCGAGGTTCAACGGACCATCGTAGCGGTTCAGGTCTTCGACTCGCCGGAAAGCGTCGGCCGCCTGACGAAGCTCGCCCTTCCCTTTCAGCAGGAGGCCGATGCCGTAGTCGTTCCAGCGTTGCCATTCAGGGATCCCTCGATCTTCCGCAGGCACTGCCTCTGAAAAGTCGCCACCTTCGACCGAAAACTCCAGCGTGTCAGACGCAAGAACTGTTATGGGCAACGGGTTTCCGTACGGTTTTTCCGGATCAAATCCGCGTAGTGGAAGATCACCTTGCTTACGACGCCCAGCGATGAACTCTTCGACGTACTCACGATCGAACTTTCGATAAAGAAGTGCCAGCTCGACCTTCACTGGAGCGTTCAGATCATCGGGCAAGACAAGTTCGTAGTGGACGGTCTGACCGGCTCCGGGTGGAATCTGATGGTTGTACAGTGGCGTAAAAATGTCCTGAGCGTTGCGGCGGTTGATGCGGTTTCCGTTCTTATCGAGCACGAACGAGTTGACCCGATGAGCGGCCTTATCCGCATCACCACGCTGGTCGACGTGGCCGCTTTGCCCGAGTACACGGTCACCGCTGGAAACTGTTAACCGCAGCCACAACTCGTTCGAGTCGGACGTTCCCTGTGTGAGATGATGCCCAAGTTTCAACGTGCGAATAACCGTTTCCAGCAAATAGGACGAGCCTGGTTTCAGCACAGGAACGACGGGCCGCAGTGGAGCTGTTAACTCGCCATCGATCTGGGCGTCGGCTCGCAGCCCAAATATGTCGACTCGGCAACAGCCTTCGAGAATTGACTGCTGACGCTTCATGGCATCGCCGTGGCTACTCCACCAAGGCAGCGCCGTATTGCCGCCAGGAAACAAATGGTCGTGAACTTTCAGCTTGCCAGAATCGTCCAGAATTCGTGCGCCGAAATCATCAGACTCGCGAGCCGGCATGTGACACCCGTTGCAGTCTTCCTGAGCGACGTCGGGATAGTAGAAGCTGCGTGCCCCATGCCCGGACACTCCGCTGAGCAGATACGAATCGTAGTGATTCTGCCCGCGCAGGAATTCCTTGTAATGATTCAGTTCGTACGGCAGACTGACCTTGTGGCAGACCGAGCAGAATTCAGCCTCTGAATGAAAATCTTTCAGGAACGTCTTCTTATGAAACGCCGGCTTTGCCTTCACAAGCTGCTCGTTCACCCACTGCAGCATCGGACTGTCGCTTGAGGCAAACGGGTAATGCAGCGGTTCTTCGATCGTGTAATCGCCGTTGCCTTTGTTCGAATTGATATTCGTCATGGCGTGGCAAACGGTGCACGTGATACCGGCGTGAGCCGTCGGATCCTGAACATCGTCGAAATCGGGCTTGTCGAATGCGCCACTGAAGAACGGCACGGGGTCGTGACAACCGGCACACCACCGTGAGGCCTGAATGTTGCCGTCTCGAGCCATCAGAACTTCGCGTGTCTCGCGCACGGATGAAAGGTACGCCGGGTTATTGAACGAGCTGAATCGGTGAGCACTCTTCTGCCAGTCGGTGTGTACGTCCTCATGACAGCGGCGGCAGTATTCATCGTTGGACAGGGCGTCGGCAGCAATGAATTTGCCTGTTGCGGTTCTGGCAAGTGACGGTTCGAAGTATTTGTCGCCGGTCGCCGGACCTTTGACGTTCCAATCACGCGGATCGGACGAGTGCAAACCAACCATCGCCACGACGGTTGCGGCCACAACTCCGCCATATGCAAGGCCGACCTTCCAGTGAATTTTCGGTCCGACCAGACGATGCAGCCAATAGAGCCACGCTCCGACAACGGGAGCACCAACATGCAGCCAGTAAACAATGGATCGAGCCGCCGGATGTTTAAGGTCAAATATGCCCGAAATTCGCACCAGCATCAGCCCAGTAATCAAAACGGCGATGCAAACTGCAAACAAGGCGTAGCCAACTCGGACCGCGCGACGATTTCGACGCTTCCACGTGTTGAACATGTGGGCGACGCCAAACACAACGAACGGCACGATGATCAACAAGCCCAGAACCAGATGCCCGAGGAACATCAAAAAGTAGAAGTAGTTCTGGTACGTTTCGCCGGTGAACCATTCCAGAACCGTCACGCTGGCCAAGTAACCAGAGTTCGCTCCGAGCAAAGCCAACAGCGCAAACACTACGTACAACAATCGGCGCAGTCGCGGCCCGATCGCCTTGACGATTTTGGCGACAGGTGCAGTTACTACAGTCTTTTCCGGTTGTCCGTCCACGTTCACTCACAGCCAGAATCACATTTAAAATCCGATTCGAATGTGTATCTTACATGACTCGCGGACGCTGTCGAACACTCATTTGAATTCACAAAACTGAGAATCCTGCAGACTGTTCGCACGACTGACCGTTGCGATACGCTGATTCACACGAGCCGACCAGAGTCACTCGCTCATTTCGCAACCCGTCCATATGGTTCACCAATACATCTAAGTTCACTGTTATCCATTTGTTCACTAGTAAATCGTTCAATGCCTCAGAAATATCGCGTCGCATCCCTTAGCGAAATTCCAAACGAAACAGGCCTGGAAGTTACCGCAGGGGGCCGAGTCATCGCCCTCTTTAAAACTTCCGATGGCGTCCGTGCCATTGACGGAATCTGCGCCCACGCTGGGGGACCCGTTGGCAAAGGAACAATCGACGGTACGGTGGTGACCTGCCCGTGGCACGGTTGGCAATACGATGTCGAAACAGGACTACACTGTCTGACACCGCAAATTTGCCAACAGTCATTTGACATCGAGATCGACGGAGATGATGTCCTTGTAGATATCCCCTGACTGACTCCTCGTCACCTTCTGATTTTCTCCATCAAGCCGGCACCTGAACCAATTTTCTGGCAGCGGACCGAACTTCAGAGTCTCGCGACGTGCAATCCACGGCAGATCGCGTTGAAGTGCCTCGGCGTCCATATCGAGCACATCAATGTAAGTCAGGCTAGTCCTGGTTCGTTTGAGCCACCCCTGAGCGGTCGAACGTAGAACGCCATGCCGTGTGGCCAGGCCGAGGTTACCGGTTGTTTGTAGCAGTTCCCGGAAACGATGGCCGTACTGCTTCTGCTCGCTGTTTTTGTCTGACATGTCAAAAGTTTAATGTCAGATTGGTTCTACCGAAGTCAAGTCGGCCAAATAACGGTGAGGTGACGAGACCTCACACGGTAAAGTCGCAAATATTGCGGTAAACAACAGCCCGGTTTGTCTTCCGCATATCATGCGTGCAGGATTAGCCGCCGACTTTTACTTGGTGTGAAATGTGTCGCTGGTCACAATGTGCTTGACGAGATCTCGCAGGCCGCCGCGATCACTTTCCAGTCGGTCGATAATGGCGTCGATCTTCGGGCGATCGGAAACATTCATCGTGCGTCCGGTGCCGGGATATTAAATTGAGCGCCTGAGATGGGAGACTCTGACGTCCCGCAATCCCCTTGTTTACCGTCGTTTTAAGTTAGGCGGAAGTTTTTTAACCTTCGGGGACAAGCCTCGGCTGCGAAGTATTTGATGATGTTCAATCCGCTCAGGCAATGAGGACGGGCTGGCGAGTTGCTTTCAACCAGCGGCGTCCTCACGACTCGCCGGGATAAATGACCCCGGCACAATTTTCTGCAGCCACTCCGGCTAAGCCTGTGTTCCAGTTCCATGCGTCACTGCAAACCTGACTCTCATGAATAACGGAATAAAAAACCATAGCATTCGATCAGACCGGGCGGCATCCGAAAGGGATCGTCGCACCTTCAACTTTTCCACAAACTACGAATCGGTTTGATCCCATAGTCGGTTGAAAATCGAATCGATCACTGTGTCGCCGCAGCGTCGTATCTTGAGACTAAATCTACAGTCGTTGCTGCGACAGGATGATGCTGATCTGCAACATGAGACACTTGGGTTTTCAGGCGGCCGGAATCGGTTTGTGCGGGCAGAGTGGATGGTTCATGAAAAAATGTCACAATGCTCGACTCGCCACACGCGGCGAATGCACAACACTCTCGAACTGTACAGAACGGAATGAGAAATGCTTTTGAACTTTCGAAGATTGACCGTCAAGACGTGCCTGTTGGCGTTGTTTGTATGCCAGGTTGTTGCTCCGGCAGACGCCACCGAACAGCCGAATATTCTGTTCATCTTTTCGGACGATCACGCCCCTCACGCCATTGGTGCATACAACGGTTGGCTGAAAGAGGTTGATCCGACACCGAATATCGACAAGCTTGCGAAACAGGGAATGCTGTTTGAAAACAGTTTCTGTACGAATTCGATTTGTGGCCCGAGTCGCGCAGTGATCCTTTCCGGAAAGCACAGCCACAAGAACGGGTTCATGAACAATGGAAACTCGTTCGATTGGGATCAGCAGACCTTCGCGAAGGTCTTGCAGAAGTCCGGCTACAACACTGCTATCTACGGAAAGTCACATCTGAAAGGGGCGCCGCAGGGCTTTGATGATTGGAAAGTTCTGCCCGGACAGGGGCTGTACTACAACCCGGACATGAAAACGCCGAAAGGCATGAAGCGGATCGAAGGTCACTGCACGGATATTGTCACCGATCTGGCGATCGAATGGCTGAAGGTCGGCCGCGAAGACAACAAACCGTTCTGTCTGATGGTTCAGCACAAGGCTCCGCACCGTAACTGGATGCCGGCCGAGCGGCATCTCCACCTGTACGATGACATAGAAATTCCCTATCCGAACACGCTGTTCGACAAGTGGCACGACAACGCTCCACCCGCTCGATTTCAAGAGTTGGAAATCGATCGACACATGCATCTTAACTTTGACCTGTTCGTTGACCTGACCGCCGATTTTCCTGGCAACGAATTCGTCGGACGCTTTGATCGATCGGCCTGGCGAAACTTGCAACGTATGACGGTGGAACAGACGAAAGCCTGGCGAGACGCTTACGGCGCGAAGGACGCTGAGTTTCATCGACTCAATCTGCAGGCAGACGAATTGGTCCGTTGGAAGTATCAGCGTTACGCGAAAAATTACCTGCGTTGCGTGAAGGGTGTTGACGAAAGTGTTGGCAAGTTGATGGCCACTCTGGACCAGATGGACCTCGACGATAATACGGTCGTCATCTATTCATCGGATCAGGGTTTCTTTATCGGAGACCACGGATGGTACGACAAACGATGGATGTACGAAGAGTCGCTCAAGATGCCTTTTATCTGCAAATGGCCGGGCGTGACGAAGCCAGGTTCGCGTGTCAAAGAGCTTATTCAGAACCTCGACTACGGCGAAACATTTATCGAAATGGCTGGAGCGAAGATTCCGGATGACATGCAGGGCAAGTCACTTGTTCCCCTGTTGAAAGGCGAACATCCTGACGACTGGCGAAAATCTATCTATTACCACTACTACGAGTACCCCAGCGTCCACATGGTGCCGCGGCACTACGGAGTCCGAACTGAACAGTACAAGCTGATCTACTTCTACCAGTTCGACGAATGGGAATTCTATGACCTTAAAGCGGACCCGGACGAACTGCAGAATAAATACGAAAACAAAGAGTATGCCGACCAGATCGCCGTTTGCAAAAAGGAACTGGCTCGACTCCGCAAGCACTATGACGATCAAAGCGACACCGGTATCATGCCCAAAGAATGGCAGGACGAGGTCCGCAATCCGCGAGCGGCAAACTGACGCTGTAAGGCGATGCACATGACGAGGGCGTTTGGGGTCAAAAGTGATTCCATACGCCCTTTTTATTTCACCATTTAGTCGTGAGGCAGAAATCCTGAGAGATCTTCAGTTAACGATGGCAGCGCGTCACGGTTAACAATTTAGTGCAAATAGATCGGTTTCACCGGGGCGGGATCGAGCAACTTTGAAACGAAAGGTTAACCAGGATGACGACTTTGGTTTGGGTTTACTCGGCGTATTTGATTGTTTGTTTGAGTGTTACGATCTGGGTTGGCAAAACGCTTCAGCGAAATGCTCCCGTATTC